>OFMS01001963.1_pt1 | contig 11807 bp, 8 predicted proteins | sample 1541871 | NCBI WGS metagenome assembly OFMS01 (sample SAMN04209251, study PRJEB22552) | human gut metagenome | biome: gut; material: feces | host: Homo sapiens | place: USA: Oklahoma
CCTCGGCGGTGGCCCTGGCCGCTGTGCTCCACGCGGATCTCTGCCAGATTTATACCGACGTGGACGGCGTCTACACCGCAGATCCGCGGATTGTACCGAATGCGCGCAAAATGGAAGAGGTAACTTACGATGAAATGCTGGAGATGGCTTCGCTCGGCGCAAAAGTCCTTCACAGCAGATGCGTGGAAATCGCAAAAAAATACGGCGTGGAACTTCTGGTCTGCTCCAGTCTGAACCGGAATTCCGGAACGATGGTAAGGGAGAAAACCAAAATGGAAAAAATGTTAATCAGCGGCGTGGCTGCCGACAAAAATGTGGCAAAAATCCGTGTTGCAGGCCTTGGCAACGATCCGGAGAGCACGTTCCGCCTCTTAAATTTACTGGATCGGAACAATCTGAACATCGATGTCATGATCCAGTCACTCGGAAAGGACGGCACAAAGTCCGTTTCCTTTACCGTTGCAAAGCCGGATATGCTGCGCACGATCGATGTGCTGAACGACAATAAGGATTCGCTCGGCATCAAAAAGCTGGATTATGATGAGAACGTGGCAAAGATTTCCGTCATCGGAGCCGGTGTCCGCTCCCATTCGGGCGTGGCTGCCAAAATGTTCGGCGCGCTCGCCAATGCAGGAATCAATACCGAGATGATTACCACCTCGGAAATCCGCATCACTGCCCTGATCGACGAAGCATACGCAGATCAGGCGATGCGTGCGATCCATGAGACATTCCTGGAGTAATGATCTGAAAAAAGGGGTTTGCCCCCTTTGATACCAGATCGCTACGTGCTTTGCACTCCAGCAATCATCAAAAACATTCGTAATCCGCTCATTTTTCTTCGAAAAATGGCTACTTACGTCTTATCAAAAAATCGTAAAAAAATCAGGAGGAAAACAATTATGTCTAACCCAATCGTTACAATTACTATGGAAAACGGCGATGTGATGAAAGCAGAGCTTTACCCGGAAATCGCGCCGAACACCGTAAACAACTTCATCAGTCTGGTAAAAAAAGGCTTCTATGACGGCCTGATCTTCCACCGCGTCATCCCGGGATTCATGATCCAGGGCGGAGATCCTGCAGGCACAGGCGCCGGCGGCCCGGATTACTGCATCAAGGGTGAGTTCTCCCAGAACGGATTTGAGAACAACCTCGCACACACCCCAGGCGTTCTCTCCATGGCACGTACCATGTTCCCGGACAGCGCAGGAAGCCAGTTCTTCATCATGCACAAAGCTGCTCCGCATCTGGACGGCGCATACGCTGCTTTCGGAAAAGTAACAGAAGGCCTGGAAGTCGTAGATAAAATCGCATCTGTCAACACCGACTACAGCGACAAACCGCTGCAGCCGCAGAAAATGGCTACCGTTACCGTTGAGACCTTCGGCGTCGAGTATCCGGAACCGGAGAAATGCTAAGGATGAACGATGAACTGATGTTAGTTGAACCGTCGGAGGAATACTTCGCCGAGCTCGCCGCCTACCGGAACGATTTTCTGGAAAACAGCGATTCCATGGACGGCTGCGGACCGCTTCGCCGGTTTGATGATATGAAGGCGTATCTTGAAGATACCATGCGGTATACCAAAGAGGAGACTCTGCCGGAGGGCATGGTTCCCGCAACACAGTTTCTGTGCATCCGCAAATCAGACAACCGCCTTGTCGGCATGATTCAGTTGCGCCACTACCTGAACGATTTTCTGCGCACCTTTGGCGGCCACATCGGCTACTCCGTCCGCCCGTCGGAACGCAGAAAAGGCTATGCCTCCTGGATGCTGAAAAATGTGCAGCCGTACTGCAAAAGCCTCGGCCTTTCCGAAATTCTGGTCTGCTGCCTGGATACCAACGAAGGAAGCCGCAGAACGATCCTGAAAAATGGCGGCCGGTTCGACGGCACCGCTTATCGTGCCGATGAAAACAAAACACTGGAGCGTTACTGGATCACCCTGTGATTTTTCTTCCATTTCGCATGGCTCCGAATAGTTTCACAAATTTTTCTTGACATCCATGTCATTTCACTTTATAATTTGGAACTGCAAGCGAACAATTCTGTTCTTATGCAAAATATATGCCCCTGGTAAAAAACCGACGGACAGGCAGGGGTAGTTGCCGAGCGTGGTTAAGAGCCACATTATTGATTGCGTTAAAAGCGCAAATTTTATGAGTTGATTACTTTATAATCGATGCTCTACGACGAGCACATCATCTTATGAAACGGTCAATAAGAGTACGTGACTATATATTTCTGCATAGGAAAACAGGGGGAAGCCTGGATTTTTGTCCATCCCCTGAAGTTTGCACAATACGATCATGTATAAATTTCGATTTTTAGACAGATGATGCACGTCATCTGTCTTTTTTTCGTGCTTAGATAACCTGCCAAAGATGAACCCAACACCATTTTCTGAAAAAGGAGAACCAAACAATGTCCAAAGTTATGATCATCGGATGCGGCGGTGTTGCATCCGTAGCCATTCACAAATGCTGCCAGAACAGTGAAGTATTTTCTGAAATTATGATTGCAAGCCGCACCCTTTCCAAGTGTGATGCTTTAAAAGAAAAGCTGGCTCCGACCACAAAAACCATTATCACAACAGCAAAGGTGGATGCCGACTGCACAGAAGAATTAATCGCCTTAATCAAACAGTATCAGCCGGATGCCGTATTAAATCTGGCTCTTCCTTATCAGGATCTTACCATTATGGATGCCTGCCTCGCATGTAAGGTTCCTTACATCGATACTGCAAATTACGAAGCAGAAAATACGGATGATCCGGCATGGCGTGCAATCTACGAAAAGAGATGCGAAGAGCTTGGCTTTTCTGCTTACTTTGATTACTCCTGGCAGTGGGCCTATATGGACCGTTTCAAGGAAGCCGGCATCACCGGTCTTCTCGGAACCGGCTTTGACCCGGGCGTCACCAGTGTCTTTGCAGCCTATGCACAGAAACACTATTTCGATGAAATTCACACGATTGATATTCTGGACTGCAACGGCGGCGACCACGGATATCCGTTTGCAACCAACTTCAATCCGGAAATCAACCTCCGCGAGGTATCCGCTCCCGGCTCTTACTGGGAAAACGGCCACTGGGTAGAAATTCCGCCAATGTCGATCAAACGGGAATATAACTTCGATGAGGTAGGCGAGAAGGATATGTACCTTCTTCACCATGAAGAAATTGAGGCTCTTGCCAAAAATATCCCGGGCGTAAAAAGAATCCGCTTCTTCATGACCTTCGGTCAGAGCTATCTGACCCATATGAAATGTCTGGAAAATGTAGGACTTCTCTCCACCACTCCGATTACCTTCAACGGACAGCAGATTGTACCGATCCAGTTTTTAAAAGAGCTTCTCCCGGATCCTTCCACCCTTGGCCCGCGCACCGTGGGTAAAACCAACATCGGCTGTATTTTTACCGGTATCAAGGACGGAAAAGAAAGAAGCATTTACATTTACAACGTCTGTGACCACCAGGAATGCTACCGGGAAGTAGAGTCTCAGGCGATCTCCTACACCACCGGCGTTCCGGCCATGATCGGAACCATGATGGTCGTGAACGGCCTCTGGAATAAGCCGGGTGTCTACACCACAGATGAATTCGATCCGGATCCGTACATGGAAGCACTCAACAAGTGGGGTCTTCCGTGGAAGGTCGTAGAAAATCCTGTTTTAGTAGATTAAGCCTATGTATAAGATAAACGAACTGCCAACTCCCTGTTTTGTCATTGATGAAGGCAAACTGGAAGAAAACTTAAAGCTCCTGCACCAGGTAGAAGAACGCACCGGTGCAAAAATTCTGCTGGCTCAGAAATGCTTTTCCTGTTTTTCGGAATATCCGCTGATTGGAAAATATATCAGCGGAACGACTGCCAGCGGACTCTATGAGGCGCGGCTTGGCAAGGAAGAAATGGGGCTGGAGAATCATGTGTATTCTCCGGCCTACCGCCCGCAGGATATGGAAGAGCTCGCACAGATCTGCGATCATATTATTTTCAATTCAGAAAAGCAGCTCCGAACGTACCTCCCCGTACTTAAGGCTTCCGGAACCGCAAAAGCCGGACTTCGCATCAACCCGGAATGCTCCACGCAGGAAGGCCATGCGATTTATGATCCCTGTGCGCCCGGCTCCCGCATGGGCATCCGCGCCTGCGATTTTACAGACGAACTGGCCGATCTTGTGGACGGTCTTCATTTTCATACCCTCTGTGAACAGAATTCGGATGATCTGGAAACCACGCTGCGCGCCGTGGAAGAAAAATTCGGCAAGTGGCTTTTTAAAATGAACTGGCTTAACATGGGAGGCGGACATCATATCACCCGTGAGGATTACGATATCGAACGCCTGATTTCCTGTATCAACCATATGAAAGAAACGTATGGTCTTCAGATTTACCTAGAGCCCGGGGAAGCAGTTGCCTTAAACGCAGGCTACAATGTCACGGAAGTTCTCGATATTGTTGAAAATAACGGAAAAATTTTAATTCTTGACACTTCCGCTGCCTGCCATATGCCGGATGTGCTTGAGATGCCGTACCGCCCTCCGCTCAAAGGCAGCGGACTGCCCGGGGAAAAGCCTTATACCTACCGCCTTTCCTGCAATACCTGCCTGGCGGGCGACGTAATCGGCGAATATTCCTTCGATTCCCAAATCCGGATCGGTGACAGACTGTATTTTGAAGATATGGCGATTTATTCGATGGTAAAAACCAATACCTTTAACGGAATCCCACTCCCTTCCATCGCGGTGATGGACAAAGCTGGAAACTGCCGAATGATAAAGGAGTTTGGATATGAAGATTTCAAAAACCGATTGTCTTAGAACCCCAAAAGCCGATGGCTTTTACATGCCGGGCGAATTTGAGCCCCACGAAGGCACGCTGATGATCTGGCCGTGGCGCCCCGGCTCCTGGAATTACGGAGCAAAAGCGGCAAGAGCGGCATTTGCAGAAATTGCAGAAGCAATTGCCGCTTATGAGCAGGTTTATCTTTTCGTCCGGCCACAGGATAAAGCATCGGCACAGGAACTGCTTTCCTCCGACCGGATTCATCTGATCGAAGCCCAAACGGAGGATGCCTGGGCAAGAGATACCGGCGCTACGTTTGTGGTCAACGATCAGGGCGGGCGAAGAGGCATTCAATGGGATTTCAACGCCTGGGGCGGCCAGTATGACGGTCTGTACTCCCACTTTGAACATGACCGTGAGGTTCCGGAACGAATCTGCAGTTTTCTCGGAGATTCCTTCTATAATGCCCGCCCCTTTGTTCTGGAAGGCGGCTCTATCCATGTTGACGGGGAAGGAACCCTGCTTACGACCGAAGAATGTCTGCTGAGTCCGGGGCGCAATCCTTCTCTTACAAGAGCGGAAATTGAAGAAAAGCTGCGTCAGTATCTTTCGGTCGAGAAAATCATCTGGCTGCCTTTTGGTATTTACAACGATGAAACCAACGGCCATATCGATAATATGTGCTGCTTTGTAAAGCCAGGAGAAGTACTTCTTGCCTGGACAGATGACGAAAACGATCCTCAGTATGCCAGAAGCAGAGCCGCTTTTGATCTTCTCTCCCATACCGTTGACGCGAAGGGACGAAGCTTTGTAATTCACAAGCTGCCCATTCCAAAGCATCCCATCTGTATTACAGAAGAAGATCTTCTCGGCTATGATTTCGAAGCTGGCGAAGATCAGCGGGAAGCCGGGGAACGCCTTGCCGCCAGCTATATCAATTTTTATCTTGCCAATCACTGTGTCCTTCTTCCCCGTTTCGGCGATGAAAACGATACCGTGGCTGCAGAAATTCTCGGAAAATGCTTCCCGGATCGACGGATCCTCCCTGTCGATGCACGCGTCATTCTGACCGGCGGAGGCAACATTCACTGTATTACCCAGCAGATTCCGGCAAAGAAAAGAGGAAACAGATTATGAGAAATATAAAAATTGCCGCACTGCAGTTTTCATGCTGCGGCCAGGTACAGGAAAATATAGACAAAGCAGAGACCATGGTCCGTGAAGCCGCTTCCAACGGCGCCAATCTCATCCTTCTTCCTGAATTATTTGAAAGACCGTATTTTTGTCAGGAAAAGCGATACGATTATTATGATTATGCCCTGCCTTTGACAGAAAATCCCGCTGTCCGGCGTTTTCAGGCCGTTGCCAGAGAACTTGGGGTCGTGATTCCGGTCAGCTTTTATGAAAGGGATGTTCAGCGCTTGTTTAATTCCATTGCCATGATCGATGCAGACGGATCCATTCTTGGTGTTTACCGCAAGACCCATATCCCGGACGATCATTTTTATCAGGAAAAATTCTATTTCACTCCGGGAGATACGGGATTCAAAGTCTTTGAAACACGTTTTGGAACCATCGGCGTCGGCATCTGCTGGGACCAGTGGTTTCCGGAAACAGCACGATGTATGGCTGTTCAGGGAGCTGAAATCCTGCTCTATCCTACCGCGATCGGAAGTGAGCCGATCCTGAATGTAGACAGCAGCGGGCACTGGCGACGCGTCATGCAGGGACATGCTGCCGCAAATCTTGTTCCGGTTGCTGCTGCAAACCGGATTGGTACCGAAACCGTAACGCCCTGTGAAGAAAATGGCGGCCAGTCCTCTTCTCTTACTTTCTACGGCTCTTCCTTTATTGCCGATGCAACCGGTGAACTTGTGGCATCTGCCGGAAGAGATACCGAGGAAATCCTGTACGCCTCCTTCGATTTGGATGCTCTGCGCGAAGAACGTTTTTCCTGGGGGCTTTTCCGTGATCGGCGGCCGGAAACTTATCGTATCATGACGAAACAGTAAAGCTCTGTCTCTTCCTGTTGTAACTCTTCCTACAGCGGTGCGCTGCATCACATATTCTAACTACAAAGGAGAACCGCTATGCAATATGGAGTTTTATGTCTGCTGCCGCCTGCGGCGATGCTGATTTTTGCATTAAAAACGAAAAAATCTTTCGAAGCTCTGATTTTCGGAACCCTAGTTGCCTATCTCATCATGTACAAAGCAGCTTTTATCGGACCCTGGTGTGATCTGCTGCTTTCGGAGATCAGCAACGCAGATAACCAGTATATTCTTCTTCTCTGCGGACTGTTCGGAGGCTTCATCTTCCTGCTCCGCGAGGCAAAAGGAACACTTGGTTTTTCCAACCTGTTAAGCCGCTTCTGTAAAAATGAACGGATCACCATGATGATGTCGGTATTTCTCGGAATCATTATTTTTGTCGATGATTATCTCAACATCATGACCGTTGGAACCTGTATGAAGGATGTCTGTGATAAACGAAAAGTCCCACGCCAGGCCCTTGCCTATATCATTGACTCAACCGGTGCACCTGTCTGTGCACTGATTCCCTTTTCCACCTGGGTAGTTTTTTATTCCGGTGTTTTTATTCAGGAACCGGGCATTCTCAATATGGGCTTTTCCACCGGTATGAGTGTTTACTTAAAAGTGCTTCCTTATATGTTTTATCCGATGACTGCACTTCTGGTTGTGGTTCTGTTTGCCTGCAAACTGATGCCAAAGCTCGGAAAAATGAAAGATGCCTATACCGATCTGAAAAAGAAAGAGCAGACACCGGAGCATCCAAAAATGCACAATGCCCCTTCCGTTGACATTGCCATGGCCGGAATGAGCGTTGATTACCCGCCCGAAAATACCAATCCCGGAAATATACTGGATTTTCTGATCCCCATCGGTATTCTGATCGGTGTGACAGTAGCCACACAGGATATGATGCAGGCGATTATTCTTGCTCTTGCTTCCTGTATGATTCTTTATCTTCCGCGGAAAAAAATGACCTTTACGCGGTACGTGGAACTGTTCTTTGCCGGCTTTGCAGATATTCTTCCGGTTCTCGCCATTCTTCTTGCATCCTTTATGATCAAGACTGCCTGCGGCGAAATGGGACTCTCGGAATACGTCATCAACCTGTGTGTTCCGTATATGAATGCCAAAACACTGGCAGCTATTATTTTTGTTGTCATTGCAGTTCTGACCTTTGTCACCAGCTCTTTCTGGGGAATTGAGGCCGTAGCCGTTTCCATCGTTGTTCCGCTTGCCATCGCCCTTGATGCTAATGTACTTCTGGCGCTTGGCGCTGTCGTATCCGGCGGTGTTTTCGGAAGCCATGCATGCTTCTATTCCGACGCAACGGTTCTTTCCTCCGCGACCTGCGAGATTGACAATATGTCACATGCCGTGTCGCAGTTTCCTTACGTCCTGATCAGTGCTGCTCTCGCCGTAGCGGGATTTTTAATCTGCGGAATTTTTGCTCTTTAAAAAGCACCCTTAAAATAAAAAAAGTCTTCGACGATCGGATTTTCCCAGATTCGTCGAAGGCTTTTTTTGTTTTTTTATTCTTTTACACTCAACCGCACCAGCGCACGCTGCAGCTTGGCTTCGGCAATACGGTATTCTTTGTCTGTCAGACCGCCGTTTGCCAGCGCCTGCTCGGCCCTGTGTTTGGCAGCCTCGGCGCGCTCTGCATCAATATCCTCTTCCCACTCCCAGGTCGTTGCCAGGACACGGCAGACCCCGTTCATCATGGAAAGCATTCCGCCGATGCAGGCGGCATTTCTTCTCGTTCCGTCCTCCAGCACAATATGCGCCTCGCCCATACCAAGTGCAGTGCAGTAATTGCAGTGCCCAGGCAGAATTGCCAGGTCGCCGCTGATAGTTCTGCAGACAACGCGCGCTACGTCACCCTCATAGAGAAGTCCGTCCGGCGTGCCGACACGTAAAGGAAATGTACTCATACGTCATTCCTCCTTTACTGATTCAGTGCTTTTGCTTTTTCAAATACCTCGTCGATGGTACCTGCAAACAGGAAGCAGCTCTCCGGAAGATCGTCGCACTCGCCGTCGAGGATCATGCGGAATCCGCGCAGAGTTTCTTTTAACGGCACGTATTTTCCTTCCATACCGGTAAACTGCTCCGCTACCGAGAAGCTCTGGGACAGGAAACGCTGTACCTTACGAGCACGGCTGACCGTCAGCTTATCCTCCTCGGACAGCTCATCCATACCCATGATGGCGATGATATCCTGCAGCTCTTTGTATCTCTGCAGCACCTGCTGTACGGCACGTGCTACCTCATAGTGCTCATGGCCTACGATTTCCGGTGTCAGGATACGGCTGGTAGAATCGAGCGGATCAACAGCCGGGTAAATACCCTGGCTGGAGATTTCACGGGAAAGTACCGTCGTGGCATCCAGATGGGTAAACGTTGTTGCCGGAGCCGGGTCGGTCAGGTCATCGGCCGGCACGTAAACAGCCTGTACCGATGTGATGGATCCCTTTCTTGTGGAAGTAATACGCTCCTGCAGTGCGCCCATCTCGGTTGCCAGCGTCGGCTGGTATCCTACTGCGGACGGCATACGGCCAAGCAGAGCCGAAACCTCGGAACCTGCCTGCGTAAATCGGAAAATATTATCGATGAACAGCAGCACATCCTGATTTTTCACATCACGGAAGTATTCTGCCATGGTAAGGCCGGAAAGTCCGACACGCATACGCGCTCCCGGCGGCTCGTTCATCTGTCCATAGACCAGTGCTGTTTTGTCGATAACACCGCTCTCTTTCATCTCGTTGTAAAGGTCATTTCCTTCACGGGTACGCTCTCCGACACCGGTAAAAACGGAAAGTCCGCCGTGCGCCGTTGCCACGTTGTGGATCAGCTCCATGATAAGGACTGTTTTTCCAACGCCGGCACCGCCGAACAGACCGATTTTTCCGCCCTTGGCATACGGGCAGATCAGGTCAACGACCTTGATTCCGGTTTCGAGGATTTCCGTTGCCGGAACCTGTTCCTCATAGGACGGCGGATCGCGGTGGATCGGCCATTTTTCTGCTGTTTCCGGCGCCGGCTTATTATCTACAGTCTCACCGAGCAGGTTGAACACGCGGCCTAAGCACTCCTCTCCGACCGGAACGGCGATCGGGCCGCCCGTGTCGACTGCTTTCGTTCCGCGGACAAGTCCGTCTGTGGACTTCATGGCAATGCAGCGAACCATGTTGTCGCCCGTCTGCTGCGCCACTTCCACAACCAGCTTCTCGCCGTGGTTGTCTATCTCGATGGCATTCAGAAGTGCCGGCAGCTCTCCTTCCGGAAAACGGATGTCCAGAACAGGACCCGTTACCTGCACAACCTCGCCAATGTGTTTTTCACTCATTTAACGACTTCTCCTCACTTTTCTTGTTTCCACTCTTACACGCCTTCCGCACCGCCGACGATCTCCGTGATCTCCTGCGTAATGCTTGCCTGACGGGCACGGTTGTAATACAGATTGAGCTGTTCAATCATCTCCTCTGCATTTCCCGTTGCCGCCTCCATTGCGGTACGGCGTGCCGCAAGCTCACTTGCCACACTCTCACAGATACCGCCGTAGATCAGGCCGCCTAAGTATTCCGGCACAATCGCTTCGAATACCTCGACACCGTTTGGCTCATACAGGATCAGATTCCGGATTTTTTTCGCTTCCGGATCCTCTCCGTCCTCTTTTGCAATGTCAATCAGAGGCAGGATCGGCACGGAAACCGGCATCTGCGACAGCATCGACACGAATTTTGTGTAACAAAGCTCCACATGTCCGAAGGTCCCTTTCCGGAACTCACGGCACAGTGCCCGCGCGATCTCAAAGCTGTCTGCCACGGAAAGATTTGCGATCTCGGCAAAGCTGTCCGTCAGAATGTCCAGCTTCCGGGATTTTGCATACTCCACTGCCTTTTTACCGACCGGAACCACGCAGATCTCTTTTCCTTTGGCATCGGCCTCAAAGCATCGGAACAGATTGGCATTGTATCCGCCCGCAAGGCCGCGGTCTCCGGCAACCAGCACGTAGCAGCATTTCTCGTTTTTTGCCTCTTTTGCATAAATGGAATAAAATTCCGTGTTTCCTTTTGCAATATCCTGCAAAGTGCGGTACAGCTCCTGAAAATACGGACGGCAGGTATCAGCCCGCTCCTTCGCTTTTCGCAGCTTGGAGGACGCTACAAGTTCCATCGCCTTGGTAATCTGCATCGTGCTTTCGACACTTTTGATCCGCAGCTTTACGGCTTTCATGTTTGCAGCCATAGGCTCCTCCTTCTTTCCTTATTTTGCAGGTCTTGTATTGATAAAGTTTTCGGTGTACGATTCAAGCGCACTTTTCAGCTTCTCCTCGGTATCTGCCTCAAGTTTTCCGGTTGCGGAAATCTCCTGCATCACGGCAGCACCCTCTGCATCGGTATCAAGCCAGGTATACAGTCCGTCCTCATAGGCGCGGACATCCTCAGCTGCAACCTTTGACAGAATTCCTTTCGTTACCGCATAAAGAATGGCCACCTGTTTTTCTACCGGAACCGGTGCATTCTGGTTCTGTTTTAATACTTCCACGATACGCACACCCTGCTCCAGACGCGCCTTTGTATCGGCATCCAGGTCGGATCCGAACTGTGCAAAGCTTGCCAGCTCGCGGTACTGGGAATAGATCAGTTTCAAAGTTCCGGCTACCTTCTTCATCGCCTTAATCTGCGCATTTCCACCGACACGGGATACGGATACGCCAGGGTTTACCGCCGGCATAACGCCCGAGTGGAACAGCTCTGTCTCAAGGAAAATCTGGCCGTCTGTGATGGAGATGACGTTCGTCGGAATATAGGCGGAAATATCGCCTGCCTGGGTCTCAATGATCGGCAGGGCCGTCATGGATCCGCCGCCGTGTTCATCGTCCAGCTTTGCGGCACGCTCCAGAAGTCTGGAATGGAGATAGAAAACATCTCCCGGATAAGCCTCACGTCCCGGCGGACGGCGGATCAGCAGTGAGAGTGCA
>OFMS01001974.1_pt1 | contig 11738 bp, 10 predicted proteins | sample 1541871 | NCBI WGS metagenome assembly OFMS01 (sample SAMN04209251, study PRJEB22552) | human gut metagenome | biome: gut; material: feces | host: Homo sapiens | place: USA: Oklahoma
TCGGCATAACATTTGGATGCCTAAAATTTATCCCCACTAAATTTCTACTGACCCGCGTTATCTCCATATCTTGAAGCGACAACAATTGTGCCAATGCGCCGATGTGCCTCAAAAATGTTTGTAATCAATATGTTATAAACGAATCTTTGCGTAATCTGTTTCTCAAAGTGGGGAATTTTTCCACACGATGAGGTGTCGTAAATCCTCACTTTGTGTGGCGGAATATGTCAAAGTCCGTATTGCTTTATCTTGTTGTAGAGCGTTTTGCGGTCCACTCCAAGCAGTTGAGCCGCCTTGCTCTTGTTGTATTTTGTCTGTTGCAGGGCCTCGATGATGCGCTCCCGCTCCTCGTCGCTGTTGCGCAGATGCAGCGATGCCGGAGCCTGTGCTTGCGGAGCCGCCTCGTCGGCAGGTGCTGACACCGGGGTAAGACCGTCGGCAAAATCCCGAGGATGAATCAACGTGTCGGCGGCAAGCAGAGTGGCGCGTTTCACGAGGTTTTTCAACTGCCTCAGGTTGCCAGGCCATGCGTAGTCCATCAGTATGCGCTGCGATTCAGCGTCGAAACCCTCCACGTTGCGGTCGAGCTCGCGGTTGGCTTGACGGAGGAAGAAGTTGGCGAAGAGCAGAATGTCGCCGCCACGCTCGTGGAGTGCCGGCATCTGCAGCGTGAACTCGTTCAGGCGGTGGTACAGATCCTCGCGGAATGTGCCTTTGGCTATTGCAGCCTGAAGGTCTTCGTTGGTGGCGGTGACAAGACGCACGTCGACATCGATTTCCTTGGTGGCGCCTACAGGACGCACCTTGCGCTCCTGAAGCGCACGCAGCAGCTGCACCTGTACCTCGTAACTTAGATTGCCCACCTCGTCAAGAAACAGTGTTCCGCCGTTAGCTTCCACAAAGGCACCTGTCTTGTCGGCAAGCGCGCCGGTAAACGAGCCTTTCACATGGCCGAAAAATTCAGATGCGGCAAGCTCTTTGGGTATTGAACCGCAGTCGATGGCGACAAACGGCTTGTCGGCCCTCTTGCTCTGACTGTGGATGCGGTGGGCTACATATTCCTTGCCTGTGCCGCTTGCGCCGTTGATAAGCACCGACATCTGGGTGGGAGCCACCAGCGACACCATGCTGTACAGTTTTCGTGCCGCCTCGCTCTCGCCCTCAAGAAAATCGGGGTCGGAGTCGTCGGCGCTGTCAGTGGACGGTTTTTCAGCCACGTCGTTGTCGGCGGTTGAGCCGTTAGCCAAGGCATCGTTTATTTTTTGCAGCAACAGGTCGGGCTTTATGGGCTTCGACACATAGTCGCTCGCGCCTTCCTTCATTGCAAGCACTGCATTCTGGATGTCGGCGTAGCTTGTCATGATGATTAGCGGGGCGTCGATGCCTTGCTCCTTTTTCCATGGCAGCAGTGTGATGCCGTCATCGTCGGGCAGGCGGAGGTCGGACAAAATCAAGTCGAACGCAGTCTTTTCAAGCAGTCGTTTGGCGGCAGTCACGCTGCCTGCTGTCTCTGCTTGAAAACCCTTTTTCCCGAGCCATGTGCGCAGCATCGTTGAAAAAGTAATATCGTCTTCTACTATAAGTATTGATTGCATTGTCGTTGAGGTTTTGTCCTTGTTGATGATTTCACAAAGATAGTCAACCACGCGTTAAAAAGCAACTGTCTTGTGTTAATTGTTGTGATTTGTATGGGCGTTTGCGTATTGGCGGAAGATATTTGCAAGAAAAGAAAAAAAGTGCGATATTTCGGTTGAAATTGTAAGAAATGGACAAAATACTTGAAATATTGAAAAAAGAGGGTCTGACATCGTTGGAATTTGATTTGACGGTCAGTCCTGAATTATATGTACGCACGCGTATTGAGCGCGGCGGCAATCGAGGAAGGGCATACTATTTTGTGCGTAGTGGCGACACTGCCGAAAGGGGAGAGGGAGCGTGTCCCGACGAGGCGTTTGCCAAGATTTTAAAAGAGTTGGTGGATGCGGCGGTGTCGGGAGAGCCTGCCGCCACCAGCCATCGCCTTGCCGTCAACGACGGTGGGCAGACAAGCGCGCTGACTGCCGGGCAGCTGACAGCTGTGGCGGAGTCGTTGGCATGCCACGTCGACGAGCTTTCGCTCCTCGACAATTTCAAGCCTTATATACGCTGACGATTATCGTTGCATGTCGGTCAGAGCTTCGAACGCACGCTCGATGATGGTGTCCACGCCTCGTTGACGGTCGGCATCGGTCATATCAGTCTGGCAGCCGTCGGTCGGCTGCACGCCAAACTCCGTGAGCTGTCGGGCGGCGTCGTAGATAGGCGCCGCGCTGAACCGCACGCTCCAGCCGTTAGGCAGTTCCGACGTGAACGGCATTCCGCATCCGCCACCTGTGGCATCGCCCACCACAACCACGTTGGGCAGACTCTTCATTATCGACACGAAATTGTTTGCGGCGCTGTAGGTTGAACGGTTTGTAAGCACGGCTATCGGCTTTCCGGTCCAATGCACCCTGCCTTTTGCCGGGTCGATGTAGTAAGCGTATGGCTCGGAGAAATCGTCGTGTCCGGAGCCGGTCTTGTGCGAGATGTATCCTGCGAGAATGCGCTTGTCGATGAACCGCGCCACGAGAGTCTCCGCATTGGTGATGATGCCTCCTCCGTTGTCGCGCACGTCGATGATCAGACCGTCGGCAAGGGCGAGCGTTGCCAGCACGTTGTCAAGGTTGCCTTCGCCGATGCTGTAGGAGAACGACGGGTAGCGCATATAGGCATAATTGTTGTCGAGGATGCGGTATGAGATTCCGCTTGTGCGGCGGTAGTCGAAGTGCAGATAGTGTTCCTCCACAAGCCTCTCGTCGTAGTTTTGCGGGAATTGCTCCCAAATCCAGTAGCGCGACGTGTCGAATGATGACGACAGGTTGGTGTGTCCGTCTTTAAGTTCTTTAAGCATCTCGGAGCATACGCGGAAAAGCTCTTCAGAGGTCATGCTGTTGCTGATTTTCGCGGCATATCGGTCGTGCACCTCCTGCCAGTCAACGTTTTTGTATTGAAAGAAGCAGTAATGGCGGTCGAGAGCCGACCACAGCGCCTCGAAATTGCCTGTCGGCGTGTCGGCAAACTGGGGCTCGTCGTGGCATGCCGTGAGGCTTGCAATCGACAGCAGCATAACCAATATGTTTAAGCAGACAGTTTTCATATTCAATAAGTTGCTGATATTATTTTTGCACGTTCAGGCATTGCTCGGCGCGTGTCAATCCGCAGCGATTCCCATTGAATTCCCACCACGAGGCTATGTGTGGCGCGGCGTTGGCTGATGTTGTTTTCCCAAACCGTCGTAAACTCATTTCGGTATCCCAGGCGTAGCGACGACGTGCCGAAATGGAAGTCGAGGCATACGGTGTTGTCCATATCGAAGCGGTTGTGCCAGAACCCGAAATTAATGGTGTTGCGATAGTTGCCGAGATACATCTCATAGAACGATTGGTCGTAGTCGGGAAGAAAGAAACCTCCAACCACCGGCAGCGTCGCCTGCCAGCGCACCGTCATAGGAAGCCTGCCGGCATTGAAGCGGTAAGCCGCCATGCCGCTTGCTCCGGCATAGAGGTGTATCAGCGGCGAGCACACATTGTTGGAATTGCGGGGATTGTAGGTCACGCCTCCGCGGAAGCCGATGCCGGCGCCGGCATGCAGCGTAAGCCCCTGCGCCACGCGCCATCGGTGCAGCATGGCGAAATCCACATCTGCGATGATGGTGTGGAGCGAGTTGTTGCCGGCGGGGTTCGACGGATGGTCGTAGGTGAAACCCGCCTCAATTTTGTTTGTCCACCGCTCCGGGTTGAAGCGTGATGCGCGTTGCCTCTCAAATCCTATGCGCAGATGCATTCCGTCGTAGAACAGCGGGCTGAGATACGTGTCGAGGCTGTGTGTCGCGCCTGCGTCGATTGCCACAGTCACTGTGGCTGGACGCAGAACGGTGGAATCCTGCGGCTCCGCCTGTCCGCATATCGCAGCGGCAAGCAGCGTTGCCAATATCGACAGTCTCAGGCGCATCATTCCTCGGTTTCGTCGTCAAACAATCGTTGTTGTCCGGTCAATTCATCGCGCACGTCGTTCTGGTTGATAACGTCGTCGCCGTCCACGCTGTCCACATCGATATCGACAGCCGGAGCTTCAAGTTCTTCCTCCGGCATCTCGCGCGGCTCAATTTCCTCGATGCTGTCCATGTTGAAGTTTGTGACGCGTTTGCCTTTGGCTTTGAAGCTCTTGGCACCGATAAATTCTTCAGCGTCGATTATGAGAGGCTCGCGGAATTCGTCGGCACCGCCGAAGGTCACGCGGAAGCGCGGGTATCGCTTGTCGGACAGCGTAATCAGTGAAGAGTCGGGGTTGTCGCCGATGAAGCTTTGCTTCTTCGATGCTGCCTCAAACGTGAAACGCTTGATGTAGGGGTAGCCCTGGTCGGCATCGTTGAGCACGGCTGTCCACACCTTGTTCTCCTCGAATTTCTCGATGAGCAGTATGTTGTCCTCATAGTGGTTGCCGGCGTCGAACGAAGATGTGTAGAATTGTCCGTTCTTGAGCACGATCAGTATCTTGTCGTTGGCGTTGAACTCGCCGAGCGATGTGCCGCGGCCGTCGTAGTTCAGACGCAGCACGTCGGGGTCGAACCACACCTCGCGGCCGCCGAGCGTCGACACTCCGCGCTCTTTGAGCGATATGCGGTGCACCTCGTTTTTCGTCACCATATTGCCCATCGCTTGCTTGCCCTTGATGGCAAGGTCGGCAAAGTTTATGTCGAACTGCAGCACCTTCAGGCGTGGTTTCTCTTTCAGAGTCACGCGCAGCGTCTCAGCCTCGCCGTTGGGGTTGGCGGAGAACCACCATATCTTAGTGCCTTTTGTGCCTTGTGTCATGTCGTATTCCTTGTCGCGCGTGATGCCTATCACGGCGAAACGCTTCATGTAGACCACGCCACCCTTGCCGTTCTGGTAGACAAGATTGTAGATTGTGCGCTGGTCGTTGCGCTTGAATACGTTGATATACAGTATGTTCTTGCCGACGTAAAGTTTGTCTGCCACTTTAGTCACTTTGTATTTACCATCCTTGTAGAAGATAATCACATCGTCGATGTCGGAGCAGTTGCACACAAACTCGTCTTTCTTCAGTCCGGTGCCAATGAATCCGTCTTCGCGGTTGATATACAATTTCTCATTGGCTTCGGCGACGCGCGTCGCTTCGATATTGTCGAAACTGCGTATCACGGTGCGGCGTGGATAATGGGCGCCGTATTTATCTTTCAGATGCTTGTACCAGTCGATGGTCACTTCGACCATCCGTGTCAGCTTGTCGTTGATAACGTCGATATGGTCTTTCAGCGACAGGATGTAGGTGTCGGCGCTGTCGGCGTTGAATTTAAGGATGCGCTTCATCTTGATTTCAAGAAGTTTCAGGATGTCGTCGCGTGTCACCTCGCGCACAAACGATGGCTTGAAAGGCTCCAGACGCTTGTCGATGTGTGCCACAGCCTCGTCGACGCTTTTGCTCTGTTCATACTCCTTGTCATTATAGATGCGCTCCTCGATGAATATTTTCTCGAGCGAGGCGTAGAGCAGGCTTTCACGCAGCTCTCCGCGCTGAATCTCGAGCTCGCGTTGCAGCAGGCGCTTGGTGGTGTCCACACTGTGGCGCAGCACGTCGCTCACCGACAGGAAATGCGGCTTGCGGTCGGAAATCACGCAGCAGTTTGGCGAAATGCTCACCTCGCAGTCTGTAAAGGCATAGAGCGCGTCGATGGTCCGGTCGCTCGACGTGCCAGGCAGCAGGTGTACGATGATGTCGGCGTGTTTCGCCGTGTTGTCGTCCACCCGTTTTATTTTGATTTTTCCCTTTTCCTGAGCTTTGATGATAGTCTCGATGACGCTTCCCGAAGTGCGTCCGAACGGCACGTCGGTGATTTCCAATGTCTTGTTGTCGATTTTTTCGATTTTTGCGCGCACGCGTACTGACCCTCCGCGCTCGCCGTCGTTATATTTCGACACGTCGATGAAACCTCCGGTAGGGAAGTCGGGATACAGGGCAAACTCCTCGCCGCGCAGATATGCTATCGCAGCGTCGAGAATCTCCACAAAGTTGTGCGGAAGGATTTTTGACGACAGACCGACGGCGATTCCCTCCGCACCCTGCGCAAGCAGCAGCGGATATTTCACCGGCAACGTCACCGGCTCGGGCTTGCGTCCGTCGTAGCTCACGGTCCAGTCGGTGGTCTTGGGGTTGTAGACCGTCTCGATGGCGAATTCTGAAAGACGCGCCTCGATGTAACGTGGCGCTGCGGCGCTGTCGCCGGTGAGAATGTTACCCCAGTTTCCTTGCGTGTCGACAAGCAGTTCCTTCTGTCCGAGTTGCACGAGGGCGTCGCCGATTGAGGCGTCGCCGTGGGGGTGATACTGCATGGTGCTTCCCACGATGTTCGCCACTTTGTTGAAGCGACCGTCGTCGAGTTCCTTCATTGTGTGCAGAATGCGCCTCTGCACGGGTTTCAGACCGTCCTGGATGTGGGGCACGGCGCGTTCCAGAATCACGTATGACGCATAGTCGAGAAACCAGTTTTGGAACATTCCCGACAAATGCTTGCTTTTGTCTTTCGGAACCACATAAGTGGAGTGAGCCTCGGCGCCAGTTGAGGCGTCGTCGATTTTTTCAGAGATGTCGTCTATTTCGTCTTCTTTCATAGTTGGGTCAGTTTTTTAGGCTTCTGGAAATATGTTTTTGTCGTTAAAAAAGTAGGTTATTTACCAAATAAATACAATTTCAGAGGAAAGCCTCTGCAAAAATAAGAAGAAAATCGAGAAAATTTATTTACTTTGCACCTTAAAATAACGAAAAGGCGGTCAGCAGACCCCCGGAACATTGAATTTATTAGAAAAAACAAGATAAAAAATGGCACAAGAAGATTTGTTCAAGAAAATTGTGGCTCACGCCAAAGAGTATGGTTTTGTATTTCCGTCAAGTGAAATCTACGACGGTTTGTCGGCTGTTTACGACTACGGACAGAATGGCGTTGAGTTGAAAAACAACATCAAGCGCTATTGGTGGGACGCCATGACGCAGTTGAATGAGAATATCGTTGGTCTTGACTCAGCTATATTCATGCACCCGACAATCTGGAAGGCTTCCGGACACGTCGATGCGTTCAACGACCCGTTGATCGACAACCGCGACTCTAAGAAACGCTATCGTGCCGATGTGCTTATCGAGGACGAAATCGCAAAATTCGACGATAAAATCAACAAGGAAGTAGCAAAGGCTGCAAAGAAATTCGGAGAGGGTTTTGATGAGAAACTTTATCGTGAGACAAACCCGCGCGTGCTCGAGCACACTGCAAAGCGCAACGAGCTGCATGAGCGCTATGCCAAGGCGATGAACGACATGAACCTTGAGGAATTGCGTCAGATTATCCTTGACTACGGCATCGTATGCCCGATTTCAGGCACAAAGAACTGGACTGAGGTGCGTCAGTTCAACTTGATGTTCTCGACAGAGATGGGTAGCACTGCCGACGGCTCTATGCGCGTCTACCTGCGTCCGGAAACGGCTCAGGGCATCTTCGTGAACTTCCTTAACGTACAGAAAACAGGACGTATGCGCATTCCGTTTGGTATCGCACAGATTGGCAAGGCTTTCCGTAACGAAATCGTTGCGCGTCAGTTCATCTTCCGTATGCGTGAGTTCGAGCAGATGGAAATGCAGTTCTTCGTGCGTCCGGGCGATGAGCTTGAATGGTTCAAGAAATGGAAGGAGACACGCTTGAAATGGCACAAGGCTCTTGGTCTCGGCGATGAGAAGTATCGCTACCACGACCATGAGAAATTGGCTCACTACGCCAACGCCGCAACCGACATCGAGTTCCTTATGCCGTTTGGCTTCAAGGAGGTTGAGGGTATCCACTCGCGTACAAACTTCGACCTCAGCAACCACGAGAAATTCTCTGGCAAGAAGATTCAATATTTCGATCCGGAGCTCAACCAGAGCTACGTGCCTTATGTAATCGAGACATCAATTGGTGTGGACCGCATGTTCCTTTCAGTTTATGCTTCTTCTTATGAGGAGGAGAAACTCGAGAACGGCGAGACCCGCGTGGTGCTTCACCTGCCGGCTGCTTTGGCTCCGGTGAAGGCCGCTATCATGCCTTTGGTGCGCAAGGACGGACTTCCAGAAAAGGCTCAGGAAATCATCGACTCGCTGAAGTTTGATTTCAAGGTGCAATACGACGGCAAGGACTCTATCGGCAAACGCTACCGCCGTCAGGATGCAATCGGTACGCCGTACTGTATCACTGTCGACCATCAGACTCTTGAGGACAACACCGTGACCATCCGTCACCGCGACACGATGGAGCAGAGCCGTGTTGCCATTGCCGACATCGCCGGCATCCTCGACAAGGAGGTGACAATGAAGTCGTTGCTTAAGAAATTGCTCTAAGAGGATAACTAAACCAATAGATCGGTTATGAAGATAAAAACATTGTGGATTGTGCTTGCGGCAGTGGTTGTGCTGTTGCTGATTTTCGGCGGTTGCACTGTCGGCAAGTACAATACTCTTGTTGCTGACAGCAACGAGGTGGAGAACGCTTGGGGCAAGGTGCAGACTGCATATCAGCGCCGTGCCGACCTTGTGCCAAACTTGGTGAGCACGGTGAAGGGCGCCGCTGCCCATGAGGCAAACACGCTGCAGGCCGTGACCGACGCGCGCGCGAAGGTGGGAACGGTCAACATCACCGCCGACCAGCTGACCGAGGAGAACTTGAAGAAGTTCCAGCAGGCGCAAAATGAGCTGTCGGGCGCGTTGAAGTCGTTGCTCGCTGTTTCGGAGGCGTATCCAAATATCAAGGGCACGGAAAACTTCCGCGACCTTCAGACGCAGCTTGAAGGCACCGAAAACCGCATCTCAACGGCGCGTGTGGACTACACAAACGCTGTCAACAAATACAACAATTCCGTGATGAAATTCCCGGGCAACATAATTGCCGGAATGTTCGGATTTGAAAAGAAACCGCAGTTCCAAGCCGATGAAGCGGCTCAGACTGCTCCAAAAGTAGAATTTTAATGAAAAAATTTCCTTTATTGGCGTTGTTCCTTCTGGTGCTCTCGGCGTGCAAGCTCGATCCGGTGCGCGACGTGTGGGAGTACTATGAGGACTGGCGCAATGAAAACAATGCGTGGCTGGCACAGCAGGAGGCGCGCACAAATGCCGACGGCACACCTTACTATCAGAAGGTGGTACCTGAGTTTGACCGCAACGCCTATGTGCTGATTCATTACTTTACCGACCGTTCGGCAACGGAGGGCAACTTGTCGCCTCTGATTTCTTCGACTGTCGACGTGAAGTATAAGCTGCTTACGTGCAGAGGTGTCGGCGTCGACTCCACCTACTTGCTGACGTCGCCTGCCGACAGTGTTTACCGCTCTGTGTTGAGTGCCAACATCACCGGTTTCCAAATCGCGTTGATGGCTATGAACGTGGGCGATTCGTGCGAGGTGGTGATTCCTTACCAGCAGGCTTACAGCAACTCTGGCAAAGGCACGATTCTGCCTTACTCGCATCTGCATTATTTCTTGAAACTCAAGGATATATATAAGTATCAAAAGAAGTAGCAAGCAATGAGGCGTTTGGTTGTTATCGCAGTGCTGTCGGCTCTGACATTGGCGGGTTGCAAGACAACGGAGAGCAACTACCGGGAGTCGTATGAGGCGGCGGTGCGCAGCCGCAATGCAGCGGAGGCTGATCTCGACAGCGTTGTCGAGCCGACAATCCACAACAAAATAATGGAGGCTTCGCGTCCGTATGTGCAGACCGTCGACGGCTGCTCGGCATTGTATCTTGAAGGCAACGTGTGGCAGGCGTTTGACGACGATGTCAACAAGATGAAGCGCTACAGCGTGGTTGTGGGCGCGATGCGTCAGATGTTTAATGCAAAGGCGTTTTGCACGCGCTTACGGCAGAACGGGGCGAAGGCTTACGTGATTCAGAACGGGGCGAAGGACTATTTCGTCGTTGCCGAAGGATTTGACACGTTTGCCGAGGCTGCCGACTATGTGAATCACATTGACAAACGGCTGAAGATAAAAATCCCTTTGAAGGAGCCGTTCGTTTATCGCACAATACGCCTGTGACGGACGAAAACAAATAGTGAAGCCTTCAATGCCGCGGCATTGAAGGCTTTTCAGCAATAAAAATATGGATATGCTGAAATCATTGATGATAGTGGGGTGCGGCAGTTTTGTGGGCGGAGCGTTGCGCTATCTGCTGACACGCACTGTGCAGAATTGGATTGACGGATGGATGCCTGCCGGCACGTTGGCTGTCAACGTGCTTGGCTGCTTGCTGATAGGTCTGTTCTGCGGACTGTCGCAGGAGTGGATGCCGCAAAGCCTTAAATTGTTTCTTACGGTGGGTTTCTGTGGAGGGTTCACCACATTCTCCACGTTTATGAACGAGAATATGCAAATGCTGCGCATCTCCGATGCTGCCGGAGTGTGTCTTAATGTCGTTGTCAGTCTTGTGGCTGGCTTTGTCGCTCTCTATGCGGGCTATCAGGCGGCGCGACTTTTCTGATCGCCAAATAGTTTTTTGAAAGTAATAGCTATTTATACATTCTCTTTTGCCATATTTGCACCGGAATTTTAAAGCATAGGTTGAAAATTATTGGTGTCCGCTAAACGTGTTTAACCGGCTATTCTGAGTGTTTTTATAAATAGACAAGCCCCATATTTCAGTGATTACGTAGGCTGTCCGACAAAAATACTCTTCTTTCATGAGGCATTTATTAACAAGGATGCCATATTTGGACAATTCAGGCTCTTTTAATGGATTTTTATCTCCATATGAAGCCGCTATACGTTCGAGACATCGGCTGTCCGAGGAAAACAAAATTCAAATAAGACTTGATAGTTTTACCGGACACCAATAATTCTATATCAATAAAATTTTGGCATGAAGTTACATATTATTCTGTAGCTATACTGTATTTTAAGAATAAAATATTAATTTTACAACACTTATAATCGTTTTTTATGGACTATAGTCAATTTCGAAAAATATCACACAAAGAGAGAATAAAGTTATTCTTATCTTCATATAGCGGATTCGCTGCTATAGTAGGACTTTTATGCTTTATTCATTGTTTTTTATATCATAGTTTATGGATAAATATAGAAGCGCCATTTCAGTTTATGGTATCATTGGGAATTGTCTTTGATGCAGTCTCTTTATCTATTATTGCATCAACAGTTTTTTACTTTATTACAATATATTTTCCAAAGCAGCATAAAAGGAAAATAGAAGAACAATATATTAGGAGGTGGTTACAACAATTAGAAATATATGGTAACTGGATTTTGGAAGACATTGGAGGTAATGTAGATTGTTCATTAGACAAGTTTAAACAGAAATCTTGTAATATAGATCTAAAATCTAAGCCACAAGGTATTAGTATGAGAGAATTAACTCCTATAGACACTTGGTTTGAATATTTTGATAATCTTTTCCATTGGGAATCCATATATATGGAACAGATTGTAAAATATGGAGATTCTGTACCTTCAGAGATTCTTGTGGAATTTGAAAAATACAAACAATTTGACAACTTGAAAATAGCTGTTTATACTTATAATCGATATTATGAAAAAAATATATTATATAGAACGGAGGACACTGAAAAAGTCCCTTTGTAGGACACCGGTCTGATTTAATCGGCACAG
>OFMS01001979.1_pt1 | contig 11717 bp, 8 predicted proteins | sample 1541871 | NCBI WGS metagenome assembly OFMS01 (sample SAMN04209251, study PRJEB22552) | human gut metagenome | biome: gut; material: feces | host: Homo sapiens | place: USA: Oklahoma
TAAGAATGGGCGTCAGGGGATGATGATTATAATCCTGACGACATTGATTACCGCTTTCCTTGTTCTTGGGTTATATCAGATGCGCCAGGACAGTCAGTACACAGAGATTACATACAGTAAGTTTCTGAAGCTGGTAGAAGAGAAAAAGGTAGAAAAAGTTACGATTGACACGGATCGCCTGGAGATTACATTAAAAGAAGAAAAGGAAGAAAAGAACAATCTTCTGGGGTTAAAAACAACATATTATACAGGTGTTGTGAAGGACGAAACGCTGTCACAGCGTCTCTATGATGCAGGGGTTGAATTTGGACAGAAAGTACCGGATTCTACAAGTGCAATCCTGCTGAATATTTTCCTGAGTGTAATCCTTCCGTTTGTTATGATCTTTGCCATGCTGAGTTTTGTTATGAAGCGTATGTCAAAGGGCGGAGGAATGATGGGCATTGGAAAAAGCAATGCAAAAATGTATGTCGAGAAGGAAACCGGAGTGACATTTAAAGATGTTGCCGGAGAAGATGAGGCGAAGGAGTCGCTTCAGGAAGTTGTAGATTTTCTTCATAATCCGGGGAAATATACCGGAATTGGAGCAAAACTTCCGAAGGGAGCTCTCCTTGTAGGACCGCCCGGAACAGGTAAGACGCTGTTGGCAAAAGCGGTTGCGGGAGAAGCAAAGGTTCCGTTTTTCTCATTATCCGGTTCTGCTTTTGTAGAAATGTATGTAGGTGTGGGAGCATCCCGTGTGCGGGATCTTTTTAAACAGGCACAGTCTATGGCGCCATGTATTATTTTTATTGATGAGATCGATGCGATCGGAAAGAGCCGTGACAGCGCAATGGGCGGCAATGATGAGCGGGAGCAGACGTTAAATCAGCTTCTGGCGGAAATGGATGGGTTTGATACGAGCAAAGGGTTATTGCTTCTTGGCGCAACGAACCGTCCGGAAATCTTAGATCCGGCGCTGCTTCGTCCGGGACGGTTTGACCGGAGAATTATTGTAGATAAACCGGATCTGAAAGGTCGTATTGATATTTTGAAAGTACATGCCAAAGATGTGAAGATGGATGAATCTGTTGATCTTGAGGCAATCGCACTGGCGACTTCAGGAGCGGTAGGATCCGATTTGGCAAATATGATCAATGAAGCTGCGATCACTGCTGTAAAGCATGGCAGAGGAGTTGTGTCACAGTCAGATTTGTTTGAGGCAGTAGAAGTGGTTCTTGTAGGAAAAGAAAAGAAAGACCGGATTATGAGCAGTGAGGAACGACAGATTGTTTCTTACCATGAAGTAGGACATGCGCTTGTAAGCGCGCTCCAGAAAGACGCAGAACCGGTTCAGAAAATTACGATTGTACCGCGTACAATGGGAGCCCTTGGATATGTGATGCAGACACCGGAAGAAGAGAAGTTTCTTAATACAAAGAAGGAACTGGAAGCAATGCTTGTAGGAATGCTTGCCGGAAGAGCTGCGGAGGAGATCGTATTTAATACAGTAACAACAGGAGCTTCCAATGATATTGAGCAGGCGACAAAGGTTGCAAGAGCTATGATTACTCAGTACGGTATGTCTGAGAAATTCGGTCTGATTGGTCTGGAATCTGTACAGAGCCGTTATTTGGACGGACGACCGGTACAGAACTGCGGACCGGAGACTGCAGCGGAAATCGATAAAGAAGTCATGAAGATGTTAAAAGACGCTTATGAAGAGGCAAAGAGAATCCTTCAGGAGAACCGAGATGCCCTTGATAAGATTGCAGCATTTCTGATTGAGAAAGAAACGATCACAGGAAAAGAGTTTATGGAGATCCTGCGGGAAGTGCAGGGGATTGATCCGGAACAGACAGCATCAAAGAAACAGGAACGGATTGTCATGAAAGAGAATGTGACAGCACAGCCGGAAGAAGATGCTGTTGTAGAGGCAGACAGCGAAGCGGAGAAAAGCGAAGTAGAGAAATAAGAAGATAGGATCAATAGCAGTCGGATGTTTTGGTTTTCAGAATTTCCGGCTGCTTTTTATTGCATTTGTACAAAAAACGTAATATTCTTAATCTGTATTGATAGTAGAACGTGAACAGGAACACAGGGGGAAGAAATGATGTCACATGAAATCTTAGTCGTGGAAGATGATGCGAATATTAATGACTTATTGAAGGAAGCGCTTGAACGAGAAGGCTATAGATGTACGCAGGCATTTTCAGGAACTGAGGCAAAACTTTTGTTGGAGAAGAATTACTATTCTGTGATTCTGTTGGATCTGATGCTTCCCGGCATTCCGGGAGAAGAAGTACTTAAGGAAATCCGCAGGAGGGGAAATGAGCCGGTAATCATTCTGACAGCGAAAGATACGATTGATGATAAGGTAGAATTTCTGAGAAATGGTGCGGATGATTATGTGACAAAGCCTTTTGATATTAAAGAAATTGTCGCAAGAGTGGAGGTGCAGCTCAGAAGAAGAGGAGAACTGTTGTGTGAAGAGGAACTCTCTTATCATGGACTGAAACTCGATAAAGAGCATTTTTGTGTAATGGTAGATGGTGCAGAGCTGTCAAAAATTACAAAACAGGAATTCGCTATTCTGGAACTTCTGTTAAAACACCCGAAGAAAGTGTTTAGCAAAGAAGAAATTTTTGAATATGCATGGGAAGATTCCTATATGGGAGAGACAAAGACGTTAGATGTACATATCAGCCATATTCGGAAGAAGATTAAGGAAGTGACAGAGAAGGAATATATTGAAACGGTATGGGGAATTGGATATCGTCTCTATCCGTAAAGTTTACTCTTTTTTTACTTTTTATTTGCGATTGATTAGAAAGTCGTTGCTAGAATAAGAGCAGATAAAGAAAAGGAGAGAAAAAGATGAGTGAGTATTTATTAAGTACCAGAGGGCTGACAAAGCAGTTCGGTCATCACAAAGCAGTCAATCATGTGGATATTCATGTGAAACGTGGGGCGATTTACGGTTTTATCGGAAGAAATGGTGCCGGTAAGACAACATTTTTACGGATGATCAGCGGTTTGGCAAAGCCGACAAGCGGAGAAATAGAATTATTTGGTTATCGAAATGAAGAATTGAAGCAGGTACGTTCCAGAATCAGTTGTCTCATTGAGGCGCCTGGATTATACGGAAATATGTCAGCTTACGACAATCTTGCTATTAAGTGCCAGTTATTTGGCATGAAGAACAGGACATACATTGACAATATTTTGCAGACAGTAGGACTTTCAGACGTGGGCAGGAAAAAAGTAAAACATTTTTCTCTTGGAATGAAGCAGAGACTTGGGATTGGACTGGCGCTTGTGGGAGAACCGGATCTGCTCCTTTTGGATGAACCGATCAATGGCCTGGATCCACAGGGAATTGCAGAAATGAGAGATACGATTTTAAAGCTTAGAGATGAACAGAATATGACAATTATCATTTCTAGTCATATTTTGGAAGAATTATCAAAGATTGCAACGCATTATGGTATTATCCACAATGGCAATTTACTTCAGGAACTGACGAGAGAAGAATTGCTGGAGAGGTGCAGTGAGCGGATACAGATTATTTTGGAAAAGCCAGAGCAGGCGCTGCCGGTATTGGATCGAATGGGATTTACCAAATATCAGGTAATCGATCAGAATACAATTCACATTTACGAGCGGCTAAATGAAAGCGCTGCCGTGAATATGGAACTTGCAAAAGCCGGAATTTGTGTGCGTGAGATTGGAATTACGAGTGAAGAGCTGGAACAGTATTTCTTAAATCTGACAGGAGGTGGAAGTCATGCTTAATATGATTCGGATGGAAATGTATCGAATGTTTAAAACAAAGTGTATGTATATCATATGGTTCATTCTGGCAGCGGGAATTTTATTTACGACAGGACTTTCTGCTGAGGAGATGAAGATATTTTCTATGGAAGAAAAACAGGAAATGTACGAATACGCTATGGGAAAGGAAGAAAGTGACAATGTGAATCTGGGAATGGATGTAACAGTTCCTACAAAACCGGGAGAGAATGTTTCTGTATTTGACCTGTTTTATGCAAATATCAAAGGAAAATTCATTGCACTTTTTATGGTAATTTTTACGGTACTTTATACAACCGCAGATCTCACAAGCGGATATGTGAAGAATATTGCCGGACAGGTTTCGCAACGAGGTGGTCTTGTTATTGCAAAAGCGATTTCTCTATTTGTCTACACGGTAATGTCGCTGCTGATATTTTTCCTGTGTCAGACATTGAGTAATCTCCTGTTTTTTGATGAGTTTACTTTTGGACCGGTAAAGCAGTTTGCGGCATATGTAGGAATACAGCTATTGCTTCACTATGCGCTGCTGCTGATTGTTATGGGAGTTGCAATTGTCCTTAGAAATAATGTGATTAGTATGGTAATCGCTGTCTGCTTCTGTATGAATGTGCTTATGATTTTTTATAATTTCCTGGATCAACTAATTGTAAAATTCGGAATAAAAGAATTTCATATCGTTAATTATACAGTCAGTGGGAAAATGTTAATGCTCGGGATGGATATTTCGGCAAAGACAGCATCTGCATCGATAGCAGTAGCGATCTTCTTTAGTGCAGCAGCAGTAGCTATTTGCAGTATGATCTTTCAAAGACGGGATGTTTAAGGAAAAAGAGTATGAAGGAATATTTTGTGATCGGTATATTATGTAGTGTTATTTTGATTTTAATTTGTATTCTGGTAAGCTATCAGCGGCAGGTAAAAAATATCTGCCGCCAGTTGTATTTTCTGAAAGAGCATGAAAGCAATATGCTCGTGACAAAAGAAATAAATTGGGGAAACATACGTGAATTGACAGAGATTTTAAATGAACTTTTAAAAGAGCAGAAGAGACAGAGAAAGGCATACATTCGGAAAGAACAGATGATCGCAGATACCTACACAAACCTTTCGCATGATATCCGAACACCGCTGACATCATTAAATGGATATTTTCAATTGCTGGAGAACGCTGAACACGAGAAAGATCGTCAGCGATATCTTAGAATTATTCAAGAACGTATTGAAAGTCTGAAAGATATGTTGGAAGAATTATTTACTTATACAAAATTGCAAAATGAAGTATATGAGCTGTCAATGGAACGTCAGAACATGAATCAGCTTTTGAAGGAGATCGTTTTTTCCTATTATGACGAGTGGAGACAACAGGGGATTACGCCGGTGTTTGCCATTACAGAAGAACCGGTATGGATTCAGGGAAATGAACAGGCCCTTCGTCGGGTTATTCAGAATATTATTAAAAATGAACTGGATCATGGGGAGAAAGAAATCGAGATCTGTCTTGAAAAGAAGGGGGAACGCATGGAACTTCTCTTCCGGAATCGGGCAGAGACGCCGGAAAATATTGACGTCAGCAGAGTATTTGACAGATTTTATAAAGCAGACGCGGCCAGAAGCAAAAACTCTACAGGGCTTGGTTTGTCTATCGCGAAAGGCTTTGTAGAAAAAATGAACGGAGAGATCCAGGCGGAAATGAAGGAAGGATGGTTTGGCATCCATATTTGGTTTTCATGTGAAGATAAGAAGTAAAGAGGCATGAGGAGGAATTTATTTTTTAACTCAAGTGGTCTGGGTTATTTTGGGTGGTGCAGTTAATAGATTAACTGCAAAACTGGAAACAGGTATAGGGCATAATATACGAATGGAATTGTATGAAAAGATTTTACGTTTGCCGCTGGGATATTTTGAAAAGAATAATTCAGGGGATATTATGCTTAGGCTGATCCAAGACAGTGAGATTACAGTTGAAGGGGTACTGACTCCAATCATATTTTTAACGTTAAATGTGTTTCAATTTATACTTGGATTTTATTTCATTTCTTCGATTAGTGTTGCTGTTGCTTTATGGATGATTCCGATAGGAGTTTTGTTGATTTTTTTGTCATTGCAAAGCGGTACTCCAATACGAAATTTGACAAAAAAGCAAAGAGACTGCAAAGAACAGTTATGGAATGATTTTCAAGAAGGAATTAAAAATATTAAAGTGTTAAAGCTTTTAAAAAAAGAAAAGGCATATTTCGGAAAGGTAGAAGATTCGAGTACAGCGTTGGCAAAAGAGTCTTTGAAGCTGAATAAATATACGACGTTAATTGATCGCTTGTATTCTGCTTTATTTATGCTATTAATTGCATTTATTATGATTTATGGCTGTGTTCAAGTGAAAAATAATGAGTTATCCATCGGTGGTTTATCGGCATTAATGATGTATAATGGAATTCTGATTGATCCGATGTTAAATTTTTTTGACTTTTATCAGCAATTTCAGCAAGTATCTGTCGGAGTGAATCAGATCTCGCAGATTCTGGAAGAAAAGGAAGAAAATCCTAGAGCGGCAAAAGAACAACAAATTCGTTATGAAAAAGAAATTCTAATTAAAAATTTAACTTTTTCCTATCAAAATAAAGAAGTATTGCATAATATATCGGGAAAAATCACAAAAGGAGAACACATTGCTCTTGTAGGGATTTCAGGTTCCGGAAAAAGCACATTATATGATATTCTGGCAGGATTTTATGAGATTAATAAAAATCAGGTATTTATCGATGGTAAGGATTTGATGGAATTATCAATTACAAATTTGCGGGAGCTGATTCAAATGGTGTTTCAGGATACCGGAATTTTTGCCGGAACGATACGGGATAATTTAAAATTATTTGATGAGCAGATAACGGATAAGGAAATCTATAATGCTTTAGAAGAAGTCGGGTTAAAACAAATGGTTGACAAGTTATCAAGTGGGTTAGATACTGTTTTAAGTGAGAATGGAGAAAATATTTCAGGTGGAGAAAAACAAAGATTGATGTTAGCACGTGTTTTTTTGATGCATAGACCAATTTTGATTTTGGATGAAGCATTTTCAGCATTGGACACAATTACATCAACGTATGTATTCAAAAATATTTTAAAAGCGTATAAAAATGATACAATCATTATTACAACACATAAGTTAGAGGGGATTGTTGAGGAATGTGATAGAGTGCTTGTATTCCAAGACGGTAAAATAGAAAACAGCGGTACGCATAAAACACTATTAGACGAGTCTGAATTATATAGAAAACTATATTATATGAATGGAAGTATTTAAAACAAAAAATTGTAAACACATACTACTAATCTATAAACAGCAACGCCGGAAAGAAGAGAAACTGCTCAGTTCCTAATCTTTTCGGCGTTGCTGTTTTCATAATATAATATTTTAAATTTATGCCACCGTATCAGTTGTCAGATAGTCTACATTCAATTCTTTCCAACGCGCCTTGTCTTCCGGCGAATTGTACGTCCAGACATTGATCATGAGTCCTTTTTCCTGAGCGTAATCGATTAACTCAGGTGTGATAGAAGAAGCGGCGATTCCGCTTCGCTCAATGGCAGCAGCAGCGTCAATGGCTTCTGTGGTAGCATTGTCCACAAGATACTGTACCTGCATGGTGCTGCTCAGTTCCCGGATGCGTTTCATAAAATCAAGATTGGTCAGTGCGATGCTGGCGCCTTCCATGCTGCACTCCCGAACAATCTCAATCATACCGTCCAAATAAGATATATCAGAAAATTTAATGTCAAGCACAGCATTGATTCCGTATTGGCTGCATAGTTCCAAATATTCCCGCAATGTCGGGACCTTCTGATTCGGATAAGTGTCAATTCCGGAACCGTGGTCAATGACTGCACCGGAAATCTGACTGAGTGTCAGACCGGAAATATTGCCGCCCATATTCGTCATGCGATCCATGCTTCCGTCATGCATACAGACATATTCGCCGTCACTTGTGCGCCATACATCTGTCTCAATTCCCCAGGTACCGCTTTGCGCTGCCAGTTCAAAAGCAGCGAGGCTGTTTTCCGGAGCAGCTGAACTGAATCCCCGGTGTGCGATAGTTTTCATGCCGCTGTTGGCAAGTGCAACGGAAGCTGCTTTTTCCAGTTCTGTGTGGGCATTTCCAAGAATCTGTATGGAAGACGAAGCCGTCTTTGGATTCTTGTCAGCAACCTGTCGGGCGATGAAACTGCCGGTACTTTTGTTAAGAAGAAGATGCATTCCACCGGCAAAACATACCATGACAGCCAGCGAAGCTGAGAGAATCATCTTCTGGAGCCGTACAACACGCCGTCTTTTGGCACGCATTTGCCGCAGCTTTATTTCACGAGCTTCATTCATATTCATAATTCATTTCCCCTGTAATTTATTTATACTTTATTATTTCCCTACGATATTATAGCATACATCTTTTGAAAAACAAAATAATTTTCCAGTTTTTTTAATTTTTTCTTTTTATCGTATGGGACTGCTTGGAAAATGGTGAGGTTCATGGTAGGATAACAGTGATAATTGAAGTATGGAAAAAGGATGATGAGAATGTTTCAGATAGAAGAAGAATTGAAGAAACTTCCGGCAAAACCGGGAGTGTATTTGATGCATGATGAGAAGGATGAGATCATCTATGTGGGGAAAGCTGTCAGTTTGAAAAACCGTGTGCGCCAGTATTTTCAGACAAGTCGGAACAAAGGCGTTAAGATTGAGCAGATGGTGACTCATATTACGCGATTTGAATATATCGTAACGGATTCGGAACTGGAGGCACTTGTACTGGAATGCAACCTGATTAAGGAGCATCGGCCGAAATACAATACCATGTTGATGGATGATAAGACGTATCCATTTATTAAAGTAACAGTGAATGAACCGTATCCGCGGATGATGCTTGTGCGTCAGATGAAGAAAGATAAGGCGAAATATTTTGGCCCGTATACGAGTAATACTGCGGTAAAGGATACAATTGAGCTTTTGCGGAAGCTGTATAAAGTGCGGAATTGCAGCCGGAATCTGCCAAGAGATATCGGGAAGGAACGCCCTTGTCTGAATTATCATATCAAGCAGTGTGAGGCTCCGTGCCAGGGATACATTTCTCAGGAAGCTTACCGCCGCTCGATTGATGAGGCAATTAAGTTTCTAAATGGCAGTTATGACGGGATTTTGAAAGAACTTGAAGCGAAAATGCAGGATGCTTCAGAGAAAATGGAATTTGAGAGGGCCATTGAATACCGGGAACTGATAAAGAGTGTGACGCAGATTGCACAGAAGCAGAAGATTACGAACAGCAGTCAGGAGGACAGGGATATTCTGGCACTGGCAAAAGATGGTGAAGATGCGATCGTGCAAGTATTTTTTATCCGGGGAGGCCGGCTGATCGGTCGGGATCATTTTTATCTGAAGGTCGGAAGCGAAGAATCAAGAGGAGAGATTCTGCAGAGTTTTATTAAGCAATTCTATGCGGGTACACCGTATATTCCGGGGGAACTGATGCTGCAGGCAGAGGTGGAAGAGACAGAGCTTTTGGAAGAGTGGCTCGGAAGCCGCAGAGGTCATCGGGTGCGTATTACCGTGCCGAAGAAGGGGGAGAAAGAAAAACTTGTGGAGCTTGCATGGAAGAATGCACTTATGGTTCTGACAAAAGATAAAGAGCGAATCAAACGGGAGGAAGGAAGAACCATTGGCGCTGTAAAAGAGATTGAAGCGCTTCTCGGATTGAAGGGAATCGTGAGAATGGAAGCTTATGATATTTCCAATACGAGTGGATTTGCTTCTGTTGGTTCTATGGTTGTGTATGAGAGAGGAAAACCGAAACGGAATGATTATCGCAAATTCAAGATTAAGAGCGTGCAGGGTCCAAATGATTACGCAAGTATGGAAGAAGTGTTGACGAGAAGATTTTCTCACGGCCTTAAAGAGCAGGAGGAAGGAAAGGAACTCGGCAGTTTTCATGCATTTCCGGATCTGATCCTTATGGATGGAGGCCGGGGGCAGGTAAATGTGGCAGAGCGCGTGCTGGAGTCGCTTCATCTTCAGATTCCGGTCTGTGGAATGGTCAAGGATGACTTCCATAGAACAAGAGGTCTGTATTACAAAAATGAGGAAATTCCAATCGAACGAACGAGTGAAGGATTTAAGCTGATTACAAGAATCCAGGATGAGGCGCATCGGTTTGCTATTGAATTTCATAAGAATTTAAGAAGCAAAGAGCAGGTTCACTCTGTTCTGGATGATATTCCGGGAATCGGACCGACAAGGCGAAAAGATCTGATGAAACATTTCCAGAACCTGGATGCGATCCGCAGCGCTTCTGTGGAAGAATTGAAAGAGCTTCCTTCCATGAATGAAAAATCCGCAAATGAAGTATACAATTTTTTTCACAAATGATATAATAAATTGAAAGTGCGAGTTGATTCAGGAAAGGAAGAAATATATGAGCAGTGTAGAAATGAAGAAACTGGTTGAAAAGATGAAATTAAAGAATCTTACACCGGATATTTCGCTTGCCGGACGTAAAATCGAAGTGCCGGATATCAACCGTCCGGCGCTGCAGCTGACGGGATTTTTTGAGCATTTTGATGCGGACCGCGTACAGATCATTGGTTATGTGGAATATGCATATTTGCAGAGCATATCAAATGAGAGAAAAGAAGAGATCTATACTCTGCTGTTAGAACGAAAGATTCCGTGTCTGATCTACAGCAGAGATTTACGGCCGGATGATATCATGCTGCGTAAGGCAGTCGAATATGATGTTCCGGTATTCCTGACAGATAAGGCAACATCTCCGTTTATGGCAGAGATTATCCGCTGGCTGAATGTAGAGCTTGCGCCGTGCATTTCTATTCATGGCGTGCTTGTAGATGTTTACGGTGTCGGGGTACTCATCATGGGAGAGAGCGGTATCGGTAAGAGTGAGGCGGCTCTTGAGCTGATTAAGAGAGGGCATCGGCTTGTAACCGACGATGTCGTTGAGATTCGAAAAGTAAGTGATGAAACGCTTGTGGGACGTGCTCCGGATATTACAAGACATTTCATTGAATTGAGAGGAATCGGTATTGTGGATGTGAAGACGCTGTTTGGTGTTCAGAGTGTGAAGGAAACACAGACGATTGATCTTGTAATTACTCTGGAAGACTGGAACAGAGATAAGGAATATGACCGGCTTGGTCTGGAAGAAGAATACACAGAATTCCTGGGCAATAAGGTTGTATGTCATTCGATCCCAATCCGACCGGGACGTAACCTTGCGATCATTGTAGAATCTGCATCTGTTAATCACAGACAGAAACAGATGGGATACAATGCAGCACATGAACTGTATCGCCGTGTGCAGGAAAATTTATTAAAGAAATAGGAGAGAAGAAGATGAACTATTGTTTTGGTGTGGACATTGGAGGAACTACAGTAAAGATGGGATTATTCCAGTTTGATGGCGAACTGGTAGAAAAGTGGGAGATTAAGACGAATACAGCGAATGGGGGGCATGCAATTCTTCCGGATATCGCAGAATCTCTGAATCTGAAAATGGAACATCACCATCTGACACAGGAGAACATTCTTGGAATCGGAGTAGGAGTTCCGGCGCCGGTTTCTGAGAATGGTATTGTACAGAAGACTGCTAATCTTGGATGGGGTTATAAAGATGTGAAGCATGAACTGGAAGAATTGACCGGTATCACAGTTGCTGTTGGAAATGATGCCAATGTGGCAGCATTAGGCGAGATGTGGAAAGGCGGCGGACTTGGACATAAGAATCTGATCATGGTAACACTTGGAACAGGCGTTGGCGGCGGTGTAATCGTTAATGGAAAAATTCTGAACGGTTCTACAGGAGCCGGCGGTGAGATTGGGCATATCTGTGTAAATTATGAGGAGACAGAAGTCTGCGGCTGCG
>OFMS01002000.1_pt1 | contig 11597 bp, 10 predicted proteins | sample 1541871 | NCBI WGS metagenome assembly OFMS01 (sample SAMN04209251, study PRJEB22552) | human gut metagenome | biome: gut; material: feces | host: Homo sapiens | place: USA: Oklahoma
CGGAAAAACTCAAGGCAAAGTCTGCCCGTTTCATGACCTCTTTAGACAATCCCAGAGAACCGCCAATGACAAAAGCCATATGGCTGACGCCGCCAACAGCTTTTTTTGCCATGAAGTCTGCCAGACCTTCGGATGTGAGCCCTTTTCCCTCAATGGCAAGAGCTACCACAAAGGCATCGTCTTTGATGGCTTTCAGAATGCGTTCCCCTTCTTTTTTCTTCACTTCTTCTTCCTGTGCCGGACTCATGGTTTCCGGCGCTTTCTCGTCGGGCAGTTCCACAATTTCCAATTTATGATACCGACTCAAACGCTTGCTGTATTCCGCAATGGCATCCTGCCAGTATTTTTCTTTCAGCTTGCCTACGCAAACAATGGTAATTCGCATGGCTTCTCCCTCCTCAAATGGTGACCTTCGCCCCATTGGAATTTCTGGCAGCCATATCCATTTTCAATGCGCCGCCCAGTTTGATGCGGTTTCGTTCCAGAATCTCCGCCACCGTTTCATAAGCAAGGTAGGGGCTGTTGTTTTCTTCGCTCAAATGTCCCAGGAAAATATGTTTCATTTTTCCGCTCATAACCTCCGCAAGCAATGCGCCGGCGGTGCGGTTGGACAGATGTCCTCTTTCCCCCAGAATACGCTGTTTCAGATTCCAAGGATACCGCCCTTTTTTCACCATATCCTCGTCATGGTTGGATTCCAGAAGCAAAATATCGCTGTCGGTGATATTCTCCCGGATGGTATCTGTCACATGGCCGATGTCTGTGGCCACAGTGATTTTCTTTTCTCCCGCAAAAACGCTGTAACCCACAGGTGCCGCCGCGTCATGGGGAATGGCAAAGGGTTTCACACACAGGTCATTGATGACACATGGCTCCCCTTCATATACAAAACGTTTGTTGCGTGGGGCAATTTTGCCCAGGATGCCTTCCATAGCGTCCCACGTTTCCATGGTGGCATAGATCGGCACGTCAAACTTTCGGGAAAATACCCCTGCCCCCTTCACATGGTCAATATGCTCATGGGTGATAAACAAAGCGTCGATCTGGTCACCAGTGAGAGACAGTTTTTCCAGTCCTTCCAGTATCCGCTTACCGCTGACGCCTGCATCGATGAGAATTTTCGTATGTTCTGTGCCCATAAACAGGCTGTTGCCGCTACTGCCGCTGGCAATGGTACAAAAATCCAAGGGATCCCCCTCCTTTCCAAAATATTCCATAAAAACAGCCGCAAAAGTTCCGCCTTCCGCTCCCTCTTACGGCTGTTAAAAAATTTCTCTCTTATTCGCTCACACGGGTGATATCCGCACCCAGTGCATTGAATTTATGTTCGACTTCTTCATAACCTCTGTCGATGTACTTCACTCCATCAATGACGCTTTCGCCTTCTGCTGCCAGTGCCGCCAGAATCATGGCTGCCCCTGCACGCAGGTCTGTGGCGGAAACATTTGCCCCAGTCAAACGGGGAATGCCGTCAATGCGGGCGATTCTGCCGTCGATCTGCACCTGTGCGCCCATCTTCCGCAGTTCGTCAATGTACTGATAACGGTTGTCCCATACGTTTTCTGTGATAACGCTCTGTCCCTGACAAACGCTCAGCAGCGCCGCGATCTGGGGCTGCAAGTCTGTGGGGAAACCGGGATAACTCATGGTCTTGACGTTTGCACAGTGCAAAGGTCTGTTTGCTGTGACACGGATGGAGTCATCATGCTCCTCAATGGTCACGTTCATTTCATCCAGCTTTGCTGTCAGAGAATCCATGTGCTTGGGAATGATGTTCTTCACCAGCACATCGCCGCCGGTAATGGCTGCGGCGATCATGTATGTTCCTGCCTCAATCTGGTCAGGAATAATGGTATACTGTGCGCCGTGGAGTTTTTCCACACCTTTGATACGGATCACATCTGTACCAGCGCCTTTGATATTGGCACCCATCATGTTCAGATAGTTTGCAGTATCTACAACATGGGGTTCTTTTGCCGCATTTTCAATGGTTGTCACGCCTTCTGCCATAGATGCAGCCAGCATGATATTGATGGTAGCGCCTACACTTACCTGGTCCATATAAATGGAAGTGCCCACCAGTCTGTCTGCGTAAGCACGAACCATGCCGTTGCCTTCTTCCACTGTTGCACCCAGGGCACGGAAGCCTTTCAGATGCAGGTCGATCGGTCTGCTTCCAATATCACAGCCACCCGGAAGGGCAACTTCTGCATCTTTGTATTTGCCAAGTAATGCGCCTAACAGATAGTAGGACGCACGAATTTTTCTGATGTATTCATTATCCACGCTGGTATCGTGAATGGTTGATCCGTTGATCTTTACGGTGTGGATATCAACACGCTCCACAGTTGCACCAATGTTCTCGATTGCCTGAAGCATAACATTGATATCACGGACATTTGGTAAATTATCTATTGTAACGGTCTCATCCGTCATAACCGCCGCAGAAATAATGGCAAGCGCAGCATTTTTTGCTCCGCCGATCTCCACTTCTCCGACTAACGGATTGCCTCCTTTAATGACATATTGTTCCATACCACACCTCTATGAACCTTTTCATACAAACACATAATTATAGTTGCTATTATGTGCTTTTGTCAAGAATTATATCACAGTTTCAATTTTGTTGTAAATATGCAGATATTCCCAAAAATGCCCTTCATTTCCGCACACTTCCGTTCAACTTTTATCAGTTACTGATGTACTTCAACGGATTGACTGCAGCCCCTCCGATGTAGATTTCAAAATGCACATGTGGTCCTGTGGAACGTCCGGTACTTCCGCTCAGTGCGATCGGTTCCCCCTGCTCCACCTTCTGGCCGACTTTCACCAGCAGCTTGCTGTTATGTGCATACCGCGTCAGTCTTCCGTCCGCGTGGCTGATCACCACATTATTGCCGTATCCACCGTTATAAGATGCCTGGATCACAGTTCCCGCACAGGATGCGTACACGGTTGTTCCAATCGGGCATGCCCAGTCCACACCTTTATGCATTCTTCCCCAGCGTCTTCCAAATCCTGATGTAAACCTTCCACCGGCAAGCGGCTTAATGTATGTCGGCGGCACGATCGTTCCACGCTCCACAACTGCTGCCTTCGCTGCCGTCATGATCTTCTGGTGCGCTAACTCTCTGCTCACTTCAGCACCGTTTTCATATACAACAATATCGTTTCTCTCACGATGACCTGCCACGCCCTCTTCTAAAACTTCCTCCTGATTGGTATACCAGGAATCATTTTCCTTAATGACAGGTTCCTCCTCATAATCTTCCTCGTAAACTTCTCCCACAGTCAGCCTGATCTTTAAATCCGGTTCCGGAACCGCAATGATAAGCTCCTGTCCTTCCCGCAGTGAGTCTGCATTCTCAAGTCCGTTCAATGCCATAATATCTGCCACTTTTGTATCATGGTCAAGTGCGATCACAGAGAGACAGTCACCACTCTCTACTACATATATTTTATTCGATTCTTTCTCTTTTGTTACTTCAGCAGCGGCATCATCCGCAGTGGTAAACGCATCTGACTGCACATAATTCTCATAGACCTCAATATTTTCCACAAATGCCATATCAAGGACACCCGTTTCATAAAAATCTGCTGCATCCGATGTCACGGCATCTAAAAGCTGCGTTGCAGACTCTAAGGAAACGCCCGCAAGCGACGATGCCTGCATATCCTGCGTTTCTTTCTCCCCGGTTTCCGCCGGATCGTCTTCGTTTTCTGCCTTTTTCAGATCAGCCGTTAATATTCCACCGATCTGTCCCTCCAACGTCTGATATACAACAGTATAGGCATTGTCTTCATCCGTTTTTTTTCTGACCTGATTCAGAAAATCTGACACTTCATCCAATGTCTTAAAATTTCCACGGTAGGAACCGATCGCAACCGTATAGGCACGCTCCCTGCTCTCAATCGTCTTCTCTGCTAATATCTTTTTTAACTGTTCTTCCAGCGTTTCTTTCTTTTCTAAACGCACAAACGGTTTCTTTTCTGTTTTTACAGACCATTCATAATCCATGCATAAACGGCTTGCAGATTCTTCTGCCAGTTTTCTTCTTGCCTGAAGGATTACATCCTTCACATCGACATTTTCCGCCACATACCCGACAAATGTTCCGTCTACATACACGCCCTGATAGTTCTGTCCTAATGCCGTCTGCTGCGAAAGCGCACTTCCTGCCAGTATGATAAGGAATCCGCCAGCAGCAATGATGCCGGACAGCATTTTTTTATCTTTTAATCTTTTGTTCATCCTCTGACTCTTTCATTCCATTGATGTGATTTTACAAAGATTCTTTTTGAATTTGCGCCACGATCTTTTCGATCGTCTGTTCCACGTTCAGGCCATCCTCCGCGATCGTGATGTCCGCATATTTTTCATATAGAACAACTCTCTCATCATACAGGTCTTTTAACGTCTGTCCGTCTTTTAAAACAACGCCCCTGCCTTTAATATCTGACAGTCTGCGGTCGATATCCGCATAATCTAATTTTAAATAGATCACAGTTCCGATCTGCCTTAAGTGCTCCATTGCCTCTTTTCCATATACGACACTTCCCCCGGTAGCAATGACCGAATGATGTGCTTCTATTTCACTGTTGATACGGTTTTCCACTGCAATAAATCCGTCCGGCCCCTCTTCTGCAATGATCTCACGCAGTAACTTTCCTTCTTTCTCCTGAATCACCAGATCCGCATCCACAAACTGGAACCCAAGTACTTTTGCCAATATGACTCCGACAGTACTTTTTCCAACTCCGGGCATCCCGATCAGTACGATATTGTCTTTTTTCATCTGTTTTCTCCCGCTATAAACTTCCCATTTTCATAAAAAAACGTCGAAAGACTGTGCTTTCGACGTTTTCTTTTTACTCTGTTGCCTGCTCCGTCGTGCTTTCTGTCTCTGTATCTTTTATAGTTGTAAACAGGTTATCGAAATTCACGTCATCCCAGACTTTTTCTTTCACTGCCCACTCGATGCCCTCTTTCCATCCATCGAGCGTCTCATCATACAGATCATCTTTGCGCTGCTCAATAATGCTCTGACGTGTCTCCTCTGTTGCATCCTCGTCCACTTCTTTATCAAGACGTGCCACAAAATAAGAGCTGTCGCCATCGATCAGATCTGTTACTTCGCCTTCTTTTAAATTTTTCAATGCTGCTAAAAGATTGTCATCCACAGAATCATCTTCCTGCGTAAAAGTACCGGTGCTTACCGTATAGCCTGCATCCTCTGCCGCCGCATCAAGACCATCTTCCTTCGCTGCTTTTGCAAAGTCAGCTACCTTTGCTGCAAGCTCCTCTTTCTCTTCATCTGTGTAATCTACCGTATTGCCACTCTCATCCTGATGTGTCGTCTTAGAAATGCCCACATAACTGTATGCACCCGTTTTTGCTTCCTCATCTGTCACATTGGTATCTGCGCCTGCAACGATTGCTGCTTTCATTTTACTCTGGATCGTCTCTAATGTAAGGTATTCCTCCACAATCTCCTGCGTCGCACCAAGTGCATTGATTGCATCTTTGCTGTTATCTTCCATAAACTGTGCTGCTGCTGCGGTGATCGCTGCTTTTTCATCGTCTGTAATGCTGACATTATACTCATCCATATGAAGCTGTAACACGTACATATCTTCTAAGGAATCCATCACGCTGCCTTTAAAATTATCCTGCCCAGTCGTTCCATTTCCATATAAATCGGATGTCCAGACATTTTTTCCGAAATATGCGGTATAAAAATCATCTGCTCCCGCCTGACCAAATCTTGCTGCAAAGTTTGCGACTCCAAGTTTGACCGGCTCTCCGTTTAAAGTTGCCACTGTTTTATCTTTATTGACTCCGCCACAGCCTGTCAGTACAGATAAAGCCATAGCGCTGCTTAACAATAATGCGGTAATTTTTCTGCTGTTCATATATTCCTCCCAGTGCCCTCTTTTTCCGATATGGGCAGTCATTCAGTTTATTATAATTCGTTTTGTAAAAAGCCGCAAGTTATTTTTCCATCAGCATCTCCCCTGCACGCTGCAAAAATGTTTCCATCACATCTTTTGCTTCCACATATTTTTCCCTGGTATTCAGTTTCAGGAAATAGGTAAAATATGGTTCCTTTGCATCCATGGTAAACTTCACATGTTTGTCAAAGGAAGCGGTAAACTCCGGAATTGCCGCCACATTGATCTTCGCTTTCTCATACAGGGTGAACCGCAGTGTATCACCTTTCTGTGCAATATCTGTAAAGTAAAGATGATGTGCCATGGATTTTACCCTTGCAATATAAAGCAGATTTTCGACAGACTTTGGCGGATCTCCAAACCGGTCGATCAGCTCTTCTAACATTTCTTCTGACTCATCCGCCGTCTCAATGCCTGCGATGCGCTTATAAATGTCAAGTTTCTGCATCTCATTCGGAATGTATCCCATCGGAATATACGCATCAATATCAATATCGATCGAGGTATCAAAACTTTCCGCAACATCCATACCTTTTGCTTCCTTCACTGCCTCGTTTAACATTTTGCAGTAAAGATCGTATCCGACCGCCTCCATATGTCCATGCTGCTCTGCGCCGAGCAGATTTCCTGCACCACGGATCTCAAGATCACGCATGGCGATCTTAAAGCCACTTCCAAGTTCCGTATACTCCTTGATCGCAGCAAGTCTTTTTTCTGCGATCTCTTTTAACATTTTATCCCTGCGGTACATTAAAAACGCATACGCCGTCCGGTTGGACCTGCCAACACGCCCGCGGAGCTGGTAGAGCTGCGACAGTCCCATATTATCGGCATCGTGGATGATCATTGTATTGACATTTGAGATATCAAGTCCCGTCTCAATGATCGTTGTAGAAACAAGTACATCGATCTCTCCGTTGATAAAACGGTACATGATGTTCTCTAACTCTGTCTCTTTCATCTGCCCGTGCGCATAGGCAACGTTCGCCTCCGGTACAAGCTCTGCGATCTTTGCTGCCACATCTGCGATCTCCCGCACACGGTTGTATACATAATATGCCTGTCCTCCACGGGAGAGTTCCCTGGAAATTGCCTCACGCACCAGTTCTTCATTATATTCCATCACATACGTCTGGATCGGCACACGATCCATCGGCGGTTCCTCTAACACACTCATATCACGGATCCCGATCAGGCTCATGTGAAGCGTTCGTGGAATCGGCGTTGCGGTCAACGTAAGCACATCTACATTTTCTTTTAACTTTTTAATCTTCTCCTTATGCTGAACACCAAAACGCTGTTCCTCATCAATGATCAGAAGTCCCAGATCTTTGAATTTCAGATCGTCACTCAACACCCTATGAGTTCCGATCACGATATCTACCAGACCTTTTTTCGTATCTTCAATAGTCTTCTTCTGCTGTGCAGAAGTTCGAAATCTGCACATAAGATCCACTCGCACCGGAAAATCCCGCATACGCTGCTGGAATGTATGATAATGCTGCTGTGCAAGAATCGTTGTCGGCACAAGATATACAACCTGCTTACTCTCCTGCACTGCTTTAAAGGCTGCACGAATTGCAATCTCAGTCTTACCGTATCCCACATCTCCACAGATCAGACGATCCATGATCTTCGGGCTTTCCATATCGCGCTTTACTGCCTCGATTGCAAGAAGCTGATCTTCCGTCTCTTCGAAAGGAAACATTTCTTCAAATTCCTTTTGCCAGACAGTATCTTTCCCATAGACAAACCCTTCCTGATTCTGTCTTGCCGCGTATAGTTCCACCAGATCTTTGGCAATCTCTTTGACAGCTCCGCGGACTCTCGTCTTCGTCTTCACCCAATCCTGGCTTCCAAGACGGTTCAGTTTCGGTTTCTTGGCATCTGCACTTGCATACTTCTGGATCAGATCAAGCTGCGTTGCCGGTATATAGAGATTCCCGCCTTTATCATAGGCAATCTTCATATAGTCTTTGGCAACCCGGTCTACCTCGATCTTTTCAATCCCCTGATAGATGCCCAGTCCGTGATTTTCATGCACCACATAATCGCCGGGCTTAAGTTCAGAAAAGCTCTGAATCTTCCGCCCCTCGTATATTTTTCGTTTTTTCTTTTTCTTTACATTTCCGAAAATATCGCTCTCAGCAATCACAGTAAATTTAAGGAGGGGATACTCATATCCTTCGGTAATATGCCCGTATGCAGTCATAATTTCCCCAGGCTGTACCTCCCGCTCCATATCGTCACTGTAATAGCTGCTTAGATCATAATCTCTTAAATCTTCTGCAAGACGTCTTGCTCTTGTACGGGAACCGGACAAAAGAACCACCCGATATCCATTTCTCTTAAGCCTCTTCAGATCCTGCGTCAACAATTCAAAGCTCCTGTTATATGGATTGACGCTCTTTGTCTGCAAATCATAAGAACCGCGCACTTCAAAACCCTTGGCTTTCATTGGCAGTGTAAAAAAACCCACGCTACAATATCGATTCATCTCTTTTACGACTTCCGACACGCCATAGAGCTTCATTTCTTCATTCGAGACTTCATATCCTACCTCCACACGCCTCTTTCCCGCTTCTAGGAATTCTTTCTCGACACCTTCTCCCTTTTCCAGTATCCTCACCGGTTCATCAAGATACAAAAGTGTGTCTTTCGGATCAAAATACTGTAAAAAAGAAACTCTTTCATCCTCTTCCAACGGAAATTCTGATGCAGGATAGATTAACACTTCGCTTAAGTTTTCAATCGACCGCTGTGTATCCACATCAAAGGTACGAATAGAATCCACTTCATCTCCCCACAATTCAATACGGATCGGAAGTTCCTCCGTCAGAGGGTAAACATCCAGAATCCCTCCGCGCACTGCAAATTGACCGGGGCCGGATATTTCTGCCTCCCGTTCATACCCAACCCACACAAGCTTCTGGAGCAGTTTCTCTAAATCTACCGTATCTTCAGCTCCGATGGAAATGACTCTTTCTCTTATCACCTCTCGCGAAAGCAGGCAGTCCATAAAAGCATCGATGCTTGTGACAACCACTGCCGCCTTTTTCTCGATCAATGCCGCCAACACTTCCATCCGCGCTTTCACAAGCTCTTTACTGCGAATATCCGCCTGATAAAAAAGCAGATCCTTAGCAGGATAAAGATACGTGTCCACATCAAGCATCCGGTATTCTTCATAGACCTGTCTTGCTTTTGATTCACCGGAACAAACGATGACCTTATAAGCAATGCCATCGCTAAGTGCGTACATCATATGAGTTTTTTGTGAATTTACACATCCCGAAATGCACAGCATTCCGGGATGTTCCATCCTGTTTTTATTAATTTCTTCAAATTCAGCCAGTTCTGTCAGCGGTCCCTTTAAGGCCTGCATATCTCTTACGCCTCCTTTGGCTTTACTTTACGATTATATTCATTCATGGCAGCTTCCACATCACCGCGTAAGATCATCGCGGCAGCTTCTGCCGATTTTTCATATCCCTCTTTCATTTCCTCTCTCTCTTCTTTTGTGAAATGACTGAGTACATAATCTGCCAGATCATATTTTTTCGGTTTTTCTCCTACCCCGACTTTGATCCTCATAAATACGTCCGTACCAAGGTACTGAATGATACTCTTCATCCCGTTATGTCCCCCTGCGCTTCCTTTCTTACGGATGCGGATCTGTCCCGGCGGAAGACTGATATCATCATAAATGATCAGGAGCTCCTGTTCCTCATCTACCTTAAAATAGTCTACGAGCCCGCGGATACTTTCCCCACTCAGATTCATATATGTCTGCGGTTTTGCAAGGATCACTTTCTGCCCTTCAATCATGCCCTTACCGATATAAGCTCTGTTCTTCTTACCGTCTACAGAAATATTATATTTTTCTGCTATCACATCTATGACATCAAACCCGGCATTATGCCTCGTTCCCTCATATTGGGATGTCGGATTTCCCAGTCCTGCAATTATATACATCTCTATCACTCTCCATTTTCTCTTATACATTCTACAGGAAGTCCTTGCGTTTGTCACGAAAAAAAGAAACTCCTGTGCATATTTTTATACATTCCTTCATACATTATAGAAAGTGAATCTATCACGAAAAATTTACAGGAGGTCATTATGAGTTCCAAAACTAAAATTGTTGTACTGCATATGAAGGAAATCATTTATACCGCAGTATTTGCCATACTGGCGATTGTATTTATCTTATTGCTGCTATTTATGTTTCTTCCGAAAAATAAAGAAGCTGCCGCTACAGAATCAAAGTATATCCCCGGAACTTATACTTCCACCGTTTCTCTGAATAATACAGCGCTCGAAGTAGAAGTATCGGTCGATGAATCCCATATTAATTCCATTCGTTTCTCCAATCTGGATGAATCCGTGGCAGCCATGTATCCACTCGTACAGCCTGCAATCGAAAATATTGCCGAGCAGATCTACGAGAAACAGTCATTGGAAAACATTGCGTATTCCAATGATAATCCTTATACTTCGCAGATTATTGTAAATGCGATCCGCGAAGCATTAGAAAAAGCCATAGCTGATTAAATGCTATGGCTTCTTATTTTTCCCTCTTTTTTTCATGCTTATCCTTCCACGATCAGATATCTTCCGTCTGGAAGTGCAAATACTTCTGAGGCTTCCTCCAGCTCTTCTGATGACATTCCGTCTACATCCAAGCCTTCTCCGTCCAGGAAGTCCCGTACTTCGTCAATGTTGTCTACCACTGCTGCCATACAGTCTTCCAAAAAAGCTTCTGCTTCCTCAATGGACTCTGCCACTGGTTCGTCAAAAAGCTGTGACTGATTCTTAAGAAATGTCTTTAGACACTCTTCATCGTACTCATACATCATTCCATCCTCCCTTCTGATCCTTTTATACAAACTGCAAGAGTTCCAAAGGTTCTCTGATGATTACCTCTGCCCCCGCAGCTTTTAATTCTTCTTCTGTTCGAAATCCCCATGCGGCACTGATCGTCCGAACTCCTGCATTATGACCGGTCTTTACATCCACTTCTGAATCACCGATGTAGAGACACTCCTCCTTTGTTCCTCCAAGCTTCTCAAGAATCTTGAATACCGCTTCCGGATCCGGCTTCCTCTGAATACCTTCCTGCTGCCCCCATGCACAGTCAAAGACATCTTCTCCAAAAATTTCTCTTACCACCTTGACAGTCTGTCTGTGTGGCTTATTAGAAAGCACTGCCAGTTTCACACCCTGCGCTTTGAGTCTTTTCAGGAGTTCTTCAATTCCATCATAAGGTGTTACATGATATGTACAGTTCTCATCAAATATACGTCCGTACACTTCCATTCCCTCTTCGATACGGGCAGCCTTCTTATCTCCGCCCGCATCCAGAGATTTCTCTATCAAAACTCTTGCGCCATTCCCCACAAAGGCACAACACTGCTCCTTCGTGATCGGCATAAGTCCCATCTCTTTTAATGTCTCCTGCACAGAATACGTGATCGATTCCAGCGTATCGGTTAATGTTCCATCCAAGTCAAATATACAAGTTTTCATCTTCACATTTCCTCCCTATATAGTCAAGTCTTTTTTCCTTTAAAATCAAGGTTTTTTTAAGGTTTCATCAATAAATATCTCAGAAGAAAGAGCCATAGGAATGGACATTTCTCTGT
>OFMS01002012.1_pt1 | contig 11511 bp, 8 predicted proteins | sample 1541871 | NCBI WGS metagenome assembly OFMS01 (sample SAMN04209251, study PRJEB22552) | human gut metagenome | biome: gut; material: feces | host: Homo sapiens | place: USA: Oklahoma
TTATAAAGGAGTGCAAGTGGTTGATATCTGTAGATGGTTACGAGAATAGTACCAACTACTGAGTTCATAACTATACAAGGTGTCAGGCAGATCTGAATAAACAGGCGCAGGAACTGATTTATGCATAGCTGATAAAAAGTAAGACCTATTGTGGAGTCATTATCCACGATAGGTCTTTCATAGTTTTGGCACTTTTTTAAGACGGAATCAACACACATGCACAATATCCCGGAGCTGGTTGAAAACAGTAGATGGTCAGAGTCTTGTCGATTTCCGGACTATAATCATGCAGGATATGTTTATTGCCGTTTAACGCTACATCCGCATAAGTAACAAGCCATTTTTTATCCCCGTTTTCAAAGACTTCATAAAATGAACGATTCAACATTTCTGAAACGGGAACGCCCTCAACAACAGCCATTTCATCATTGCAGTAACGAAATACAAAGTCTACACCATGTCCATTCGCATCAAATACAAGCTCAATAATACAAAAAGCAAGTGGCATATCATTGAGAAAGCTACAGTTATCAAATAATTGAAGAGAGCTGTCTTCTGAAACATCCGAAAGGTCCTGCGTATTTAAACCAAGTTCCTTACGGATTTGTTTGTGCTGACTCAGATTACGTTTTCTTCCTTGAAAGACAGCACCATCAGTCATTGTATAAAGTCCTTCGTCAGATATATGAACAATTTGATTTTTTCGAAGAACAACGCCTTTTGAGATGTTTAGAAAATCTTCTTCCGGTAAGTAGAGCATAAGTTCTTTTATCGGGATTGTAGTCGTAATGCTTTCTCCCGAGGAAAGCGTAATGATTGTGTGAGGATTCTGTCTGGTAAGGTAAAAAATATCTGAACTTTTGATATTCTTTCGTTCGAAATATAGTGGAACATTATAACGCATATGAGACCTTCCTTTATTGTGATAATTTTATATTACTATAGTTGTTTTGAAAATACAATAGAAATAATTAAAATGCAATAATTAATGAAAATGAAATGCACTTTAATTGAGTTCCACAACAATTTATCTAAGAAACATCAAATAAAAGCGCAGATTTGAGCAAAAAAGATTGCTGATTAACCGTGTGAGTGGTATTATAAGTGGAAAATCACGGAGGACGTGGTTACAGCGGTGGAATCACCGGACAGGTTGCATTGGGTGAAGAGGATTTCAATCTTTCTGATTGTTACAATTATGGCAGTGTGCTTGCTGAAGAGTGGAAGGAGATCTATGGTGCAATTTCCGGATACTGTGCGGCGAAGAAAGATGGAATCAAGAATAATTATTATCTCGATACACTTCCGGTAAAAGGTTTCCTGGGAGAAGCTGAGATTGCGAATGATGAAGAACTGGCAAAGGCAAAGACAGCAGAACAGTTCAAGAGTGGTGAAGAGGCATATCTTTTAAATAACGAGGTGACAGACGGCTCTCAAGTATGGTATCAGAATATTGATAACGGAGAAACTCCGGATGCTTATCCGGTTCTGGATGATACACATGGCACAGTCTATCGTTGGGAAGATGGAACCTATTCGAATTATGAGAAAGAACCTGTAGAAGAAACTTACGAGATTCGTACATTTGAAGAATTTAAGAAAATTCCGGAAATTGTTAAGAAGAACAATCGTGCAAACTTCAAGCTGATGAACACAATTTTCGGAAACGGTAAAACAATGACAGAATCAATCGGTTCAGCAGACAATCCGTATAATGGTACATTTGACGGACAAGGATATTATGTCTACCGATTCGATATCAAATCATCCGATGGAAATGCAGCACTTTTTGATACGATCGGTGTAAAGGGAAGTGTAAAGAATTTCGGAGCTTTTTATCAAAACATTGAAGGAGAGAAAGCAGCAGGTCTTGCGATTGTCAATTATGGATTGATTGATGAGTGTATCAGTGGATCAAATCTCAGTGGTTCATTTACTGATAAAATTACGAAGGAGCCTAAAAATTTGACGGAGACAACTACATTTGTTAAGGGCACATCAATGGCAGGAGGCGTTGTAGTTGAGAATAAAGGTGTGATTCGAAATACTGCGAACTATGCAAAGGCAACAGCAAGTGCATCAGATGGAATTGCTGGAGGAATTGCAGTAGTAAACAGCGGAACGATTGAGAACTGTATGAGTATAGGTGCTCTGTCAACAAAGGAAAATGGAATTGCCGGAGGAATCGTTGGAAAGTTGGATAAAAATGGCTCCATTCAAATTGCATATAGTGCACAAACTGCGATAGAAGGTGGGACAACCGGAGCAGTATTTGGCGCAAAAGAAGAAACAGCAGGAGCTGTAAATAACACATATTACCAGGATACCTTATCAGGAAACGAAGAACAGGGAACAGCGAAAACAGCGGCTGAGATGAAGAGCAATGCTTTTAAAGAGGAATTAAATACTCTGGTAGCAGGCAATGAAGAATTGTGTAGTTGGACATGGAATTCAACAAAGAATCAGGGGTATCCAAGAATCTTATCTTCGCTTATTACGGAAGTTGAATTAGTGAACGCATCAAGAGGACTTACCGTAAAAGGTATGATGCATAAAGATACGAAACTTGTATTTTTTGGCTGTGTCGGAGATGATGCGAATGGAAAAGCAATGCTTGAAAATTTGGAATCACAAGGAGTATCTACAACACATATCCAAACGATAGAAAATGTTCCTACAGGAATTGCTTTGATCACAGTTGGGGATGATGATAATACAATTATTATTGTCAGTGGTGCAAATCATTATGTGGATAAGCCGTATATTGATAAAATCAAACATTACCTGACAGAGTTTGACCTGGTTGTCTTACAAAATGAGATTCCGAAAGAAACGAATCTGTATGTGATAGATTTTTGTAACCAGAATCATATTCCTGTACTTTTTAACCCGGCACCAATCGAAGGGGTGGATATGGATATTATTGAAAAGGTTACTTATTTTACACCAAATGAGCATGAAGCAGAATTACTTTTTCAGACAAATGATTATGAGGAATTAGTAAAAAAATATCCGGAGAAACTTCTGATTACAATGGGTGAAAAGGGTGTACTTGTGCAGTTGAATGACGGAGAGACATTGACTGTTCCGGCAAGAAAGACAAAGGTTGTCGATACAACAGGAGCAGGAGATACATTAAACGGAGCATTTGCAATGCAGATCGCAGGCGGAGCATCCGTTAAGGATGCATTACAATTTGCAAATGTTGCCGCAAGTCTGTCTATTGAAAAGTTCGGAGCACAGGGCGGAATGCCTACTTATGAAGAAGTTGTTAATGTATTGATGAAATAAGATCCTGAAGCAACCTGAGTTAAGAAAATAGAAAAATGATTGTAGGAGAATTTTGTTATGGCATTAGATAAAGAATTAAAGACATTAGGAAAGAAGCAGTACCATATACATTTAAAACCCGGAGATATCGGAAAATATGTTTTATTACCGGGAGATCCGGCACGTTCAGACCGTGTTGCAAAATATCTGGATAAGACAGAATTTATCTCAGCCCTGCAGCCGGCATTTGGCCGTCTGTCAGAGATGGAACTTCGTCCAAATCAGATCGTAACACACAATACAGATCTTGAAAATGCCATGAATACTGCACTTTCAGAGAAATGGGGAGCTCTTCGTGGACTGAAGGTTGTCAGTATTGCTCTTGGATCAGTTATTCTTCCGGACGAGGATGCAGAACTGATCAAACAGGCACAGCGTACAGCTATCATGCGTGACCCTACAATGGCAGCAGCTACACTTGTCGGTGCTCAGGCAGATGCGATGAAGACCGCAGCAGGCAACGAGGCAGGAGCTATGACAGGATTCATGGGCATGGGTATGGCAATGAACGCTGCAGGTGGTGGAATGAATGCACAGAATCTTTTCGCTATGGGACAGCAACAGCAGGCTCAGCAGGCAGCACAGCAGCAGCCGGCACCGCAGGTAAGTCCAGCAGCAGATGGATGGAAATGTGCATGTGGCACCACAGTAACAGGTAATTTCTGTCCAAACTGTGGAGCAAAGAAACCGGAACCGAAACCGGCACCGGGCGCATGGAAATGCTCTTGCGGAGCTACGGTGACAGGCAACTTCTGTCCAGAATGCGGTTCTAAGAGACCGGCAGAGGACGAAGGCTGGACATGTTCCTGTGGCGCAGTAAACAAAGGCAAATTCTGTACGAACTGTGGAGCGAAGAAGCCGGCAGGCGCACCGCTTTACCGTTGTGATAAGTGCGGATGGGAACCGGAAGATCCGAAGAATCCGCCAAGATTCTGTCCGGAGTGTGGAGATATCTTTGACGAGAACGACAGACAGTAACGGATGACCAGCGGTTAGAAAATAACTGCCGGAAACCTGGCACGAAAGAAAGGAGAATGAGTTATGGCAGGCTTGCAGGAATATAAATGTCCTTGCTGTGGCGGTGCAATCGCCTTTGACAGTAAGATTCAGAAGATGAAGTGTCCGTACTGTGATACTGAGTTCGAGATGGATGAACTCAAAGGTTATGATGCAGAGCTGCAGAATGAACAGGCAGATGATATGGAGTGGGATACTTCCGCAGGCAGTGAGTGGCAGGAAGGTGAAACAGATGGTTTACGCACGTATGTGTGTAAGTCCTGTGGAGGCGAGATTGTCGGAGATGCTAACATGGCAGCAACAACCTGCCCATTCTGTGATAATCCGATCGTAATGATGGGACAATTTTCGGGAGCATTAAAACCGGATCTGGTAATCCCGTTCAAATTAGATAAAAAGGCAGCAAAAGAAGGATTGAAGAAACATCTGACCGGAAAACGTCTTCTGCCAAAGATCTTCAAGGATCAGAATCATATTGATGAGATCAAAGGTATTTACGTTCCGTTCTGGCTTTTTGATACAAATGTAGATGCCACAGTCAGCTATCGGGCGACAAAAGTACGAATGTGGAGTGACAGTGATTATGATTATACTGAGACAAGTCATTTTATGGTTCACCGGGGTGGAAGTATTGGTTTTGAGAATGTTCCGGTAGATGGATCCACAAAGATGGCAGACGATCTGATGGAATCTATCGAGCCATTCAATATTTCAGGTGCGGTGGATTTCCAGACTGCTTATCTTGCAGGATATCTGGCAGATAAGTATGATGTAACTGCCGAACAAAGTATTGAACGTGCCAATAAACGTGTAAAACATTCTACAGAGGAAGCTTTTGCTGAGACAGTAAAAGGTTATGCTACAGTAACAACAGACAATAGCAGTGTACAATTTCATGGCGGAAAAGCAAAGTATGCACTGTATCCGGTATGGCTTCTGAATACGACATGGAACGGAAATAAATACACCTTTGCAATGAATGGACAGACAGGAAAGTTTGTCGGTGATCTGCCGGTAGATAAAGGTGCAGCAGCACGCTGGACAGTGATGCTGGCAGCTGTATTCTCAGTTGTAACGTATGGTGCTGCATGGCTTTTGCACCTGATCGGGCTGTTTTAGGGAGGTGGGGAAATGAAGAAAAGAATTTTATCGTTTATGACGATCCTCATCCTCTGTCTAGGCCTTGCAGTTCCGGCTTTTGCGGAGGAAACAGAAGGATTCGCGAATGAATATCCTCGTGTCATCGACAATGCGGAGCTTCTGTCTACAGATGAGAGGGAGCTGTTAACCAGTAAGTTGGATGAGATCAGTACGCGACAGAAGGTAGATGTGACGGTTGTCACAACCGATACACTGGATGGACTGACGGTATCTGATTATGCGGAACGATTCTACGAGTCTCATAATTATGGTTATGGACCGGACAAGGATGGAACAATACTTCTGATCAGCATGGAAGATCATGATTGGTATATGGCAACCTACGGATATGCTATTACAGCATTTACGGATGCAGGTATCCAGTACATAGGAGAAGAGATGACGGGTGATTTGTCTGATGGTGATTTTGCGGCAGCATTTGATACATTTGCTGACGAGTGTGATGATTTTATTACGCAGGCAAAAACTGGAGAACCTTATGATATCGATAATGAACCACAAAAACCAATGTCATGGATCTGGATTCCGATTTCATTAGTAGCTGGTATCGTCCTTTCATTGATTGTTGTTGGCACTATGAAATCAAAGCTGAAAACAGTACGTTTCCAGGCAGCAGCTAATAATTATGTGAAAGTTGGAAGTATGAATCTTACTGAGAGCAGAGACATATTCCTGTATAATACAATGACAAAAACGAAAAAAGAGAAAAATGATTCTTCCAGTGGTGGCGGCGGAAGCAGTACGCATACAACATCTTCCGGAAGCACTGCCGGAGGCGGTGGCGGAAAATTCTAGGAGAGATGTCCGGATACAGAATACCGGGGCAATTTTAATAGTGAAAAAAGAGAAGCTATTTCCCAAATGATTGGGAATTGGCTTCTCTTTTTTAATGATGTAATTATCTGTCCACATCCACAAAATGCTTCCTGAACTCATCATAAGGACACGACCGTCCCCAGTAGAATCCCTGACAATAATCCGGTTTCAGAAGTTTTATCTTCTGTAATTCATCTTCTGTCTCAATACCTTCAATACAAAGTTTCAGACCAAGATTATGAATCATGTTACTAAACTGATTTAACAGATAATATTCCTTTTTGTCTGTGATTGCCTTTGAAGTAAAACCGCGATCGATCTTAACAATATCAGGGTGAAGTTCACTCAGATAATGAAAGTTGGAATAACCGGTTCCAAAATCATCCAACGCTAATTGCAAGCCGGCCTGTTTTAATTCTTTCAGGAAGTTTTGAGCCTTTTCATTTTTTTCAAGCAGAATACTTTCTGTCAGTTCGATTACAATTGCAGTGTGCGGAAGACTAGAAGCGTTCATCTCGTTGATAAGGTCTGTAATAACATCTGAGTTTGTAATCTGTACCTGGGATACATTAATGTTAATTTTGAAATCAGGAAGCTGCGTCCGGATTTTCCGGCAGGCAGTTATTGCTTCTCTCATGAGCCAGCGTCCGATTGGAATAATCAGCCCGCTTGTCTCTAAAAGTGGTATAAATTCAGCAGGCGAGATCTGTGCAAATTTTTTCGAAGTAAAGCGTATCAGCACCTCTGCTCCGGTCAGTTTGTCCTGGCGGATATCTATGATTGGCTGGAAGAATATTGAGAATCCACGGAAATCATGATTTACTGCTGAATGAAGCTCATTTGTGATCTCACGGATACGTAAGAAATTCTGGTACTCTTCTTCCCGGAATATATAACAGCAGTTTCTTCCATGTTGCTTAGCCACGGTCAGCGAAAAGTCAGTTCGCTTTATAATCTCTTCATAACCGGTCCGTGACAGATCCGGAAGCGGCAGGATACCGGCAGAAATAGTAAATACTGCAGCAAAGTTGTTTTCTTCAATAAACTGATTAATATGTTTGCATATGTGGTCATAAAGGTTAGATGCTGTTGTCATATCAGAGGATGTTGTATCTAATATAATAAATTCATCTGATGCGATCTTGTAGACCTTCTGGCTATCCGAGATACAGGATAAGATACAGGACGCTGTTTCTCGAAGAATGTAGTCACCGTAATCCCATCCATAGTTTTCATTGATCATTTTAAAACCATCAATTCCGATATGAATCAGGAAGCCTTTATTAAGCGTAGAAACCGAATCTTTGAAATATTTTTCCAAAGAAGTTTCTCCGAGAAGTCCGGTAATATTATCTGCTTTCTGTCGGTTACCAATTTCATTGATACATCCGATCAGATAGATCGGCTTTTGCTGATCGTCACGTACGATATAGCCACGGCAGTTGATCCAGACGGGTTCCCTGTTAAGATCCAGCCAGCGGTACTCCATATTATGTGTGTTCCGGTCTGTGTTGAGCAGATTATCTAGTTCAGCTTTCAGAAGCGGATAATCTTTTTTGTATACGAATTCTTTAAGTTCTTTTGTCATATTATGGAATTCATTTCCAGGCAGACAGAAACGATCTAAGGCTTGTGGAGCAATATAGTAAAAGTCGGTTCTGAAATCCAGCATATACAGGAAACCATCTGTGCTTGGGCTGAGCAGATCGATGATATTACATAATTCTTTGAGCGAAAGATCCTGATAATTTTTTGTGTGGCTGAAGATTTCTTCCTGCTGCTTTTCCTCGGCAGATGTTCCTGTATTAATAAGCGTGTTGGCAGTCAGAAGTTCTGAATTGCCTGCATATGCAAGTTTCCGTTTCCGTTTTATGCGGTACAGCATGAGATCACTTCGTTTTGCAAGGTCTTTAAAAGTACTATCCATTTCCGGAAGAAAACAGGCATATCCGGAGGAAATACTTAATGGATAGTTAAATGTATGCGCTGTTGCTTCTAAAGTTTGATTTAATTGAGCAATTCTGTCTTCGATATTATTTTCCTTATTCTTATTGTAGAAATATGCAAATTCATCTCCACCAATGCGGAAAAGATTTTCTTTTTCAGGAAAGAATTGCTTAATGCACTGAGAGCATAACTGCAGAGCTTCATCGCCTTTCTCATGTCCAAACCGGTCATTAATTATTTTCAGATTATCCAGGTCAAAAAGAATAAAACCGGTAGTGTGAAGTTCGTCTTTCTGTTCGTTAAGACGATTCACTTTCTTTTCATAGGCATTTCGATTCATAGTATCTGTAAGCAGATCCGTGTTCGCAAGTTTCTGTAGGTAAACAAGCTTTTGTTTCTGGAGATATTGATCATAAAAACGTGATACCTGGATCCAGACCAGCAAAAGGATGAATAGCATCGTTCCCAATGGAAGGAAGAGGGAGGTTTGTTGAAAATGCCGGATATAGTAAGCAACAAGTTCTGCAGCACCCAATGCCATGACCAGATACATTGGATATTTAAAATGTCTGGCAGCTTCATTTTGTAATTTTATAGATTCATAACGAATCAATGTTACTGTATAAATTACATTCACCAGCATGATCAGATGAGTTATCGGAAGAATGCGGAAGATATCGATGATTCCTGCACATTGAAGCAATACTGCCGCTGCCATATTGCACAGATAGAGAATGGACAGGTGTACAGCTCCTTTACGATATTTGCTTTTACAGATATCATACAGAGTAAAGTTAAATGGTACTGGAAACAGGAAAAAAGTAAAGTAGTCTATAAAATAAAGTGCTCTTGGATCTGGAATTAAAAACTGCAGAAAACCACATTGCTTTAAAGTCCAAAGTGTGATCAAAAGAGAAAAAACACCAAGGTTCAGGAAAATCATGTAGGATTCATCTGACGAATATTTATCATTTTTCCTCATTATAGAAAAGCATAAAATCAGGCAGATGATTCCTAACGATAAGATTTCGCAGCTTAGAACCAATGAACAGAGACTGTTGCTCAGGATCTTCAGGGTACAGTCTCCTTTTGTCCCTCCAAAAAGATGGAAAGAATTTCCGTAGTAGTCTGAATATACAGGAATAATCCTGACCTGCAAGTGTTTTCCATCACTGTTTTTTGGAAGATCGACAATATGCCAGCAAGAGCCGGGAGACTTCATGAATCTTAATGTGTCAGTATCATTTCCAAATTCATAGATTTTCTCTCCATCAAGCAATACCTCAGCCCGGGTATGGGTTGTCTCGAACAAAATGGATTGTTGATTCTGAAAAGAATCCGGAAGAATGACATCTTCAATTCGAATATTATCTTCGGATCGTTCGGTTGTCACAAGCTGGGTTGTATTGTCAAAAACTAAATATTCACGGGTCGTATTTTGATGAAAGATCCAACCTGAAAAGACAGTGCCAAACAGGATGAACAGGATTAAAGAGATCCATAATTTTTTCTTAAATTTCATGACTTTTTCCTTTTATAGAATATCACTTCCATCCGGGATCTTGGAAATAATCGTTCGATTAGTCCTGAACAGAAAGATAAGTGAGACAATCAGTGACATGATCTCAGCAGTCAGGAAAGCCCACCATACTGCATGAAGCCCACCAAATTTTGCCAGTACATATGCAGCCGGAATCAGTACTACAAGCTGACGCATGATGGATACGATCATACTGAACACGGCCTTTCCAAGCGCCTGGAATACAGTACCGCAGATGATGCCGAACCATGCAAGCAAGTAATGGATACCGATGATACGAAGCGCAGGGACGCCGATCGTAAGCATATCAGTAGATGCGTTGAACATTCCGAGAAGTACCTGTGGAACGAATTCAAAGCAAAGGAATCCGAAGAGCATAATGCAAAATGCTGTTGCCATACTGAGCTTGATCGTCTTGACCATACGTTTTCTATTTTGCGCACCGTAGTTGAATGCAATGATCGGAGTGATACCGTTATTCAAACCGAAGACAGGCATGAAGAAAAAGCTCTGCAGTTTGAAATACACCCCAAATACGGCAGTTGCAGTAGATGAAAATGTGATCAGGATACGGTTCATGGAGTATGTCATAACAGAACCAATCGACTGCATGATAATAGATGGAATACCGATTGCATAAATTGTTCTGATAATTCTTCCATCCGGACGGAAACCACGGAACTGAAGTTTCACATCAGGGTTAAATTTATGGTTACAGATAAATGCGACAAGTGCGCCTACACACTGCCCGATGACTGTAGCTAAGGCAGCACCGGTAACGCCCATCTTAGGGAAGCCGATCAGACCGAAGATCAGGATCGGGTCAAGAATGATATTCGTAATCGCACCGCATAGCTGAGAAGTCATACTGAAAATGGTTCTTCCTGTGGAAGTGAGCAGTCGTTCAAAGCAAATCTGTGCCAGCAGTCCCATAGAGAAGATCATAACAGTGCTCAGATAATCGATTCCCATTTCCATGATCTCAACATCTGCATTTCCAATCTGGCTTGCATAGAAAGGTTTTACAACTGTAAAGCCAAGGATAAGGAATACAATATAACTTATGATATAAAGAAAAGCTGCGTTAGATGCAATCTTATTTGCCTCGTCAGTTTTTTTGCTCCGAGTGCTCTGGAAAGAAGTGCATTCATACCAACGCCGGTACCGGTTGCAACTGCAATGAGCAGCATCTGTAACGGGAAGGCGAGAGAGACTGCGGTAAGAGCATTTTCTGACAGCTTTGCTACAAAGATACTGTCTACAATATTATAAAGTGCCTGCACTAGCATGGAAACCATCATCGGTAAGGACATGTTGAACAAGAGTCTGCCGATCGGCATGGTTCCCATTTTGTTCTCTGCTGCAGGGGCAGAAGCTGTTTTTTGGTTCATATATTCTCCTGTTATTACTAAAAATTCATTTAAAGTGCCAATTATTAATGATAGCATTATATGGTGTACGTTTCAATAGTTGAAGACTTGAAAATGTCTTAAAGGTCAGTTTGGCATTCTTGAATTATTGTGTTAATAGGTAAAGTCAGTAGAAGTAATAGTAACAACTTGACAGTTTGCGTACTGCATGATATTTTATAAGTAGTAAGTAGTAAGTAGTAAGTAAAATACAAAAATGGTGATCAGGAAATAAGAGGTTACTGTTCACTCCCGTGTCAATCACTCCGCTGATTGACACGGAGGATGCGC
>OFMS01002017.1_pt1 | contig 11458 bp, 10 predicted proteins | sample 1541871 | NCBI WGS metagenome assembly OFMS01 (sample SAMN04209251, study PRJEB22552) | human gut metagenome | biome: gut; material: feces | host: Homo sapiens | place: USA: Oklahoma
CTGTAGAGATAGCATCTTCGGGAGATGTTATGGGACAAAATGGTGAGCAGAAAAAGTTAGTAACACAGCCAGGCAAATTGGCAAGTTATCAATGGTATGATAGGGAACCACAAAGATTAAGAGATGAAATTGAGGGAATGAATCATTTCTTTCCTCAATTTAAATTATACAAAATGGATGATGGACGATATTATTGGAGAGGAACCCTGCGTCCAAATGTTTTGCCTAATGGCTGGGCATGGGAAGTTGCTGCAATTTACAACAATGACCACCCTGCACCTGTAATGGGAGGTTCAGTTCGAGTAGTATTATTAAATCCATCTATTGATACCGTAATTAATGCATTGGGATGGAGACCGCATCATCTATTATATTGTCCTAAAGATGGTACATATCTCTGTACAACGCGTGCAGAAGATATGAGTTATGGTACCCAATATGAAACTACAGCTGTACAAACTTTAACATGGGCAATTAAATGGTTAACAGCCCTTGAGTTGGTATTGACAGGTGACATGTCTAAAGAATTATTTAATAGTCCCAATGGAATATAATTGTGTTATGATTACTCATGTTATTTTTACTAAAAGAGCATTCAATGCAATTATTACAGAGACAATAGATAAAAATCCTGTTGAAACAGGGGGAATATTTATTGGATACTTGCTTGATAATGGCGTTTGTATAGTTGTGGAAACTATACCGCCTGGAATTAAAACAGTAAATCAAAGAGCGTATTTTGAATATGATGCAGATTTTATAAACTACCTATCAAATGTTATAGCAAAGCAATATGTAGGGAATTTACATGTTTTAGGTTTATGGCATCGACACCCTGGAAGCATGGATTCATTTTCCACAACGGACGATGGTACGAATATCCTATTTGCTAGAAATAACGGTAAGTATGGAGCGATATCTGCCCTTGTTAATTGCGACCCCAAACTAAGATTAACCATGTACCATGTTGATTCCAATTGTAGGTATACACCTATTGATTGGAGTGTTGATGATGGTATTATTCCAGCAGACTTTTTAAAATTACATTATGAAGATGCATCAAATCTCCCTATTTTAGGAGAACAATTACATAATTTGAATACCGCTATTCCAACATCTTCTAATGATAATAAGAGCAATGATCTCGTTGAGGATTCTATGTGTCAATCTCCTGAAACAGAAACACCTAATTATACTATTGCAGATGCAATTGATGATTTTTGCATAATAATTAAAAAACTCATTTATAAGGCATAATTACAAACCAACTATCACGGCACTTTATGAATGCAGCAGAAATTATATCTCGCGTCAAAGAATCTATATTAAGCGAGGTTCAAAACAATCCAACAATTATGCAATGTGTAAAAGAAATTTCTCTTGTAAGATCAAATGTGCATATGCATTACGAAAACGGAACAGCAGGAGAGATTTTCAATCTTATAGTTGTAGATAGGAAGTTTGGTAAATGCTATAAAATCAGAAATCTATTCACTGATTCTGATTGTGAAAAATTATCCATAATTCTTGAAACTACATTTAGAGAATTATATAAAACTCTTGAGATAATTAAGTCTGGGGCAAACACTGAAGACATATATTTAGAATCGCCCATATGGCATTTCAAATGTGCACCCATAAATCCCAATGACATTTCCGAGATAGATTTAAGTAAAATGGAATTGATATTCAAATTATAACATTTAATAAACATGAACTTACCCATTATAGAATCTGCTAACCTGGGACTGAATACGAAACAAACAGGGAAAGTTATATTTCCATCACAAATATATGATGAGAAATATATTGGTCCATTGTATGGATATTATATTTCAGAAACAAATGTATTTAATCTTATCCCACTTGATTCACCTGATAAAATTAAAGATGATAAGAGATGTTCATTATTAGGATATGTTTTACCAGTCAATCCATTAAAGTCTATTTTAAACGAAAATCAGTTGTTTGATACAGAAAATACAGACAAAGATGGATTGAGGCGATTAACTTCTCTTATAGAAAAGAGAGAAACATTACAAAATGACGAATGCATTTCTGTAAATAAGAATGACTATTTGAATACAATTCAAAAAAGATTACTTTCTGAATTAGTGAATATATTGAAGTTTAACGACTTATTGCCTTCCATCTTAGAGTGGGTTGATTATATTTTTGGAACTGACAAAAATATATCAAGTAACTTGTTACTAGGATATTGGGATGGTGGGAATTTACTTTTTAATCATATAAAAGTTGAAGCTTCTGTTACTAGCATTATTAAGGAACCATTAACTCAAGAAACATATACCTTAAAACTTGATGTGTTTTCTAGAAATACGGGAATACTGGAGTCTGATATAATGCTAACAAAGGGTGCTGTATTTATTGGATGTGGTTCCGTAGGTAGTCTGTTCGCTTTAGAGTTAGCACGTGCTGGTGTAGGGAGATTCATGCTAGTAGATAGTGATATTTTGGGATATCATAATATCTGTCGTCACCAATGTGGAATCTTTGATGTTGGTAGATACAAAACTGATGCCATGCGAGATCGAATTCTCCAAATAAATCCTTATGCTGAAGTTATTACTTATAATATGAGAATTCAAGAAGTTCCATTAAATGATTTGATGAATTTTTGTGATTCTAACACAATTGTGGTCGGAGGAGCAGATAATCGAGAGGGAGATTTGTATGCAAATGGAATAGCTCAACAGGTAGGAATGCCATTTATGTCTATTGGGTGTTGGGAAAGAGCTTTTGCTGGAGAGATATTTTATTGCTTACCTACAGGAATGCCTACATATAAAGATTTTATGGAAGTTGCAGGTCATATGTCTGCGCGTGTGAATCAAAATCGAAGATTTTATACGACTGAGGCAGAACTCGAAAAAGTGTCATTTGAACCAGGAATATCTGTTGATATAAACTTTGTCACGACAATTGCAGTGAAATTAGCCATCGATTTACTCAATCGAGATAACGAATGTTATACTCAAAGATTATTGCCTCATTTGACACAATACACCTTGGTATGCAACACTAATAATACCAAAGTTGGTGGAGAGATGGCGGAGATATTTTCATACCCTCTTCAAGTGACAACAAGTATAGTTGTCCCATATTCAACCATAAAATTTTGTTTTATGTTAAAATCGTTTTTGTAAAGAGTAAATAACTCTCTTAGCTATTGTTTCGAAGTTCCGTGAAAATCTTTACGGCTTCTACGGCGGCACGGACATCATGCACTCGGAGGATGTCGGCACCTCGTTCGAGGGCGAGGGTGTTGAGAACTGTCGTGCCGTTGAGGGCTTCATCGGCAGAAGAATCAAGTAATCGCCAAACCATGCGCTTTCTTGAGATGCAAACGAGAAGTGGCAGATTGAATGTGTCCTTAAGCTGCTGTTGGGCAGAGAGTAATGAGTAGTTGCCGGCGATGATATCCTTTCCAAAACCGTAGCCGGGATCAAGAATGATATCCTTTACTCCGATTGAGTTGAGGACCTTGATTTTCTTGAGGAAGACAGAAACTGTATTCTCAAGATCCGCTTGAAGCGACATTAATATATAAGGTACTTGCAATCTGGCAACTTCAAGAAGAATGTCCGAAGGCTCATTCTCATTCGCGTCAACATCCACTTTCGCATTTTCGTTGGAGGTATTGTTGTAGTAGCCACGTCCTTCTGAAATGTCGTTTATGATATCTGCTCCGAATTCCTCAACTGCCATACGGGCTACTGATGGACGGAAGGTGTCAATAGACACGAGGGCATCTGGCTGCTCTCGACGGACAATGGCGAGTCCGTTACGCATACGGAGAAGTTCTTCTTCCTCGCTGACATCAGCAGAACCAGGGCCAGTAGAGAAGGCACCAACATCAATGATTTTGCCTCCTTCAAGGATTATCTGATTGGTACGTTCTGCTATTTCCTGTTCTGTCTGCTTGCGACTTCCTGCATAGACACTATCTGGAGTCACATTTAGTATTCCCATTACCTGTGGGGTTGATAAGTCTAATGTCTTGTTATGAACTGATATCTGCATTTTGGCATTAATTTTTGTTCCACTCCACAAGCACCAAAGGTGCGTTTTCATTTTGTGCGTGGGAATTTCAAATGCAAAGGTAGAAAAAATGTTTTACAAACTTGCGTTAATTTCTGATAAATATTTGCAAGAACGTGAAATTTTCAGTAATTTTGTGCACAATATGAAAGATGAAGAGTTCTTCCTGCAAAAATTGCAGCATCATGACATAAAGCCGACAGTCAAGCGGAACATCCTGCTCGTCCCGGAATGTCATAAAGCTATTGAGTGTAGCAGTATAGGTTTCCGATGTTCGGACTTTTCCCAACTGTTTCAGTTGAGCTATGACACCATGCATAAAGGTAAAGAGAGAGGACTCCTTGGTCAGTTTATGGAACATGGTGATCACGTCGTCAGCTGTGAAGCGACGACGCTCCGTTTCCAACGAGCGGACAACCTTTTCCAGACGAGCCACGTCCCATGCCAGACGTTCTTGAATACCCAACAGAAGGTTAGAACGATTACCATTTACGATAACGCTTTCCGCCTCTGCATCCCATTCCTCTGCAAAGACCTTGTAATCTGTATTCAACTGACGGACTACTCGGTTGTGGATAATCTGGAAATAGAGACCTCCCTCCTTGCCATCCACTGTGGATGGTCTGAACTTTATCATTATTGATGTCATATTCATACCCTAATTGCTTGCTTCTTTATCTGGTCAGCTCCCCTTACATCGATAGATGGCTGGGGTATTAGGCTGCCCCTCCCTACTTTTGAGTGGACAGAGGCAAGCCTCTTATGCATATCCTTCTTTGTGTGAAGTCGCCAGCTGTCTTTCATTTTGAATATTGTTGTTCGAAGAACCATAAAAGTCATAGAAACCCTAAAAGCTTGCTGTTTTATCTGGCTAGTTTCCCCGACATCGATAGTAGGCAGGGGTATTAGGCTACCCCTCCCTAATATTGAGTGGACAGAGGCAAGCCTCTTATGCATATCTGTCCAGACATGATGTTGCCAGATATTTATCATTTTGAATATCGTGTTTCGAAGAACTATCAAAGTCATATAAACTATAATTGCTTGCTATTTTATCTGGTCAGCCTCCCAAGCATCTACAGGTGGGTGGGGAATTAGGCTTCCCACTACTTGAAAAATGTGGCATCGGCAAGCCGATTTTACACGCTTGATATTACCCTCTGGTATCGGCTCCGATATTCATGGCCTGCCATGTGTGAGAATAGTTTAATGCCAGATACTGTGACCTCTGCTTGCAGATTTATGTGGTCAGTCCACCGCCCGATGAAAATCGGAACGGGTAATGAGCTTCCCGATGCTTGTTTTATGTGGCAAGCATCGGGCAAGCCCTCTACTTCATAGCTACATTGCCTTCATCCACTCCTTGTCACGCAGATAGACATATAGATAGGAACGTAAACTCAGGTCACCTTGCAATCGCTGGGTATGTGCGAATGCAGCCGTTCGCTCACTTTCGCTAAGCTGCTGCCATACGCCAAAGGCTTGCGATTCGTTGTTGCCAACCTTCTTGTAGATGACCTTCAATCGGTCAAAGGAGGAGGTGACATCGCTAGCATTGATACCGTCAATACTGGTTGCATTGTCGGATTCTGTTGAATGGATGCCATCGTTAGATTGCTCAGAATCATCTGGAATGTCAACAACATTAACGCAATCAGCGTTGGATGATGCTATAGCTGGGTCTGCAATCGCTTTGGGGGAAGGTGAAGTAGTTGCGCTCGCTACATTCACTTTTTTTGAAGGTTCAACAATAGGGTCAGTTTGCCAGCTGGACTTGTTCGGCTTGCGCTTGTGCGATGCAAGGATTGCAGCATTCTGCTCCTCATCCGTCAAAGGGATGGGATTCTTGCGGTTCGCTTCCAGCCATTTGTCAATCTCGTCAAGATAAATGACCCATCGCTTGCCGGGTTTGGAGCCAGGGATTTCCCTGTTTGCGAGTTTCTGATAGATGGTCGCAAGGGGAATGTTGGTGTACTCGGCAACCTGCTCTGGCGTGACAGGGCGGTGTCTGTTCTCTCGCTGCTGAGTTGGTCTGTTCTGAAGGTTCAGCAGTAACGCCTTCATGCCCGATACTTCATCCCGAAGTTCGGCAACGACCTGCGGAAGGTCATTGAACGTGATTTGATTATTTGTCATTTTACAACACGACCCTTTAGTGGAATCGTGCTGCAAAGGAACCCCGTTATGAATCGGAGGGCAAGCCACTTTTTAATAACAGGTTCATCACGAAACAATCACGCAGTAGAGCCTCGTTTTTGGCTGTTTTTCATGGTTAAAACAGGTTTTTGAAGTGAATTTTGATAACATCGAATACGTAAGTATAATGAATGACAGTTGAGATTTTGGCCGTGTTTTGGGTAAGATTTATGACTAAAAAGGTATATACACAATAAAGCCACACCAGAGTTTTGTATCTGATGTGGCCCGTAATGTGATGTTTATGTTTTGATGCAGGATTGGTGAGAGATATTAACTTCAGCCTTTCTCTCCACCCAGTTGCAAAGGAATATGAAACAGCAGTCCGTCTTTCCCAGGGTAATCGCAGTGAATCTGGTCGCTGTTGGATGTGACAGTCAGGTTCCTGAGCGTATTGTGTGATAACGGCTCTCCACTGGCTGTTACGCATAATGAAGCAAAACGACGCTCGATATAACAGGCGCAATCATCGTTGCTGTAAACCTTGCCTTTACCAAGTCCCAATCTTGTTGCAATGCTCCAGACCATATGGCGGACATCGAAGCTGCTCAGCTTGGTCTTGTATCTCTTCCACTCAACTTCAGGGCGGTAGTTGTGATCCATCGCGAATCTCAACAGATCTGTACAGAACTCGTCCATGTCTTCCTCATATACAAATGGAGACATGATGTATAAAAGGTATTCATGAATGGTGTCCAGTTTCTTCTTCTGGCTTTCTGCCTGACTTTGGTAGAAGTCATCAATACCCTGCTGGTAGGTTACGCTGATATGGTTGTCTTTTGCGAGTTCTCCTGTCTCTGCCATATATGCCTCTTCTATAACCTCAGTCTCGCTTATCTCTTCAGCGGTTTCTGCTTCACAAGCGGTATCAATACCCTCTGACTCGTTATAGACAGGTATTGCCTCCAAAAGAAAAACAGGCTTCTGTGCCGTTGATTCATTTGTTGCAGTTTGATTATTGCAAGCATGAGTCTTGTTTTTCCACGTCTGCGCTATTCCCACGAAAGCATACTGTACTGCCATATACATTGACCATAGGACTATTACAATCATCATGTAGATGATATAAGCAGGAACAATGCCATTGGGAAGATTTGAGTCTGCCCATTGGCAAAGTGGAATTGAAAGAAGAAGAACTGCAACTCCCGGCAGTATTCTTGTGGAGATCCATTCGAGTCGGATGGATGCCTCCCGTGAAGTGATTGAAGATGGAGAATCTATTTTCATTGTCTTTATGTGTTATTGTCCGTTGTTTCAGGAAACGCGCTGCAAAGTTAAGAAGATTTTTGTACATAGCGTATGGTCTTTTCGTCTGTAGGCCAATGATTTATATTTATTTGTGAATCATACTTGAAGTGAGTATGATTTTCATACTCGACATTTTCCTCCTTTTTCGCAGTTGTTTGATTGCATGACAAAGGTATAACGAAAAATGAGAGCCAATTATGTTGGTTCTCATCTTTCCATGTGTGTGACCTTAAAATAGCATCTTTGGTTTCATTTCTGGAAGAAATAGAACCGAGAAAACTGTTTAGCCCTGTCCGACAACTTTCAACTGCGGAGTTATCTTTGGCTTCAACGTGATGCGATTGATAGACTCTCGCTTGCTTTCGTCTGCCATCGCTGCATAAATCTGAGTGGTGGAAACATTTTTGTGTCCAAGGATGTGCTGGACGGTATAAACACTAGTGCCAGCCTCGACCTGTAGCGAACCGAGTGTGTGACGGCTGCAATGATAGGTTATATGCTTGGTGATACCAGCTGCCTTTAGCCAGTTCTTCAGCGGTGTCTGGGTAAGGCTGTCGTTGAAGCCAATGAACACCTTATCGGTAGGCTTGCGGTTCCCATCATCGTCGTTGAACCCAATCAGTTCCAATGCCTCGTCACTGATGGGATTGTTCACCAGCTCTTTGGTCTTCTGCATACGTAGCGTGACGTACATGCCACCGTCACCGTAGGGCTGAATCTTGTCCCAAGTCAGCTGTTTGATGTCGCTCTTGCGAAGTCCAGTCAGACAAGAGAAGAGGAAAGCCTTTTTCAAGACCTCAGACGAGCATGGCGTATTGGCCAATCTGATAAGTTCGTCCTTGGATAAGTGCTCTTTTTCTGTCGGGATCGTGTCAATACGCTCCAAGAAGCCGTTGGGGTTCTCCATAATCTTGTGTTCCCTGTAGGCGGTATGAAGCACGGCACGGAATGTTGACCAATAGCCAGCTACGCTATTGATGTGCAGTTTGTGCTCTGTGTGGATGGTTTGCGGAGCGTTTAGAAGATACTCACGGAACTTGTTGCACAGGTCTACGTTGATTTCATCGAAACGGCACTTGTCATTGCAGAATCTGGCAAAGTGCTTATAGACGTGCTGCCACTTGCAGTTCTTCTTGTCTGCTTTCTGCTTGAAGTAGGCAAGGAAGTCGCCCTTCATCTTTTCACGGTCAAAGAAATCGTACCTCTCATTCACTATGGACTCATAGCGTCGGCAGCGCAGCGCCTCGGCTTTCTCAGTCATGCGCTCGTTGTAGTCACGCTCGCGCTGGTTCCTGGGTTTGGCAAAGATGTAGATGCCAAGTGACTCATGTCGCTGTACCTTCATGGTTGACTCGTCCCTGTAGCCGGGATAGTAGTCAAGGTAGAAGCTCAGTTGCGTACCTTTCTTTATCTTACGCGTACGCAGGGTTACTGTCTTGCAAATGTTACTCATACTTGTATGAAATTTGTTTTGTTAATAATCAAAGGCTATGCGTCTCATAGCGAGTGCAAAGTAACTGCGTGATGAAAGAGTGACCAACTTACCCATTCATAACTCATGGATAATTGCACTTTCACGCAGTTGATGCTTATTATTGGGCGTTATTGGAGCCTGTAAACCCCGAATTGTGCCAGTCTGCTTGCCATTATTCGGTCTAATTCCTCCTTGACGATGAGGTTCTGGACTCCGACTTTCACCTTAGTGAGATTGTTTGTCTTGACGATAACACAGATGTTACTCTTGGTCATGCCGTACTTATCGGCAGCTTCGGTGGTGGTGTAATAGGCATTACTCGCCTTCAGGTCTGGACGGAAGATGTCGTCAAGATGTTTCTTTGAGTAATAGGTCTTGCCATATTCTCGCTTGGTGGGGATATGGCGGCGATATGCTTGGGTGCGCAGGGATTCTTTGGTCGTGGAATAGAGAGATTCTGCCTCATCCGTTGTGAGCCATTCTGTCAAGGCTTCAATCTCGGCAGAAATTCCGAGGAGCGCATCCATGTGCTTGCGGCTATAATAGTTCTTGCCTGCAATCTTGCAGATGGGTACTTGGTTATTCTTGGCAGAAGTATAGAGCCAAGAACGCTTCACTTTGTAGATTGCCATAACATCGTCTCCAGAGATGTATTCAAGTGGTTCAATGCACTGAATTGAATCCTCTTTTCTCGCTGGCTTACTTGAATCACGTCTTTTCTTCAACGACAGGGAAGAAGAAGTCATAGGCTTGTATGTTGGCAATACTCTATGATAAGGATTGCCAGCAAGCATCATCTCGATGTCTGCCTTACGGACGAATGCCATTCGGCTGCTGATTCGTGATGCAGGAAGTTTTCCCTCGTTTACCAACTTGTAAACATACTGACGGGAGCATCCCATGAGGATGGCAGCCTTGGAGAATGTAAGGTACTCCTGGCTGGCGATGTCTATAACTGGCTGGACAGCCTTCAAAAAGTCCTGTTGCTTCTTCTTGCGCTGAGCCTTTGCCGCCTCGGCACATTGTTCTGAGCAATACCTCTGCGAACCGCTGTTACAAGTGAACTCCTTGCCGCAGAAGGCGCATTTTCTTGTCTTTCTCATTTGACTCCTTTTTATGTGGTTCTACAATCAATTTCATGCAAACAGCCACGGAGTGAACTTTCGTCAATCATTGACAAACCTTGTCAACTCATTCCACGATGTCACGTTCTTCAAATGAGGTCACTTCCTTGCTCTTTTCCCTCTCGTTCATCAGTTAACCGTTGTCCACTCTTGTCAACCTTTGTCAACTCTGTCCACGAGATGGCAAAATAAAAGCCCTCAAAATTCTCCGCGGTAGAAATGCGTTGCAAAGGTAAGCGGATTTTTGAGAACCACCAAAAAGCAAGTTCGAAGTGTTAAAATCTAAAAGTAGTTGATACACAAAGGTTTGTCTCCATGTGTTTTTCATTGTTTGTAGTTGTTTAGAGGGCTCTAAATACTATCATAGAACATACTAAGCATGTCTGTCACATTTTCTGTATTGAAATTAGAAACATTAAGCGAGGTGAGATTGCTACACACTCCGAACATTCCTCTCATATTCGTTACTTTCTCTGTATTGAATTTAGAGACATCAATAGAAGTGAGGCTACTACAAGTATGAAACATAGCCCACATACTTGTCACATTCTGCGTTTTGAAATTGGAAACATCCAGTGAGGTGAGACTGCTACAACCATCGAACATACCTGTCATATCCGTCACTTTCTCTGTGTTAAAATATTCGAGACCTTCGATAATTGTTAAATCCCTACACATATAAAACCAGGCGTAACAATTTGTGGGACGTGCATTGGCAAAAGAAGTATCAAAGACAACTTTCTTAATGTTGTTTTTGTTATACTCATTACCATCACCATCATAACCACCATCATACCAAGCGGGAAAAGTCTCACCATCATTCAGCGAGAACGCTCCTGCGGGTTTATTAGCATCGTGCTTGAAGGTCAGCGTGCCAGCTGCGTTGTCTAATACGACATACGACTCTACGGTCTGAGCAAACACATTGCTACCACATACGTGTAGACAGATCGCAATTGCAAGCAAAAAGCGAACAAGTCGGAAGGAGTAAAATTTTGTTTTCATAATTGTTTGGGTTTAGTATTAATTAGTTTCGTATTGTACAAAGAATATTATTCAGTTGCAAATAAAGCAAAATGTATTGAGACCAACAATATATTTTAGTTAAGATTTTTTAAATAGTCGAAATTATCTACCATATCTTCCATTTTCAGCGTAGCGCGTTGCGTATCAAAGGGATAAGGGCTGGAAGATGCAGGTTGTATCTACCAGGATTTGAGCGTATCTTCCATCAAATCATAGGAGGGTATAGCATCCTTGCTATACCCACGCTATCACGAACCATAGGAGGGTATAGCAGGCTCATATAATATTGTTGTGTTTTTAACAATCTGTATTTCTTATGCAAACAACT
>OFMS01002033.1_pt1 | contig 11353 bp, 12 predicted proteins | sample 1541871 | NCBI WGS metagenome assembly OFMS01 (sample SAMN04209251, study PRJEB22552) | human gut metagenome | biome: gut; material: feces | host: Homo sapiens | place: USA: Oklahoma
CGGTACCTTGTACCCACAATCCGCTATAGTGGGGGTGATGTTACACGGAGGGCTTTCTTTTGCGAAGCTGCCTCTGGTAAGTGGCGTTGATGTCTGGGTCTCACGCGGCGAGACTCTGTGAACCGTGTCAGGTCGGGAACGAAGCAGCACTAAGCAGATGCTTTCGGGTGTTGTGAGGGTGCCTGGGCTGAGTTTACTACCAGAGTAACGTTCGGGGGAGACTGTTCGAAGTGTAACGCACGTAAAGAGAAAAGAGTTTTGAATTGGCATCCGGTATGGGTGCTTTTTTTCTATATAGAAAATACTTCAGGAGGAGAGAGATATGAAGATAGTGTTAGCAGCAGTGAATGCCAAATATATACATTCCAATCTTGCTGTGTACAGTCTGAAAGCATATGCGAAGGCATTTGCATCAGAAATAGAGATTGCCGAATATACGATTAACCAGCAGACAGACGATATTCTAATGGATCTTTATAAACGACAGCCGGATATGTTGTGTTTTTCCTGCTATATATGGAATCTGCGGTATGTGGAAGAACTTATAAGAGAAATCCACAAGATTTTGCCGGAAACAGTTTTGTGGGCAGGCGGACCGGAAGTGTCCTATGACAGTCGGAATGTATTAGAGCGACTGCCGGAGTTGACAGGCGTTATGAAAGGTGAGGGAGAAAAAACATTTCTTGAATTGCTGAATTGCTATCACGGTAAGGAAAAAATACAGGATGATCTGGAAGATGTTACCGGAATTACATTTCGCAGGGCGGACGGTGTGATCGTAGAGAATGAATGGCGGGAGATCATGGATCTGAGTGAAGTACCTTTTGTATACGAAGATATGACATTGTTCGAAAATAAGATTATCTATTATGAATCGAGCAGGGGCTGTCCGTTTCGATGCAGTTATTGCCTGTCATCTGTAGATAAATGTCTTCGTTTCCGGAGTCTGGATCTTGTTAGGAAAGAGCTGCAATTTTTTTTGGATGCGAAAGTGCCGCAGGTAAAATTTGTAGATCGGACGTTTAACTGCCGCCATGAACATTCAATGGAAGTGTGGTCTTATATTAAGGAACATGATAATGGTGTGACAAATTTTCATTTTGAAATTTCGGCAGATCTTCTGAATGAAGAGGAAATTGCATTAATCAGATCAATGCGTCCCGGTTTGATTCAGCTTGAGATAGGAGTGCAGTCTACGAATCCGGAAACGATACGGGAAATCCGCCGGACGATGAAGTTTGAAGAAGTTGCAAGAATTGTGCGAAAATTAAATGAAACGAAAAATGTACACCAGCATCTTGACCTGATTGCAGGACTTCCGTTTGAGGATTATGAAAGTTTTGGAAAATCCTTTGATGATGTGTATGCACTCCAACCGGAACAGCTACAGCTTGGATTTTTGAAGGTACTAAAAGGCTCTCATATGGAAAAAGCAAAAGAGGAGTATGGACTTGTGTATAAAAATGAGCCGCCGTATGAAGTACTGTATACAAAGTGGCTGCCATATGCAGACGTACTTAAATTAAAAGGGATAGAGGAGATGGTGGAAGTCTATTATAATAGCGGACAGTTCCAGTATACATTGAAAGCTTTGGAGAAAGAATTTTCTTCTGCGTTTCAGATGTATGAATCGTTGGCAGTATTTTATGAACAACATAAGTTTCATCAGATGAGTCATTCGAGAGTGACAAGATATGAGATACTGCTGGATTTTGTAAAACAAGTCTGTCCTGATCAAGAAGATTTCTACAAAGAGTTGCTGACATTTGATCTGTACTTGAGAGAAAATGCAAAGACTCGTCCGGATTTTGCAGGAGAATCACTTGTGACGAAAGAATGGCTTCAAGAATTCTATGACAGAGAAGCGAAAGAACCGGTCTGTCTGAGAGGATATACAGGGTATGATAAACGTCAAATGAGAAAAATGACTCATGTGGAGAAATTTACCAGAGCTTCTGAAAATATCTGCGGAAAAGAAGAGCCGGTTTATATACTTTTTGATTATCAGGATCGAAATCCGCTAGATCATCAGGCAACATGTTATTTCTTGCAAAATGACGGCAAAGAGTATAAAATGGCAAATAAGTAATCGGAGGTGAAAATCCATGAACTTTTTTAATAAAAAAACACGTAAGATGGTTGCGGTCATTACATTAATTGTAATTGTGGCAATGGTATTGACAATGATTATTCCGTATTTGATGTAATTAACAGACCATATAAGGGGGACGAGGATGAAACTAGGGAAAGTGACACAGACTGTAAGAAAGAGATCTGTGTTAAAACAGTTGAAATCAAAACGGCAGGAAATTTTCCCGGATATGACGGTGGAAGAGACGTGCTGGGGGATGAAACCGGGAGAAGGGGAGTCGATACTTCTCGCGGAGGCGGTAAGATATGGAAATCAGAAAGATTTGGGAGTTTATGCGATAGCAGCGGCAGCAAATGATCTGGCGGCCCATGGAGCATCAGTGGTTGGAGTGAGTGCAAGGATCATGTTGACAGCCTATGCGTATGAATCAAGGCTAAAAGCAATGATTGCTGAGATGGAGCAGGCGGCAGAAGAGCAGAGATTCCAGATTGCGGATGTGAAAGTGGAAATCTGTCCGGTTATCTCTACAACACTTGTAAGTGTTACAGCAGCAGGACTTGTGAAAGAGAAAGAAATGTGTCGGATTTCTGACCCGAAAGCAGGTCAGGAGCTGGTGTTGACAAAGTGGATCGGGATGGAAGGAACGCTGCGCGCGTTAGAAGAACGAAAAGAAGAACTGGAAGAGCGGTTTGTTCCGGCGTTTTTGAAGCAGACAGAATTTTGGAAGAAGTACTTATTTGTACAAAAAGAAGCTGAGATTGCAAGAAAGTATGGAGCCTCAGCAATGCATACAATCACAGAAGAAGGGGTGCTTGGCGCACTCTGGGAGATGGCAGATTCTGCAGATCTTGGTATGTGCGTAGAGATGCGAGAACTTCCAATCCGACAAGAAACTGTGGAAATATGCGAGTTCTGTCATTGGAATCCTTATGAACTAACATCTGCCGGATGTCTGCTGATTGCGGCAGAGGATGGTGTGGGACTTGCAGAGGAACTTCGCATGGCACATATTCCGGCAGCAGTAATTGGAAAGTTTACAGACGGCAATGACAGAATTCTAATGCGAGGCGAAGAAGTCAGTTATCTGGATCGTCCGGCAGCAGATGAACTTATGAAGCTGTTTGCGGATGAGAAAGAAGCATAGACAGGAGGAATGCGAAATGGATATGAGAACACAGATTTTAAAATACATGGAGAAGAACAGTAAAGTTGATCCGAGTGAACTGGCAGTTCTGCTTGGAACGAACGAAGTAACTGTTGTAAATGAGATCGCTAAGATGGAGAAGGAAAATATTATTTGCGGTTATCATACACTGATCAATTGGGAAAAAGCCGGAACAGATTCTGTTACAGCGCTGATTGAAGTGAGGGTAACTCCGCAGCGCAACAGAGGGTTTGAGCGGATCGCGGAGCGTATTTATAATTATCCGGAAGTGAATTCTGTGTATCTGATTTCCGGGGCATATGATCTTCTTGTTACGATTGAAGGAAGAACTTTAATGGAAATATCACAGTTTGTCTCTGATAAACTCTCTCCGATCGATGAAGTGATTTCTACAGCGACACATTTTATTTTGAAAAAATACAAAGATCACGGAACAATTATGAATGCAAAAGAGAAGGAAGAAAGGATGCCGGTGAGTCTGTAATGAGAAATCCATTATCAAAAGTTGTAACAGAAATAAAACCATCCGGTATTCGTAAATTTTTTGATATTGTAAGTGAAATGGAAGATGCGATTTCCCTTGGGGTTGGAGAGCCGGACTTTGATACTCCGTGGCGGATTCGGGAAGAAGGAATTTATTCTCTGGAAAGAGGGCGCACATTTTACACGTCTAATGCAGGATTAAAAGAACTGAAAGAAGAAATTGTGAAATATCTCAAACGCACAGTGAATGTAGAATACAATCCGGCAAATGAAGTTGTTGTAACAGTTGGAGGAAGCGAGGGAATTGATATTGCCCTCCGGGCAATGTTAGATCCGGGTGATGAAGTGCTGATTCCTCAGCCGAGTTATGTTTCTTATCTGCCATGCACTGAATTGGCAGGTGGTGTTCCGGTAACGATTCCGCTGAAAAATGAAAATCAGTTTAAATTAACTGCGAAAGAACTGGAAGCATACATTACGCCAAAAACAAAGATTCTTGTACTTCCATTTCCGAATAATCCGACAGGTTCTGTCATGACGGAAGAAGATCTTCGCCCGATTGCAGCGCTTGTGGAAAAATATGATCTTTATGTCATTTCTGATGAAATCTATTCAGAACTTACTTATGGAGACAGACATGTATCTATTGCAGCGCTTCCGGGGATGAAGGAGAGGACGATTCTGATCAATGGATTTTCGAAAGGGTTTGCTATGACAGGATGGCGCCTTGGATATTCCTGTGGGCCGAAAGAGATTATTGAGCAGATGATTAAAATTCATCAATTTGCAATTATGTGCGCGCCTACGAATAGTCAATATGCGGCAATTGAAGGTCTGCGCCACTGTCAGAAGGAAGTAGAAGAAATGCGCGAAGCCTATAATCAGAGAAGACGGTTTTTGATGCACGAATTTGAGCGTATGGAGTTACCGTGTTTTGAACCATTCGGAGCATTTTATGTATTTCCGTGTATCAAAGAATTTGGCATGACATCAGAAGAATTTGCACTGAAGTTTTTGGAAGAAGAGAAAGTCGCAGTTGTTCCTGGAACAGCATTTGGTGATTGCGGAGAAAGTTTTCTTAGAATTTCTTATGCATATTCGCTAGACGACTTAAAGGAAGCAATTTCCAGACTGGAACGATTTATTATAAAATTACGCAAGGAGAAAAAGCATGATTAATATTGTTTTATTTGAGCCGGAAATACCGGCTAACACGGGGAATATCGGAAGAACTTGTGTAGCTACCGGAACGAGACTGCACTTAATCGAACCTTTAGGATTCCGATTAAATGAAAAAGCGATTAAGCGTGCGGGAATGGATTATTGGGATGATCTTGATGTAACAACCTATATTGACTATGAAGATTTTCTGGAAAAGAATCCGGCAGCGAGGGAAAAAATGTATATGGCAACAACAAAAGCAGTTCATGTGTATACAGAAGTGAATTTTGAGCCAGACTGTTATATTATGTTCGGAAAAGAAAGTGCAGGTATACCGGAGGAAATCCTTGTACAGCATAAGGAAAACTGTATTAGGATTCCAATGCTTGGAGAGATTCGTTCGCTGAATCTTGGCAACTCAGTTGCTGTTGTTCTTTATGAGGCGCTTCGACAGAATGGTTTTGCAGGGATGAATCTGGAGGGACATTTGCATAGGCTGGAGTGGTAGAAACATTCCAGTCTAAAAGATTTGTTAAATAAAAAAGTCAAATATTAAAATTGTGAAAAATTACTAAAACTGATTGATAAAATTAAAACGGTGTGATAGTATTAGTTAATACGAAGGGTGGTGATTGTGTGTTACAGGAAACAATCAAGGCAGTCAAAGATGCCGAGAATAAGGCCGAAACTATTCTTAAAGAGGCCGATGAAAAAGTGATTTCCTTAAGAGAACAGGCAAATCAGGATGCAAAAACTCTAAAGGAAGAGGAAGCAAAAAAAGCTCGTAAACACGCAGCAGAAACGCTTGAGGCAGCAAAAGCCAAAGCTGAGAGTGAGATGAAGATTTTTGATTCCGAAACAGAAAAAGAAATTGCAGCGTTAAAGCAGATGGCAGCGGCAAAAGAGAATAAAGCCATTGAGATGGTGATTTCAAATCTTTATTAACCGCTGTATTTTTTTAGCTACAAATTTTGTACTAAAATAAATACAATCCTGAAAATGCAGTTTCAAACTAAAAAAAATAGAGAAAGGAGGAGTTGGTAATGGCAGTATTGCAAATGCAGAGATTTAGTATCTGTGCATTGAAGAAAAAGCGAAAAGCAATATTGGAAGAACTTCAGGCTTTTGGGGCGTTGGAAGTAAATGTATCTTTTCCGGAAGAAGAAGAACATTCTCTTCAGAAGATGGATACGGTAGAATCCCGTCAGACATTTGATAAGAATGCGACATTGGCAGATAATGCACTTGAAGTTTTGCAGGAATTTGCACCGGAGAAGACGTCAATGTTTTCTTCACTGGAAGGCAAAGCTCTCATTGATAAATCAGTTTATGATGAGACGGCAGAACGAAAAGACGAGATTATCTATACAGCCAATGAAATACTTGGTCTGAAGAAAAAGCTTGCAGAGAACAAGGCAGCAATCGTGAAGGTGGAGAACCAGATTGAAGCGCTGACTCCGTGGCTTGACCTGGATGTTCCGATGGATATTCAGGGAACAAAAGATGCTGCAGTATTGATTGGAAGTATTAACAGTCAGGTAACGCTTGATGATATCTACACAAAGATAGCTGAGGCGCAGCCGGAGCTGGAAGCGATGGATATTCAGATGATTTCATCCGACAGCGATCAGACATGTATTGCGGCAGTTTGCCTGAAGAAAGATGTGAAAGAGTTTGAAAAAGCTCTTCGAAGCATCGGTTTTTCAAGACCAGCTCAGAATATCCGAAAAATTCCGCGTGAATTTAAGCAGGAATTACAAGAAAGTGCAGCAAAAATCGCAGAAGAGAATGAACAGATTGAAAATCAGATCAGAGAAATGGCAGTTGCCAGAGATGATCTGAAATTAATCTCAGATTATTTCAGAGTCCGTGCTCAGAAATATGAAGTACTCGGACAGCTTCCGCAGTCAAGAGATACATTCTTTATCAGCGGTTATATTCCGCAAAAGAAAGTGGATACGCTTCGTAAGAAACTGGAATCGAAATATGATATTGTAATTGATGTCGAAGATATTCCGGATGAAGAGGAAGCGCCGGTTCTCCTGGAGAACAATAAGATTGCAGGATCTGTAGAAGGCGTTCTGGAATCTTACGGACTTCCGAAGAAGGGAGAGATAGATCCGTCAGCAATTATGTCGATCTTCTATATTTTCTTCTTTGGACTTATGCTTTCTGATGCAGCATATGGAATTATTGTTTTTATCGCATGTGCAGTTGTGTTAAAGAAATTCCCGAGAATGAGTGAGGGAATGCAGAAAACCATTCGTATGTTTAAATATTGTGGACTCTCCACATTATTCTGGGGATTAATGTTCGGAGGTATATTCGGAGACGTAGTATCTGTTGTCTCTCGTGTATTCTTCGGTCATGAAGTAACCGTACCACCCCTATGGTTTGAACCATTAAAAGACCCAATGAAGCTTTTGATCTACTCTCTGGCATTTGGTGTGATCCACCTCTTTACAGGACTTGGAATCAAAGGTTATCTGTGTATCAAAGAGAAAAAATACATGGATTTTATCTGTGATGTTGTTCTTTGGTATATGCTGCTGATCGGTCTGATCTTAATGCTGCTTCCAAGCCAGATTTTCGTATCAATGACTCAGATGAATATCGTATTCCCGCCGGCAATCGCAATGCTCTCGAAAGTACTGGCTATTGTTGGTGCAGCCGGTATCGTACTGATGTCAGGAAGAAGCAATAAGAATTTTGGACTTCGTATCGCACTTGGCGCTTATGATCTGTACAATATTACAGGTTGGCTGAGTGATGTGCTTTCTTATTCTCGTTTACTTGCATTAGGACTTGCAACAGGAGTTATCGCTTCTGTAGTAAACCAGATGGGAAGTATGTTTGGAAGTGGAATCATCGGAATGATCGGATTCCTTGTTGTATTTGTTGTTGGTCATACACTGAATATGGCAATCAACTTATTAGGTGCATATGTGCACACGAACCGTTTACAGTTCGTAGAGTTCTTCGGTAAATTTTACGAAGGCGGCGGACGCCCGTTTAATCCATTTAAACAAGAAACAAAATATGTTGATATTAAGGAGGAATAATATCATGAGTGAATTAGGATTAGTTTATGCTTTATTAGGAGCAGCAGTAGCTGTATTTTTAGCAGGTGCAGGATCATCAATCGGTGTTGGTATCGCAGGTCAGGCTGCATCAGGAGTTGTAACAGAAGACCCAAGTAAGTTCGCAAAAGTACTTATCATGCAGCTGCTTCCTGGTACACAGGGTATCTACGGTCTGCTTGTTGGATTCATCACATTATCTAAGATTGGTCTGTTAGGCGGAACACCGGCATCAATCGATCCAAAAACAGGTCTCTTGATCCTTGCAGCATGTCTTCCAATCGGTATCGTAGGTCTTATCTCTGGAAAATATCAGGGAAAAACAGCAGCAGCATCTATCGGTATCGTAGCAAAGAAACCAGAGCAGTTCGGTAAAGCTATGCTGTTCCCGGCAATGGTTGAGACATACGCAATCCTTGCTCTTCTGATCTCTATCTTAGCAGTAAGTGCTATTCCGGTTTAATTTGCAGCGGAATCAAGAATGTAAATATAGAAATCAAAGAAGGAGAGTTCAAGGATGGCTGGATTAGATAAAATTGTAAACCAGATTCTGGAAGAGGCGAACAACTCCGCAGGCGAAAAGATTCAGGATGCAAAGCAGGAAGCAGAAGAAATCCTGCAGAAAGCAAGAGAAGAATCAGCTAAGGAAACTGAGAAGATTGCAGCAAAGTCTGCAGCTGACGTGAAGAATTACGAAGACAGAGTTAAATCTTCCGCAGATCTTTCCAGAAGAACAAAAATTCTGGAGACGAAGCAGGAAATGATCGCTGCTGTCCTCGACAAGGCATATGCAACTTTCTGTCAGAAATCTGACACAGAGTATTTTGAAACAATCAAAGCAATGCTGAATAAATTTGCGCTGGCAGAAGATGGAGAGGTCATTTTCTCAGCAAAAGACCTTGAAAGAATGCCGGATGGATTCGCAGAAGAGATCCAGAAGATTGCCGCCGCAAAAGGCGGAACACTTGCCCTTTCAAAAGAGAGCAGACAGATAGAAGGCGGTTTTGTGCTTGTATATGGAGGCATCGAAGAAAACTGCACATTCAAAGCGCTGTTTGATTCTCAGAAAGATGAATTACAGGACAAAGTTCAGAAAATATTATTTTTATAAAGCGCATTCCGCGAAAGGAGGATTTGGCTTATGGCAAAACAGGAATACACCTATGCGGTTGCGCGAATCAGAGCGAAGGAAGTGTCATTATTTTCAAAGTCTGTGATTGAGCAGCTTCTCACATGTAAGACGGAACAGCAGTGTCTGCAGTTTTTGTCTGAGAAAGGTTGGGGAGATGCAGATACTCCAATGGAGGCAGAGGCGATACTGACACGCGAGCGTGAAAAAACATGGGAACTGATGAGAGAATTGGCAGATGATATGTCAGTCTTTGACGTACTGTCATATCCGGATCTGTTCCAGAACCTGAAGGCAGCAGTAAAAGCAGCAGCCAGCGGTTTGGAACATCTGGATATCTTTGTACAGGATACAGCAATTTCCGGCGAAGAGATGCTGGATATTGTAAAGAGCAAAGAATTTCACAGACTTCCGGAATTCATGGCACAGGCAGCGAGAGAGGCTTATGACACACTTCTGCATACAAGAGACGGACAGTTATGCGATATCATGATTGATAAAGCTGCACTGGATGCTATTTATGCAGCCGGTATGAAGGCCGAAGATGATCTGATCAGAGAATATGCAGAGTCTACAGTGGCCGTTGCAGATATTAAGATTGCAGTTCGTTCGCAGAAGACCGCAAAATCTTTGGAATTTATGAAAAAGGCTATGGCAGAGTGCGGCACATTAAGTGTCGATCATCTTGCCCATGCGGCGCTGAATGGAATGGAAGCAATTCAGGAATATTTAGGCGGAACTGTGTATGCACAGGGAGCCGAAGCACTGAAGGAATCTCCGTCAGCATTTGAGTGCTGGTGTGATAACCGGATCATTGAGACGATTAAGCCTCAGATTCGGAATCCATTTTCAATTGGTCCTCTTGTTGCATATGTAATCGCAAGAGAAAATGAAATTAAAACGGTGAGAATTATTCTTTCCGGTAAGCTCAATGGGCTTCCGGAGAAGTCTATCCGGGAAAGGATAAGGGAAATGTATGTATAAGATTGCAGTAATTGGCGATTATGACAGTATTTACGGCTTTGCCACACTGGGTCTTGACACATATCCGGTTACGGACCCGGAGAAGGCAGCAGAACAGTTAACGCAGCTTGCTAAAGGAGGATACGCTGTAATCTATATTACAGAAGCTCTGGCAGCTGTGTTGGAACACGAAATAGATAAATATCGTCTTGAGAAACTTCCGGCAATTATTCAGATTCCGGGTGTATCAGGAAATACAGGTGCAGGTGTTGACGCAGTTAAGAAATTCGTCGAGCAGGCAGTTGGTTCAGATATTCTATTTGGTGATGAATAGGAAAGTGGGTGATTAGTCCAAATGAGTAAGGGAACGATTAAAAAAGTTGCAGGACCGCTGGTTATCGCCAAAGGAATGCGTGACGCTAATATGTATGACGTTGTGCGTGTAAGTAATCAGCGTCTGATCGGTGAGATCATTGAAATTCATGGGGATGAGGCCTCAGTACAGGTTTATGAGGAAACATCAGGATTAAAACCAGGAGAACCGGTAGAATCCATCGGCGAACCTATGTCAGTAGAATTAGGACCTGGTCTGATCACAAGTATTTATGACGGAATTCAGCGTCCGCTTGATGATATCATGAAGGTATCCGGTGGAAACAGCCTGAAGCGCGGTGTCGAAGTTCCTTCTCTGAAAAGAGATAAAAAATGGGAGTTCGTTCCGATTGCAAAAGTTGGCGATGAGGTAGAAGGCGGAGACGTTCTTGGTACTGTACAGGAGACAATCGTTGTACAGCAGAAGATCATGGTACCTCCTTCTATGAAAGGTAAAGTAAAAGAAATCAAAGCGGGTACATTTACTGTAGATGAAGTTATCGCAGTACTTGAGACAGCAGACGGAGACAAAGAACTTACAATGGTACAGAAGTGGCCGGTTCGTAAAGGACGTCCGTACCAGAAGAAACTTCCGCCGCGTCAGCCGCTTGTAACAGGACAGCGAGTTGTTGATACATTCTTCCCGATTGCTAAGGGTGGTGTTGCAGCTGTACCTGGACCATTCGGAAGTGGTAAAACAGTTATTCAGCATCAGCTTGCAAAATGGGCTGAAGCAGATATCGTTGTATACATTGGATGTGGAGAACGTGGAAACGAAATGACAGACGTTCTGAATGAGTTCCCGGAACTGAAAGACCCGAAAACAGGTCAGTCTCTGATGCAGAGAACAGTTCTGATTGCGAGCACATCAGATGTGCCTGTTGCTGCCCGTGAGGCATCTATCTATA
>OFMS01002040.1_pt1 | contig 11316 bp, 5 predicted proteins | sample 1541871 | NCBI WGS metagenome assembly OFMS01 (sample SAMN04209251, study PRJEB22552) | human gut metagenome | biome: gut; material: feces | host: Homo sapiens | place: USA: Oklahoma
TGCTTATTGCTTTTCGCAATGGAAGCAGGGGACTTACTTGATTCGGTTAAAAAAACTGCCCGGATTTTCTGACCTGTCTTTCTTGTGGAACGCTGGGAGAACATGGGATAAAAGAGCTGCTTTTGAAAATGGAGGAGGCGGGCTGTTTTCCGGAGATTTACGGAGTACGCAGCTTTGGCACAGTTATGCCATGGGAAGAGCAGGAAGACCTGAACCTGATTGTCAATAGTGAAAGCTTTGACTTTGCAGTCAGCCGGGATATGGATTATTTGCAAAACTATTTTCGGAAAATCAGAAAGAGACTGCAGAAAATGGGATTTCAGGGAACGCCGGTAATTGTGGACGAGATCTTTCCGGTGCGCGATTCTTTTCATGGAGGATTCGGAATGTTTACAGATGACGGGATACCAAAAGCGGTTTATGGTGCGGCAAAACTTCTCGGAAAAATGGGGACGCGTCTTGTTGCATCGGGGAAGGGGTATTTTATCAGTAACGAAGAAAGAGAAGAGAGAATACAGATTTATCTCTACAATTATGTGCATTATGACATGCTGTACCGCCATCGCCATACCGTCAATATTTCACGTACGGATCGATATCGTGTTTTTCAGGCGGGTGAAAACCTGACATTTTCTGTGCAGCTCCGGAAAGTGCCAAGGGGAGAATACCGTATCCAGTGCTATAAGATTACGCGCGAACAGGGCAGCCCATATGACTGCTGGGCGGCAATGGGTGCGCCGGAGGCAATGACATCGGAAGAGAAGGAAATGATATGTCACAGTGCAGATCCGGAGTACCGTGTCTGGCGGGAAACGGTGGGAGAGGAACAGGTTCTTTCTGTTCAGGAACATTTGAAGGTACATGAGGTTGCATGTATAGAGATAATTTGCCTGAATCATCATCGATAATTGCACTAAAAAATATGAAAACATGATAATAGAACAGAAAAAGACAAGAAAATGAGAAACAGCGTGTGGAAAGCGAGTAGAAAATTGCCCAAAAAACCCCTATACTGAGAAACAGAACAAAGGTCGTAGGCGCATGGTACGGCCGCAAAGAGGGCGGAAGAGAGAAGGAGATTCATCCGTAGCCTCAAAAAAGGTATGGGAGGACAAAACAATGGCAGCAAAAGAACAAACTTCAGCCAGGCAGAGCCTGACCGAAAAAATCAGCACGAAAGAAAAGATCAGCTACGGATGCGGAGATCTGGCCAGTAACCTGATTCTCGTGCTGACATCCACATTTGTAGCGTATTTCTACACCGACGCACTGGGATTAAACGCAGCAATCATCGGAAGCATCATGATGTTTTCCCGTTTTGCAGACGGTGTCACCGACATGCTCATGGGATATGTCATGGACCGCGTCAAAACGAAATACGGAAAGGCAAGACCATGGCTGTTATGGCTGGCAATACCGATTGCCGTAGCATGTGTGCTTGTATTCCTCGTTCCAAACACCGGAACCGTCGGAAAGTATATTTACGTAACGATTACATATAACCTCGTTACCACTTTCCTTTACACGATGATCAACATTCCTTACGGCGCACTGACATCCTTGATGAGCCGTGATCAGGGACAGAGAACGGTCATCAACGTTTTCCGTATGTTCATGGCACAGTTTGGTTCCCTTATCATCAATGCTTCTACCCTTCCACTGGTCAACAAAATGGGCGGAAGCAGCAACCAGAAGAGCTGGATCATCGTATCTGCTATTTACGCAGTCGTTGCAGCAATTCTGTTCCTGGTCTGCTTCAAAAACACCAAAGAGCGTGTTACCGTATCTTCCGAACAGAAAGAAGAAGTCAACTTTGTGCAGTCTCTGAAATTGATCTTCAAAAACAGCCAATGGCTGCTGCTCTGCGGCATCTGGATTACCATGTGCCTTGGCATGGGCGCCAGCGGTGCGGTTGGAACTTACTATGCAAAATATATCCTGATGAATGAGAACATGGCAGGATTTATCTCATCTGTTTCCATTATTCCGGTGCTGATTCTGATGCCGTTCTGTGTACCGCTCAGTCTGAAATACGGAAAACGAAACGTAGCCCTTGTCGGAACTTTCTTCAGCCTTGCCAGCCAGCTCCTGATGGTCATCAATCCGACCAATGCTACCTGGCTTCTGGTATGCTCGCTGATCAAAGGTGTCGGCTCTGCAACCCTGACCGGAACCATCTTCGCAATGGTAGCCGATACGATTGAGTACGGCGAGTGGAAAAATGGAACACGTGTCGAAGGTATGCTGTATTCCACCACAACCTTCGGTGCAAAAGTAGGAAGTGGCTTCGCAAGTGCCGTTGCTTTGTGGGTCATCTCCGCAGCAGGTTATGACGGACTTGCCGCAACCCAGACCGCAAGTGCACTTTCTGCAATCAAAGCCCTGTATCTGTGGGTTCCGATTCCGTTTTATGCAATTATGATTCTCTTCTATGTATTTTACAAACTTGACAAGATTTATCCGCAGGTAATGGAAGAACTGAAGGCAAGAGAGGCAGCAAAAGAAAAATACTAAAACAAAAACCGAAAAATCGGTCCCACAAAAGGAGAAGATCTTTTTGCGGGACCTTTTTTGTGGTACAATACAACAAAAAAAATCTATCATGAGGTGTGAAATGGAAAGAGACAACAGAGACGAAGACATGATGCTGAAAGGAACAAAACAGGAAATGCCGGGATTCTATTTTCGGCTACTCTGGTCGGAGGAGAAACGGGAACTGTGGAATCCGGATTTTGAACTCTTATTTCTGCTTCGTGGGACGGGAAGAGTCAGCTACGAGGACGGAGAAGTTCACAGTCTCCCGGTGGGATCTGTCTTTGCGATCAACCGGTTTCAGATCTGTGACCTGGATCTGGACGAAGACGGACTGGCCCTGTCGCTCTGCATTTCAGCGGAGACAATTGCTGCATTTCACATTAAGCTGTTGAAATGTGAGGTCAAATGTCAGTCGTTTTTTTATATGGAAAATCAGCAGGAAAAATTTGACCTGATCCGGCGGGATATGGCACGGATCTTTCTTGAGATGTACAAGAATAATGAGGAACAACCGATCTATATGAAAAGCCGTGTGACGGCGCTTCTGGAGGATCTGCTTTCTTACTTTACATCCGGGGAAAAGGTGGAACAGGGCCGGGGCGGAAGGGAACGCATTCAGCGGGCATCAGACTATATTCTGCAGCATTGGCGGGAAGAGATTACGCTGGAGGATCTGGCGGATCATCTTTATCTGAGCCGTGCCTATATTTCACGGAGCTTTCCGCAGTATTTCGGTGTATCATTCCGGGAGTACGTGACGCAGGTGCGCCTGGCGCATGCCGTACAGGAAATGCACAGCGGCGCAACGCTGACGGAGATTGCCTATCACAATGGATTTGTCAATGAGACGGCGATGATCCGCGCATTCCGCAAATACCGCGGTATGACACCGAGCGAATACCGGAAGCAGATGGAATATACAGTAAAACAGCGTGAAAAGAAAGGAAAAGAGCGGGAAGAGGCGGCGGGAGACCATGATATTTTCCAGAGTCTCCTGCAGTATGCAGCGGTCACGGAGCAGGAGATTGAGACGACAAATGAGAGTGCCGTTTCCGTGATAGTGGCAGTAAACGGACGGAAACCAAGAGTGGCAGGCCACTGGAAGCGCGTGATCAATGCTGGCTATGCGGCAAGCGTGCTGAACCGCGAGGTGCAGGATGAGCTGGAACAGCTGGTGCAGGAGCTCGGCTATGAGCTGATCCGCGTAAAAGGAATTCTTGATGATGATATGTGCGTATTTCGGCGGAATATGTGGGGCGAGATTCAGTTCTGCTGGAACTATATTGATGAGGTGATCGATTTCATCCTTTCCACGGGAGCGAAGCCGTTGCTGGAATTCGGCCATATGCCGTTGCTGCTGGCAAAAACAGACCCGGGAAGAACGATGCGTCCGGCGCTAAGCAGCTCTCCGCGAGATCTGGCTGAGTGGCGCATGCTGATTAAAAACCTGATGGAACATCTAAGGGAACGGTATGGAATCAACCAGATGCGGCGCTGGATTTTCAACCCGTGGATCAGCGGAGACGTGCTCACGATTGATGGAGGAGATGAGTTCTTTGGGACGTGGAAAGCATCGTACGAGGAGATGAAACGTGTGAGCCCGGATCTTGTAACATGTCTTTCCTTTGGTCTTGGACCGGAGGAACATCTCAAAGCCTTTATCGAAACTATGAAGGAAAAGGAATGTGTGCCGGAAATTTTTGCATTCCGCTCGTTTGGCACGGTGATCTATGGAGAGGAAGAGGAGAAAATGAATCTGATCCAGAACAACGAGAGCATCAATATGATTGTGAGCCGCGACCCGGATTTTCTGCGGAACCGCGGGGAGAAGGTAAAAGGTCTGCTGCAGAAGGCTGGGCTTGGTGCACTGCCGGTTCTGGTGGATGAGTGCAGCAGCAACATCTGGCAGAGGGATCTGTGCAACGATACCTGTTATAAAGCGGCATGGCTGTTTAAAAATCTTCTGGAAAATGAAGAGGCGCTGCAGGGAATTGCGTATTTCTCGGTCAATGACCGTTTAGATGAAGTATTTCCGGCGCGGGAAACGTATCATGGAGGTTTTGGGCTGTTCACGATGAACGGCATTCCAAAGGCGGTCTGCACTGCGCTGCGGCTGCTCGGCAGAATGGGATCTCGTCTGGTGAAGCGTGGGGACGGCTATTTTATCAGCACGGAGCCGGAGAAAAACCAAAGCCAGATTTACCTGTACAACTATGTTCACTACGATATGCTGTACCGCTACCGCCATGCCGTGAATATTTCCCGCACGGACCGTTACCGCGTATTCAATATGGGGGAAATCCGGACCTTTTCAGTGAAGCTGACCGGACTGGAACCGGGAAAATATTGCCTGCGGCTGTATAAAGTGACGAAAGAGCACGGCAGCAGCTACGATGCGTGGGTGCGGATGGGAGCTCCGGAGCGGATGAACCGGATGGAGCGCGCGATGCTGTGCCACAGTGCGGACCCGGAATACCGTGTCTGGGAGCAGGAAACCGACCCGGAAGGCAGCCTCACGGTGCAGGAACGCCTGGAGCCGCACGAGACGGCGCTGATTGAGGTGGAGCAGATTCTGTAAAATCTTCAAAAAATTGCACTCGCGGTGGGAGAATACAGAGAAAGAGTGGAAAAAAAGCAACAATATAAGAAGATCTTGCGGTAATTCGAGTAGAAAAGGACGAAAATATTGTTTATACTGAAAACAACATAAATGCTAAATTCTACAGAAAAGAGGTATTTCAAAATGGGGAAAATATTTGATTACGATGGCGTGCCGGTGCTGCATACCACATCCGGCGATTTAAAAGGTTATTTTTATGACGGTGTTTACATTTACAAAGGAATTCCGTATGCATACGCAGACCGTTTCCAGATGCCGGTTCCGTCCAAATGGAATGGCGTAAAAGACGCAACAAACTATGGTTTTGTATGCCCGCTCCAGAATCAGGATACACCGAACGGCGAGCTTATGGTTCCGCACCGCTACTGGCCGCAGGATGAGCACTGCCAGTCCTTAAATATCTGGACAAACAAACTCGATCCGGAAGCCAAAAAACCGGTTCTCGTATGGTTCCACGGCGGTGGATACGCAGCGGGATCTTCCATTGAGCAGGTTGCGTATGACGGCGTCAGCATCGCAAAGAAAGGTGATTCGATTCTTGTTTCTGTCAACCACAGACTGAATATTTTAGGATATCTGGATCTGTCTCCGTTTGGGGAAAAATACAAAAACTCCGCAAACGCAGGCCACGCCGATATGGTGGCAGCCCTGCAGTGGGTACATGACAATATCGCCCTGTTCGGCGGCGATCCGGAGAATGTAACCATTTTCGGCCAGTCCGGCGGCGGAATGAAGGTGATTGACCTGATGCAGATTCCATCAGCAGACGGCCTGTTCCAGAAAGGCCTTGTCATGAGCGGTGTGATGGAAGGGGATCCGCTCGGCGCAGGAGAAAAAGACGGAACAGAGATTGTCACGGCAATGATGAAAGAGCTTGGCTTTGATGATGTGGCGCAGCTGGAAACCGTACCGTATCCGCAGCTTGCCGCAGCATATGCAAAGGTATCCCCGGCTATCGCACAGAATGGCGGCTACATCGGCGGCGGCCCGAAAAAGGGCGATTACTTCTGCGGAAATCCATTCGACGCAGGCTTCCGTGAGCATGCACATCAGATTCCGATGATGATCGGAACCGTATACGGCGAGTTCGCAACGTTTGCACCGGCAGCTTATGATAAGAACAAACTGACAGCGGAAGAGATTCTGGAAATCCTCAAAAAGGTTTATGGAGACAATGCCGAAAAGGTTCTGGACGCCTTCAAAGAAGCATATCCGGAGAAGAACGGCGTAGATGTTCTTGCGATCGACCGCGCAATGCGTGAGCCGACCGTAAAACTTGCCAAACTGTTCGCAAAAGGCGGCGGCAAAGCATATCTCTACAACTTCGCCCTGGAATTCCCGTTCCAGAACGGCAAACCGGCATGGCACTGCTCCGACATCCCGTATTTCTTCGGCAATAGCGATCTCGTAGAAATCTGCGGAATCCCGGATGTCAGTGATAAACTGGAAAGCGAAATCTTTGGCGCCCTGCTCGCCTTTGCAAAGAACGGAACCCCGGATCACGAGGGACTCCCGCACTGGCCGGAAACAGAAGCAGAGGATGCGGATACCATGGTATTTGATAAAAAGACCGAAGTAAAACACAACTACGACGATAAAGTCTTTGCAGAGATCAACAAAGTTCTGAAGCCGTGGAGCTTTATGGAACTGATGTCTGATAACATTCAGCATTAAAAGAAACGGTTCAATGCGGCATAAGCGGAATCTGGATCGGATTGCGAATATCCGCTTTGACAAATAAAATAAAAAAGCCGCCTGTTTGATTTGACAAATAAAATCAAACAGGCGGCTTTTTCTGAAAATTCGGTGCTTTCAATCACATCTAAAGTATTATTCTAACAGGGTCACGGAAGAAAAACCAGTAAAAAACGGATTGTACTGAAAAAAATACAATCTGTTTTGTTGACACACTTGAAAAAACATGATAATCTAGAAAATGCACTATTATGGCAAGATATGCCTAAAACCTTTTGTTCAGGCATGAGCGGTAATAAATATATTATAACACAAGGGGTGACAACGTCAATGGAGAAAAACAGAATACGTCCGATACCTACCGGAAAAAGTATGCGAATGAGTTACCAGAGACAAAAAGAAGTATTGGAAATGCCCAACTTGATTGAAGTCCAGAAGGATTCCTATGACTGGTTCCTGAGAAGCGGACTCAAGGAAGTCTTTGATGACATTTCACCAATCTCCGACTACGGCGGACGGCTGAGCCTTGAATTCGTAGACTTTACACTGTGTGAAGATGACGTAAAATACTCAATCGAAGAGTGTAAACAGCGTGACGCTACTTATGCGGCACCGTTAAAGGTAAAAGTAAGATTATATAATAAGGAAAAAGACGAGATCACAGAGCACGAAATTTTCATGGGTGATCTGCCGTTGATGACAGCAACAGGAACATTCGTTATCAATGGTGCAGAGCGAGTAATCGTCAGCCAGCTGGTACGTTCCCCTGGTATTTATTACGGCATCGCACATGATAAGCTCGGAAAGAGACTGTTCTCCTGTACCGTAATCCCGAACCGTGGAGCATGGCTGGAGTACGAGACCGATTCCAACGACGTCTTCTATGTCCGCGTAGACCGTACCAGAAAAGTTCCGATCACAGTCCTCATCCGTGCACTTGGAGTAAGCTCCAATGCAGAGATCGTAGAGCTGTTCGGTGAAGAGCCGAAGATTCTTGCAAGTTTCACCAAAGATACTTCCACCAACTATCAGGAAGGTCTTCTCGAGCTGTACAAGAAAATTCGTCCGGGCGAGCCTCTCGCAGTAGAAAATGCAGAGAGCCTCATCATGAGCATGTTCTTTGACCCGCGTCGCTATGACCTGGCAAAGGTAGGCCGTTATAAATTCAACAAGAAACTTGCGCTGCGCAGCCGTATCCGCAACCAGATCCTCGCTGAGGATGTTGTAGATCCGTCCACCGGTGAAATCCTTGCAGAAAAAGGCACCACCGTTACTCTGGAACTCGCAGACAAGATTCAGAACGCAGCAGTACCGTATGTATGGATCCAGACCGAGGAGAGAAACGTAAAAGTTCTTTCCAACTTAATGGTAGATCTGAAAGCATGGGTAGATGTTGACGAGGAAGAGCTTGGCATCAACGAGAAAGTATACTATCCGGTTCTGGAAAAGATCCTGGAGGAGAATACCGATATCGAAGAGATCAAACAGGCGATCAAACGTGACATCCACGACCTGATTCCGAAACATATCACAAAGGAAGATATTTTCGCTTCCATCAACTACAACATGCATCTGGAATACGGCGCAGGAAATGCCGATGATATCGACCACCTGGGCAACCGTAGAATCCGTGCCGTAGGTGAGCTGCTTCAGAACCAGTACCGCATCGGTCTGTCCCGTATGGAGCGTGTGGTACGTGAGCGTATGACAACACAGGACATCGACGGAATTTCTCCGCAGTCCCTGATCAATATCAAACCGGTTACAGCTGCAATCAAAGAGTTCTTTGGATCTTCCCAGCTGTCCCAGTTCATGGATCAGAACAACCCGCTTGGAGAGCTGACGCACAAGAGACGTCTTTCCGCCCTTGGACCTGGCGGTCTGTCCCGTGACCGTGCCGGATTCGAGGTTCGAGACGTTCACTACTCCCATTACGGAAGAATGTGCCCGATCGAGACTCCTGAGGGACCGAACATCGGTCTTATCAACTCTCTGGCATCGTATGCGCGCATCAACGAGTATGGCTTCGTTGAGGCTCCATACAGAAGAATTGACAAATCAGATCCGAAAAATCCGCGTGTTACAGACGAAGTAGTCTACATGACCGCAGATGAAGAGGATAATTACCATGTAGCACAGGCAAATGAGCCGCTGGATGCAGAAGGACACTTCATCAACAAGAACGTTTCTGGACGTTATCTGGATGAGACCCAGTCCTACGAGCCGCACATGTTTGATTACATGGACGTGTCTCCGAAGATGGTATTCTCCGTTGCTACGGCGCTGATCCCGTTCCTTCAGAACGACGATGCGAACCGTGCGCTGATGGGATCCAACATGCAGCGTCAGGCTGTGCCGCTGTTAAGTACAGAAGCTCCTGCAGTTGGTACCGGTATTGAAGGCAAAGCTGCCGTTGACTCCGGTGTCTGCGTTGTTGCAAAGAATGCAGGTGTGGTTGAGCGTTCCGCTTCCAACGAGATCATCATCAAGAGAGACTCCGATGGAAACCGTGATGTATATCACTTAACCAAGTTTAAGAGAAGCAACCAGAGCAACTGCTACAACCAGAAACCAATCGTTTATAAGAATGATCACGTAGAAGCCGGTGAAGTAATCGCAGATGGTCCTTCTACCTGCAACGGTGAGATCGCTCTTGGTAAGAACCCTCTGATCGGCTTTATGACCTGGGAAGGTTACAACTACGAGGATGCGGTTCTTCTTTCTGAGCGTCTGGTACGTGATGATGTTTATACATCTGTTCATATTGAAGAATACGAGGCAGAAGCACGTGATACCAAGTTAGGACCGGAAGAGATCACCCGTGACGTACCTGGTGTTGGTGAGGATGCATTAAAGGATCTGGACGAGCGCGGTATCATCCGTATCGGTGCTGAAGTCCGTGCCGGAGATATTCTGGTAGGTAAGGTTACTCCAAAGGGAGAGACTGAGCTGACTGCTGAAGAAAGACTGTTAAGAGCCATCTTCGGTGAGAAGGCAAGAGAAGTACGTGATACCTCCTTAAAGGTACCTCATGGTGCATATGGTATCATCGTAGACGCTAAGGTATTTACAAGAGAAAATGGTGACGAACTTGCACCAGGCGTAAATCAGACCGTTCGTATCTACATCGCTCAGAAACGTAAGATCTCTGTTGGTGATAAGATGGCTGGACGTCATGGTAACAAGGGTGTCGTTTCCCGTGTACTTCCTGTAGAAGATATGCCATTCCTTCCAAACGGCCGTCCTCTGGACATCGTGCTTAACCCACTGGGCGTACCTTCCCGTATGAACATCGGACAGGTGCTGGAAATCCACTTAAGCCTTGCAGCTAAGGCACTTGGATTTAACGTTTCCACTCCTATCTTCGATGGCGCAAACGAGAATGATATCCAGGATACCCTGGAGCTTGCAAACGACTATGTAAATACTCCATGGGAAGAGTTTGAAGCTAAATATAAAGATACCTTAAGACCTGAGGTAATGGATTACCTTGGTTCCCACTTAGAGCACAGAAAGCTGTGGGAAGGCGTACCGATCAGCCGTGACGGTAAAGTACGTCTCCGTGATGGACGTACCGGCGAGTACTTCGACGGCGCAGTAACCATCGGACACATGCATTACCTGAAACTGCATCATCTGGTAGACGATAAGATCCATGCACGTTCTACCGGTCCTTACTCCCTGGTTACACAGCAGCCTCTGGGTGGTAAAGCTCAGTTCGGCGGACAGCGTTTCGGAGAGATGGAGGTTTGGGCTCTGGAGGCATATGGTGCTTCCTACACCCTGCAGGAAATCATGACTGTTAAGTCTGACGACGTAGTTGGCCGTGTTAAGACATACGAAGCTATTATCAAGGGCGAAAATATCCCTGAGCCAGGTGTTCCGGAATCCTTCAAGGTACTTCTTAAGGAAATGCAGTCCCTGGGTCTGGATGTTCAGGTTCAGAGAGAAGATGGTACCGAAGTAGAGATGACAGAGAGCATCGACTATGGTGATACAGAACTGCGTGCTATGCTGGAAGGCGACCGTCATTACAATGACAGAGAGTCTTACTCCAATTACGGATATCAGGAGCAGGAATTCAAGAACAATGAGCTTGTGAATGTAGAATCCGATTCCAAGGAAACTAACGACGATTATACAGACGACCTGTATGACGCATATACAGATGACAGTGAGAACGAATAATAGAAGGGAGTATAAGCTCATGCCGGAAACAACAAATGAAACTTATCATCCAATGGCGTTTGATGCCATTAAAATAGGTCTGGCTTCCCCTGAAAAGATCCGCTCCTGGACACACAGAACTCCGGAGCCTGCAGATAAGCCAAGCAAGCAGTGGAAAGACTGGTGGGAGCAGGGTGCAGTACGCAACCGTATGCCTGAGCCTTCAGGCGCTCCTTCCAAGGAGTGGAAAGACTGGTGGGATCACGGCGTTGTAAAGAAGCCGGAGACCATTAACTATA
>OFMS01002048.1_pt1 | contig 11259 bp, 8 predicted proteins | sample 1541871 | NCBI WGS metagenome assembly OFMS01 (sample SAMN04209251, study PRJEB22552) | human gut metagenome | biome: gut; material: feces | host: Homo sapiens | place: USA: Oklahoma
GTGGCCGTGCCCGTCACGGCGCCCGCCGAGATCGCCATCAGCACGTCGCGGGTCCTGACCGCAACGGCAATGAGGACGGCGACGGGGACGAGCATCAGAAGGGCGGACGCATCGCCGGAGAGCGCCGCCTCGGAGACAGGGCGGGAAGCGCCCATGAAGGCGTAGACGGGCATGGAAACGGCAAGTGCGGTCATGGCGTAGGGAAGCCTGGTGCGCACGACTCCCGCAATGTCGGCGGGTGTGCCGTCGCGAAAGCGCTGCGTGACCGACGAGATGACGGTGACGTCGGAGACGGGTGCGAGGTTGTCGCCGAAGATGGCGCCCGAGAGCACGGCGCCCGCGAGCATGGCGGGATCCGCACCGAGCGCGACGCCCGCAGGGAAGAAGATCGGCATGGCGGCGAGGAGCGTGCCGATGGATGAGCCCGTCGCGGCGGCCATCAGGGAAGAGGCTAGGAGCACGAAGACCGTGAAGGCGTGGCCCGTGAGGTGCAGCATTCCTCCGAGGAAGACCAGCCCGTCGGCGACGCCTGAGGCCTTCATCATGGCGGAGAAGATGCCCGAGGCGATCAGGATGAGCACGACCGTGCCCGTCAGCTCGGACGAGGCTCCGCGCACGGCGGCCTTCCAGTATTCGGAAGGGGACTTCGCAAGGAGCGAGCCTGAGAAGAGCGTGAGGACGCCTGCGGCGGCGAGGCCCGTGAGGTCGAAGGCGGCTTCGGAGATGAAGAGCCTGGCCGTGACGGCCACGAAGAGCGCGAGCGGAAGAAGGAGAACGGCGGCGGAGCCGTGGAATCGAAGCGTTGTCATGTCGGGTGCCTGTCGGGTGATGGTTGTCGGAGGACGGATCGGAGTCGGATGTCTTCCTTTTGCCATCGTCTGCTGCAGGACCTTGCGCGCTCGTTGAGCCTTTGGAACATGTTGAAACCACTATGGACGTTTTCGTTGTGTCTTGTCCGTCGTCCCGTGGCTTCTGTGCGCCTGATGCGAAAAGACCCGCGGGAGTGCGGGTCTTTTGGACTGGAATTTGGGCAAAACTCGCCCGACCCGCTCTAGAAAGAGAAGGAGCGCCACCAAAGGTGATGGTGAGCGGAAGGGGTCGGAAGGAGGATCTGCGTATTCATGATGGAAACAGCATAGCGCGGAAGGCTTCGCTTGTGCATCAGGTGGTTTGCTTAGGGTGATCCGCCTATGGAAGGCTGCGGGGCGGGTCTGGGCAAAAACCCGTCTTTGTGAACTTTGTCACAGAGGGGGCCTTCGGACCCGCCTAGACTCGATGTCAGGGATGAGGAGCACGGACCAGGCGCTCCCGGCCCTCAAGACACAAACAGGAGAAAAACCATGCAACTCAATCGTCGTCAGTTCCTCGGATCCGCCGCCGCAGCGGCCGCCCTCAGCACTGCTCCCGCCGTCATGACCGCAGTCGTCCAGAAAGATCAGGGGGACGATCAAAATTGAGAAAAACAATTACCGATCTTTTCAACGCTGCTTCGGACGGTCGACAAAACGGAGGGGAATGGGTGAGTTTGTGGAGCATCTCAAACGCAAGGCTGAAAGCTGTTCCTGAAGATCAACGGGGACAAGACGAAGGTTCGCCCAATCAGCTCCCCCGACGTCAAATCCCTTGGTTTTGGATTCTGGATTCAGCGAAAGGGAAACGGGGAGTCGATCGTGCGAGATCGGCCGCACAAGAAGTTCCGTGACAAATGCTTGAGTAAGCTCAAGGAACTGACTTCGAGGAGTAGGGGGCAAGGCCTCGACGCCTTTCGAAGAAAGCTCAAGGCATACATATATGGGTGGATTGGGTACTTTGGACGTTCGTCGATGGCGAAATTCGCCTTGAAAACAGACGAATGGCTGAGACGTCGCATCAGAAAGATCTACTGGAAGCAGTGGAAAAGGATCTCGACGCGATATAAGGCTCTCCGCATACTGGGCATCGAGGAAGAATTGGCATGGCAATGGGCCAACACGCGTAAAGCGAGTTGGCATATTTCCAATAGCCGAGTCCTCGCACAATCCCTAACGAACGACTTTCTACTCTCGAGAGGATGGGTGAGCCTGACTGCTGTCTATCGTGCAAGACAGCGGCTAGTGCAACCATAGGTAACCGCCCACTACGGATCCGTACGGTGGGTGGTGTGGTAGGACGGCGTGAGTACCCTCACGCCTCCTACCCGATCAAGCTCGCCGCCATGAACTGGGGCGACGGCATCACCGTCGACGCCCGCCGCGCCTCCGTCTCCCCGGCCATGCCCTGCACGGAAAAGACGCGCGAACTCGTCGAACTCATCAACGAAGCCGCCCGCCTCGAAGGCTTTGAAGCGGGCTGGGTCGACGCCGGCGGCGGTTCCGACGCTAATCGCATCGCCCAAGCCGGCACTCCCGTCGTTGACGGTGTTGCCCCTGCCGGTGGCTGCTTCCACTCCGAACGCGAATACCTTCGCGTCGACACGATCGAAAACCGCGTGCGCATGCTCTCGCGCTTCCTGACCCTTCTCTAAAAAGAACAGGTCAAAACAAGTCAAGGGGTGACCGCCCTCAAACGGTCGTGCTGAGGATGCAGTTCGCCCGCCTTTCAAACGAAAGGCGGGCGTTTCTGCGTTCGGGAACCGTGAATGCCGTCGTGTCACACAAATGAGATGAACGGGCTGAAACGACAGTGCGAGAGACGGTCCCGGGCAGAAGGACGCCGCCTGAGGACGTCCGCGGCGCAGGAGAAGGTGTCGAATATGACGTCTGTCATCAAATTGTCATAATTCCGTCACGAAGCCGTCACGCGGAGCGGTCAGAATGCGGGCGTTGTCTTACCAACGCTTACATCTGACATGGACCAATACTATCTGGTGTTGCTGGCCTTCCTCGGGGTCATCGCAGTCATTGACCTTTTCGTCGGCGTCTCGAACGACGCCGTCAACTTTCTGAATTCGGCCCTCGGCTGCCGCATCTCCTCCTTCCGCACGACGCTCTGGGTCGCCTCGATCGGCGTGCTCGCGGGCGCGACGTTCTCCTCGGGCATGATGGAGATCGCCCGCTCCGGCGTCTTCCATCCTCAGCTCTTCACCTTCTCCGAGCTGATGATCGTGTTTTTCGCTGTCATGGTAGCGGACGTCATCCTGCTTGACGCCTTCAATTCGCTCGGTCTCCCGACGTCGACCACGGTCTCGATCGTGTTCGAGCTCATGGGCGCCGCCTTTGCCGCCGCGCTCTTCAAGCTCATCGACGCGGGCGCTCCGCTCTCCGACGTCGCCGACTACATCAATTCGAGCAAGTCGCTCGGCATCGTCTCGGGCATTCTGATCTCCGTCGTCGTCGCCTTCATTTCGGGCGCCGTCGTGCAGTACCTCGCCCGCCTCGTCTTCACCTTCAAGTTCGAGAAGGCCTACCGACGCATCGGCGCCATCTACGGCGGCATCGCGCTCACGGCCATCATCTACTTCCTCGTGATGAAGGGCGCCAAGGGCGCGAGCTTCATGCGTCCCGAGTGGATCCAGTGGATCAACGCCAACACGGCCGTCATCCTCTTCTCGCTCTTCACGGGCCTGACGGTGCTCTTCCAGGTGCTCATCACGGTCTTCCGCGTCAACATCTTCAAGATCATCATTCTGGCGGGTACGTTCTCCCTCGCGTTCGCCTTTGCGGGCAACGACCTCGTGAACTTCGTGGGCGTGCCGCTCGCCGCCTGGGACAGCTGGAAGGAATGGCAGGCCTCGGGTGCCGCCGACAACGCCTTCATGATGGGCGGCCTTTTGAAGCCTTCCACGGCTCCGACCGCCTTCCTGCTCCTTTCGGGCTTCGTGATGGTTCTCACGCTCTGGTTCTCCAAGAAGGCCCACCGCGTCATCCGCACCTCGATCAGCCTCGCCTCGTCCGCCCGCGGCGGCAAGGAGCAGTTCGGTTCCTCGCTTCCCGCCCGCGTCGTCGTGCGCTCCGCGATCCGCTTCAACAACCTCGCCCATCAGATCATTCCGGCCTCCGTCATCAAGAGCCTCGCCACGCGCTTCGAGAAGAAGAAGCTCGCGCCGGGCGAGGTCGAGCTGCCGTTCGACGAGATCCGCGCCAGCGTGAACCTCGTGCTCGCCGCCGCGCTCATCGCCTCGGCCACGAGCTTGAAGCTCCCGCTCTCGACCACGTACGTGACCTTCATGGTCGCCATGGGTTCGTCGCTCGCTGACGGCGCCTGGGACCGCGAGTCCGCCGTGTACCGCATCTCGGGCGTGCTCACCGTGATCTCCGGCTGGTTCATGACCGCCTTCACGGCCTTCACCGCCTGCGGCCTCATCTGCATGCTCTTCATCAGCTGGGGCGAGCCGCTTCAGCTCATCATGATGGTGCTCGCGCTCATCGTCGTCATCCGCACGAACTTCTTCGTCAAGGAAGAGGACGAGACGCCCGACCACGAGCGCATCGACCGCGGCGACAAGGCCAGCATCCGCGACCTGCTCACCGAAAGCGTCAACGACAACCTCAACGCCACGCTCACGCTCTACGCGCAGGGCCTTCAGGCCTTCCTCGACGAGGACGATCAGAAGTTGCGCGAGCTCAAGGGCGACGCCGCACAGCTCTTCGACTTCATCACGATGCGCCGCGGAGAGTACTACAACATGGCCCTTGAGGGCGGCGGCTCGCGCTCCGACCGCGACGCCCGCAACTTCTACTACCGCGCCTTCACGAGCATGAAGGAGGTGAGCCACTCCCTGCGCGACCAGATCGGCGTCGCACAGAACTACGTGGCCAACTCCCACTCGCCCTTCACGGGACGCATGCGCGACAACATCAAGACCCTCTCCAAGCGCCTGATCATGATCCGCGATAACTTCGTGCCGGCCAACTGCACGCAGGCCCTCGAGCTCATCGACGAGGCCCAGCGCGACTTCATGACCCAGATCGGGGAGGAGAAGATCTCGCTGCGCAAGTCCGAGCTCTACCTCGGCTACCTGCTCTTCGCCCGTGAGGTGCTCAACCGCTACATGATGGTGAAGCTCCTGCAGAGCGAACTCGAGGCGGGGCTTGCCGCCCAGCAGCAACAGCAGGCGGCCTTCGCCGTCGAGGACGACAAGGACGAGCCCCTGCAGCCCTCCGAGCGATGATCCGCATGAAGCCTCCTCTGCCCGCGCAGGGGAGGCCCGATGAAGAAAAGGACCGTTCCGCAATCCGCGGGCCGGTCCTTTTTCCATTAATGCAGGACAGAATGTCCGGGGCCTCTCCACAGGCCTCTGCGTCATTCTTTTCGTCACGTTCCTCCGTGTCGGGGTTCGACGGCGGCGACGCACGTGTAGCGGCGCTCGGGGAAGTCGAGCTCCCTGATGCGCACGCGCACGTCAAAGACGTCTGAGAGGAGATCCTCGGTCATGACGTCGCGGGTGTCGCCGAAGATGGGCGGCCTGTGCCTGGGGACGAGGAGCGTCTTCGTGGAGATCTCGAGCGCATGCGCGGGGAAGTGCGTGTTGATGACGGCGCCGAGACCCTGCTCGGTGAGACGCTCGATGACGTTGAGGACCACCATCTGGTTGCGGAAGTCGAGGTTCGATTCAGGCTCGTCGAGCACGAGGATTCTGGGTTCGGCCGCGAGCGCGCGGGCGATGAGCGCGAGCTGGAACTGCCCGCCCGAGACTTCGCTGCAGAGGCGCCCCGCGAGGTGCTCGATGCCGACCTCGGTCATGACGCGGTCGACCACCTCCCAGTCCGCGTCGGATGGCAGGCTGAAGGGGCCGATGTGCGCGCTGCGGCCGAGGACGACCATGTCGGCGAGCGTCATCGAGGCGAAGCCCGGGAGCTTCGCTTGAGGTACGTAGCCGATCGTGCGCCAGAAGTCGCGGGGCTTCCAGTTGGAGACGGGACGGCCGTCGAGCCTCGCCTCGCCCTCCGTGAACTTGAGAAGGCCGAGCATGCAGCGCAGCAGCGTCGTCTTGCCCGCGCCATTGGGGCCGAGGATGCTCATGACGCCCGTGCCGTCGAAGCGGAAGTTGACGCCCGTGAGAACGGGTTCGCGGCCCGGCCAGGCGTAGCCGCCGTGGATCACTTCAAGGGACATGGCGCTACCCCGAGATGCCGCCCGTGCGGCGCAGAAGATAGATGAAGAACGGCGCACCCACGACGGCCGTGAGGATCGAGACGGGAATCTCGCTCTGCGTGGCGGTGCGCGCGACGGTGTCGATCACGAGCATGAAGAGGGCGCCCATGACCATCGAGGCGGGCAGCACGAAGCGGTTGTTCGCACCGAAGACCATGCGTGCGGCGTGGGGGACGAGAAGGCCCACCCAGCCGATGAGGCCGCACATCGAGACGACCGAGGCCGTTATCATGGTGGCGGCGATGATGACGCCTGCGCGGATCCTGCGCACGGGTATGCCGAGGCTTGCGGCCTCGTCAGTCGGAAGGGTCGTCACGTTGAGGCGCCAGCGCAGGAGCCAGAGAACGAGCATGCCGAGGAGCACCATGGGCGTGCCCGCGAGCACGCTTGACTTGGTCGCGCCCGTGAGCGCCCCCATCATCCAGAAGGTGATGGACGGCAGCACGTCCTGCGGGTCGGCCGCGTACTTGACGAGGGAGACGAGAGCCGAGAAGAGGGCTCCGACGACCATGCCCGAGAGAATGATCATGAGGATCGAGCTCGTGTTGCGCACGCGGCTGATGACGATCACGAAGAAGACAGCGGAGAGGCCCGTCGCCAGGCTCATGAGCTGAATGCCCATGCCGTTCCAGCCCCAGAGGATGCCTAGGACGGCGCCGAACGAGGCGCCCGTGGCGACGCCGAGCGTGTCGGGCGCGGCGAGCGGATTCGCAAAGAGCGCCTGAAAGGCGGCGCCCGACATGGCGAGTCCCGCGCCCGCAATGATCGCGAGAAGCACGCGCGGCAGCCTCACGTTGAGAACGATGTTCTCCATCATGCGGTTTGTCTCGACGGAAAGCCAGCCGTCGGGCAGGAGCACGGCCATCACTTCGGTGCCCGTGAGACTGTAGCGGCCGAGGCACAGCGAGGCGACGGCCGTGACGGCGAGCAGCAGGGCGAGCGAGGCCATGACGAGGCGGAAGCGCCCCGCGGCCGCGCCTGCGGCCTGAGCGCTTCGCGCGCGTGCGGTGGAGACGTTCGACATGGATCAGCCGTTGCTGCGGGTGGCGACCGTGGCGCCGGTGCTCGCGCCTTCGCCCGGATTGAACATCATGTCGACGTCGGCGTCGGTGAGCGTCACGCCGAAGACGTCCTTGTACCAGGCCTTGACCTCCTTGGTGAGATCGATGTCGGCAAAGCGCGAGGGATAGACCTGCTTGGCCATCCAGAGCAGCGTGAGCGGCGTGTCGGCCGAAGGCGTGTAGCTGCGGTAGATGCCGAGCGGGAGCTTGTAGACGCGCTTGTCCTTGACGGCCTTCACGTCGGACCAGTCGTGGCCTGCCATCTTGTTATCAAAGAGGTCGGCGGGCGTGGCGGCCGTGAAGTTCGTGATGAAGACGACGTCGGGGTTCCAGGCGTAGATCTGCTCCATCGAGACGATGGCGTTGGCGTTGTCTGCCGTCACGGACTCGGCGACGTTCCTGGCGCCGACGGCGTCGCACCAGTACTGGCCGAAGAAGTTGCGCCCAGAAGTGACGATCTGGCGGGCGTCGTAGCGGAAGAGGAAGAGAACCTTGCTGCGCTCCTCGGGCCTGAGGTCCTTCGTGCGGTCGGCGACCATCTTCGCGATGGCCTTCGAGCGGCTGTCGATCAGGTCGCCCTTGCCCTTGTGCTCGGGCCAGATCTCGGAGAGGCTCTTCATCCACTGGGCGTGCGTCTCGATGATGTCGTAGTGCCACTTGCTCGGGCTGATGCCGAAGGCGGGAATGCCCGCGTTGCGGACCGCGTCGAGCGTGCGCTTGTCGGGCGCGTTGACGAGGACGAGGTCGGGCCTGAGGGCCATCAGGGCCTCGACGTTGAGGCTCGCGCCCTGCATGAAGGAGGTGTCGGCCTTGAGGACGTCGGGATAGAGCTTGCCGAGGAGCCCGCTCTTGGCGGCCGAGTAGGAGGCGGGATGCATGCCCACCACGGTCTTGCCGTCGTTGAGGAAGACGGTCACGGCGGAGGCGAGCGGAAGGATGTTCGTGACGACCACGCGGTTGACGTGGTCGGGGATCTCGACGGTGGTGCCGTTGTCGTCGACGACGGTGCGTGCGGCCGCGGAGGTCGCGGCCAGGGCGAGTGCGCCGCAGACGAGGGCGCATTGCTTCAGATTGAAGGTCATTTTGCAGTGTCCAGCAGATTGCCGACGAGTGCGTCGAACGGGGCGCGCTCGAGAATGTTCACGATCCCGCTCCTGTACATGCGGCCCGAGCAGGCCTCGTGCGGGAAGGCGATGGTGCGCCCGACGCGGGCCTCCTCGGCGATGATGTCGAAGAGCGGGTCGGCGGCGAGCACCTCCGTGCCGCCGAGCATGGCGCGCAGGAGGTCCTCGGAAAGGTTCGAGGAGAGAATGGGCGCCTCGATGCCGAGGGACGGCAGGGGCGAGAGCGCCCTGCAGCTTCCGGGCTGCTCGAGGTTGACGGCCGCGGCCGTGCAGGCGGCGGCAAGCGGCTCTCCGAGCACGGCCGTGCGGGTGCCGCCCGCATCCGCGCCGAGGAAGTCGGCGGCGGGCACGCTGCAGCGGTTCTTCGCGGCCCATTCGACGGCCGCGTGCCAGCGGGGAGCAAGTCCGCCCACGGGCAGACCGCAGACGTAGGGCGTGCCGAAGCAGCGCTCGAAGCACTGCGCGAGCGGAAGCCCGGACGAGCTCACGACGACGTTGACGCGCGCGGCCGCGGTGTTGGCGAGGGATTCGAGCTTGTCGCCCATCGCCCAGCAGGCGTTGATCGTGTAGCCTGCGCGTGCGGCGGCGGCCCTGAGGGACTCGAGCATGCCGCCTGTCGAGAAGTCGAGAGGCGTCGCGCCCAGAAGGTTGATGCCGAAGGACCCCGCGCGGGCGCCGTTGGGAACGACGAAGCGGCGCGAGAGTTCGATCCAGGCCTGTGCGCAGCCCACGCTGTAGGCGCGCATGGAGTTGGTCTGGACGGCGAAGGACGGAATGCGGGTGCGGCTTTCGACGAGGCGGGCGATCCCCTTGAGGTCGACGCCAGTCATCATGGGAATGGGCGTGCCGGCGATGGCGACGAAGGCGGGCGTGAGCTTGCGGGCTGCGTCGACGATGTCGTCGATGATGCGACTGTCGTTGCCGAGCACGGCGTCCATCTCGGTGAGCGCCGAGATGAAGACGGCCGAGGGCATCGTGTTCCAGCGGGGCTCGTCGTGCGTGGTGTAGGTCGAGTTGCAGCCCGAGGCGTCGTGGATGACGGTCATGCCGCCGAGTTCATAGAGGGCGCTTGCGACGCCCGAGCAGTCGGCCGTGTAGGTCGACATGGAGCTTTGCGTGTAGTCTAACAACATCCGTTGCACCCGTATCCCTTGACGCTGATGATGCGGTCGACGTCGACGGGCTCGCGTGCCGCAGCCGCAAGCGCGAGCGCGAGGCTTCTCACGCCGCCGTGACCCCACCAGGGGCCGCCCTCGATCATGTTGAGCATGTGGGTCGCCCCGGTGAAGAAGGCGGCCTTCTGGCCGATGGCCACGATGTCGTCGCGCTTTTCGGCGGGCGTCGCGAAGCGCATCTCGGGCACCGTCGTCGGATGCACGAGAATGCCGGGCGCCTTCTTGCGAAGAATCTCGAAGTCGGTCTTGTCCGCAGACAGGAAGCTGTCGCAGTAGAGGTCCGTGACGCGGATGCCCGACTCGACGAGGCGGCGTGCGAGCGCCACGGGGCGCGTCGTCGCCGTCTGGCAGATCGCCACGGGACGGCCCGCGAGCGCGTCGGCCGCCTGCGCGAGCGCGGTCCTGGCAGCGGACTTCTCGGCCGTGGTGTCCCAGAGCGGAATGCCCGTGAGTTCGGCGAGCGTTCCGAGCGAGTCGTCGATGCGCTGCTCGTTGTAGTCGAGCAGCAGCTGAAGGTGGCGCATGCCGTGGCGCTCGGCGAGGAACCTGCCCGCCTGAAGGGCCGCGGGATTGACCGTCACGACCCAGCGCGCATGCGCCATGCGGCGGTATTCCTCGTAGGTCGTCATGCCCGGGAGCTCGAAGAACGGGACGCCCGCCGCGTGTGCGGCGCGCGCGAAGTCACTCTCGGGGCCGAAGGCCTCGAGGGAGCCCGCCACAAGCAGGCCGCCCTTGGGAAGGTCGGCGGGCCTGAGGCCGTGGTAGAGCTGCCTGCGCATCTTGTTGTCGGGCGGCATCTCGCTCTTGCGGAGCGTGGGCGTCATGTAGCAGTCGGTGAAGACGACGTCGGGGAAGGCCTCGGAGAGCTTCCTGTAGGCCCAGCCGAGGTCGGCGCCCGAGAAGTGGTGCAGGCAGCTCGAGTAGACGAGGACTGCGGGCGGAAGCTTCGGGAGGCGCTCGAGGATGTGCGTGACGCCCTCGATGATCGTGTCCTCAAGCTGGCCGTCGCGCAGGTGCTCCTCGGTCACGGTGATCGTGGAGAAGCGGCGCTGCAGGCCGAGTTCGGCTGCGCTGAGCACGACGCCCCTGAGGCAGCCCTGGGCGCAGACGAAGATCTCGTGGCATTCGGGCACGAGCATGCCCACGTGCACGATGGTCCAGGGCCCGCGCGCGGGCGGCGAGTATTCGAGGCCCTGCCTGAAGGGCACGGGCCAGTGCGCCTCGGAGAGCTTCGCCGTGGGTGCGGGAAGCACGCGTTCGGGCGTGTGTGCGAAGAGTCGGAGCATGGGCGGGCCTCAGAACGTGAAGCCGCCGCGGGCGGGCTCGGGCCTGGTGGCGGCGCAAGCCTCGACGAGACGGCGGGCAAGCTCGCGATAGCGGTCGGCCATGCCGGACGACGGCGCGTGCTCAAGGACGGTGAGTCCGAGCGCGTCCGCCTCCTGCACTTCGGCCGAGCGGGGCAGGCGGCCCACGATCGTCGTGTTGAGGTCGCAGGCGAGCTCCTCGACCTTCTCGGCCTCGCGGGGCACGTCGCGGGCGTTGAGGATGATGCCGCCGAGGCGGGCGTAGCCTCGCTCGGCGAAGGTCTCGACGGCCGTGGCGATGTTGGCGGCCGCATGAATGGCCATGTTCTCGCCCGAGGTGATGATGAAGACGTTCCTGGCCCAGCCGTCGCGGATGGGCATCGCGAAGCCGCCGCAGACGACGTCGCCGAGCACGTCGAAGATCACGACGTCGGGACGAAGGATGTTGAAGGCGTCCTGGGCCCGGAGGGCCTCGAAGGCGGCGATGATGCCGCGGCCCGCGCAGCCCACGCCTGGACGGGGA
>OFMS01002077.1_pt1 | contig 11104 bp, 13 predicted proteins | sample 1541871 | NCBI WGS metagenome assembly OFMS01 (sample SAMN04209251, study PRJEB22552) | human gut metagenome | biome: gut; material: feces | host: Homo sapiens | place: USA: Oklahoma
CTTTGCAACACAGTTTGGCACGCTTTTTGCTATGGGTCGCCCTTACCGTTTTTTAACATTTCGCAACCCACTTTGGCACGGTGTTTGCTGTGTATTCAGTCAGATTTTCTTTTAACAAATAATAACACCCGAAACGCTTGCAAGTGAAAAGAAAACCGTACCTTTGTACCGTTGTTAAACTAAATACTTTTGATTATGTATAAAGAATTATTAAACCAACTTTGCAACACGTTGCAGCAAACACAATCTCACGTTGAATTTATTGCCGCAAATGCGCCCGAATTTCGTACAAACCTGCAATCAATCACCGAAACTTTGGAAACGGTGCAATCCGTTGCCGCTGGTTCGCTCTCTGATATGCAAAGTAAGTACGCCGAAAAGTTAAGCATTGAGAAACAAGAAAGAAACCGCCTTTACGGTTTCTTGCTGGCAAACGGTCTGTTAGACGCATACAAACAGTTTTGCGCCGAAAGACAACAAATAACAGATTGGCACGGGTATTGTTTGGCTTTCTTCACTGACAAAGACGTAATAAAGTAAACCTAACATTTGCCAAAGAAAAAGGCGGTAACTTTTCACGGTTGCCGCCTTTTCTGTTGTTATCCTGCTGTCATTCTATATAAACCCCGTCAGATAAAGCCGTGTATATCATTTCCTGCTCTTCTGTCAGCATTTCGGCGGTGTGGATAGGTGAAACATCATCGAACACATTAAACCCTCTGAAATCGCCTAAAATGCCCGTTTGTCTGTCATTGTTTCGCCCGTTGCTTGCGCTCTCGTACCACTTGCAGTAAATGTAAGGTTCTAAACCGTAATATAACATTTCGTTCCAATCATCGCCGCCCACGGTTTTAACTTGGGTGCTTGGTGAAAGGTATATTATTTCGCTGCTTGGTTCGGTTTCCTCAACTTGAAATACAACGCCGTTGCAGGACAAAAGCGCAACCCCGTTGCCCGTTACCACGTTTATAACGTACTGCAAAGCTATCGTTTTGCCTGCATAATCATTATTGAGGTTTACAAAGCCTGCAAACGGCAAAAAGATTTGTATTTCGCTTTCGTAGTCGGTGTTGTCCTCATTGTGCGCTGGTACTACCGCCGTGCCGAAATCAAGCGTTATTTTGTCTTGCGCTGGCTGGTGGCAAGATACTCCCGTGTTGTAGTTGCCGCATCGTATTACATCGGTGCTGCTTGCGCCTATGTTGGTGTAAACACGGCGTATTTTGTTCACGTATGCGCCCAAATCTATGTTTTCGTATATGGGTGCGCCCGTGCTTGGGTCTGTTCCCGTTTCCTTGAAAAACCGTTTGCCGCTAAACTCTGCCAACTCATCAAGCGTTACCAAATACACGTTTATTGCGCCGTACTGCTCTCCTACAACTGCCACGGGGTACGCACTACCAATAACTGCAAAATCGCGCCAATTAGTGTTTACTTGTATGCTTCCCGTTGCCGTCTTTTTATCGCTTGAAATCGTAAGGTCTTGCGTTTGAGGGTAGCCGCTTGCGTTCTCGTAGTAGAATTTCGGTGTACTTTGTTCGGTGTCAAATTCTGTACCATCGTTTGCCGTTAATGTAACATTTACCGTTTCCCCGTCTTTCACATATTGCGGCAAGTCCTCGTTAGCGGTGCAATTTGATAGGTTTGTAGAAATTTCTACCACATAATCGTAACTACCCGTAAGCGTTACGGGCTTTGTCGGGTCTATGTTGGTAACGGTTAGCGTTGCTTGTTGGCTGTATTCCAAATCCTGCACCACAAACGGCGTTTCGGTCGCCGTTCCTGCCTTGTTCGTGTAACTCGCTTTTAGGTCAAAGAAACGCACTTCGTTCGGGGCGTATTGTCCCGTAACGGTGAAAGTTGCCGTTTCCCCGTCAAACGTATGTTGTTCGGTTACGCCGCTGCCCGTTATGTTGTTCGTAACATTAAGTTCGGGTGTTCCCCCGCTGGCGGTTTCGCCCGTGATAGTTATTTTCGTTTTTGCATTTGTGTCGGACAACTTACCAAATGCCCAAACCTTTGCGCCGTTTTGCTCCAAAACAACGCTTTTCGGGTAGCCGTCTTTGTTGCTATAAACCGCCTTAATATCGCCTACAAACACATAACCGTCATTCGTTCTTATGTTTATATCCCAATAACCGCCGCTTGCGTTCCACTGGCTGTTATCATCGTGTGCGTTAGGTATATTTACAATTACTGCCATACTCTTTTAATTTTTGGTTGTTCCTTTCAAAGTTACCACAATGATACCCCCGTTTTCATTCAAAAGCCCCGTTTCAGCAAACGGCACTTTCTCAAAATTCGGGGTGCGCCTGTAAACCGTATCACGGTTTGAAATATACGGGTCGGGGTTGTCGCTTTCAGATACACGCCCCGTTGCCGCCAAAATTTCGGTTTCGTAGGTTTTAAGCACGTCCACACGCAAACTTAACTCGTAGGCGTTGTTTCCCTCAAAACTTACCCTATCCACGAAATAATAACGCCCCAAATCGGGTATGTAACAATAATTGAAAGTCGGTCGGGGCTGCTTTCGTAGTGTTACGGTCGGGCGCAACACATCGAAAGTTTGCCGCAAATCGCCCTCAATCGCCGCAAACTCGCCCAACTGCTTGTTTACCGTGTTGGGGTGTCCGTTGTATGAATAAAAGTTTATCGTTGTCATATCGGCAAAGAAAAAAAGGCGGTGCGGTGCGCTTTCACCTGCACCCACACCGCCAAAGTTAAACAATCTAATACCTATCAATTACTTGATAAAGAATACTACAAAGTTTTCGTTTGTATCGTTGAAATACCCTGCATCAAACTTGTAATAGTTGTTGAAAAACTCTGCCTTTGCGTTGTAGTTGGTTGTTACCCGTCTGTCAAGATTGCAAACGCCCAACGCATCACGGTCGAACATTACGCCCAACACGCCCGTAATTTCAACGGCTTTGCCGCCGTTTTCCTTAAGCTTAATGTGTCCCGTGCTGGCAAACTCGTAGTTTTGTCCGCTGCCCTGCCAAAAAGGTACGGTTTCGGCTTGCGGCAAAAGCACATCGCCACGGTTGAACGTGTCGGAATAAAGATAGGTTTGCGCTGCCTTTGCAAAGTCGGACAAAAGTACAACGTGTAACATATCTTTCGGTGTAAACCGTTCCTTGCCTCCAACATTGAACACGGTCGAAATGCTTTGCAGGCGGTCGGCATACGTACCCATAACGTAAGACGCAAAGCGGATAAAGTCGGGGTCGGTTATCGCCTTTGCAGCGGTTAATTTTGTGGTTGCGCCTGTCTTGTCGTTGTACAACTTCAAAAGGTTTACACATCTTGCCGTGCTTGCAGTGGAAAGGTCTGCCCCTGCCATATCACCTGCCGCCGTTGCTCCAAACGCTCGCGCATCAGCTAACACGGTTTCCGCAATCATGTTGTTGATAGTGCGCATAATCAAAGCGTCTGCCTTGATAGTCATTGACTTTTCAACGGCTGCGTAAATCATCGAAATAAAGCCGTTCAGTTGTGCGGCGTTGCTGAAACTTTCCTTAACCTGCCTTTCGGTGATTGATACAGGTACTTCAAACGTCACTTTAGAGTTGAAGAACTTTGCCGTTACGGTCGGTTTGTGGAACACGTCTTGCGAATAGGTCTGCCCGTCCTCCAAATCCCACGTGTCGTTTTCCTCTGCTTCAGGAACATCGGCACTTATTTTCTCCAACACGCTGCCAAACTCCCAAGCATCCATTAAAACGCTCGGCACTTTGCCCGCATAAGGTCGGTTTACGAAAATCACTTTGCCGATATGGTTTACAAGTGATTTAACGTAATTATCCACGGCACTTTGATTGAACACTTCTTTGCCCAAATCCACAATGCCCGTCAAATCTTCCTGCACAATGCCAGTCTTTCCCAGCACTTCACTTGAAACGCTGTTAATAAGCGTGTAAATCTGTTTTACTTCCATATTGCTAAAAATTAAATTAGTTATTCGTAAATACTCGTTGTTATCTCTCCTACAAGTGCAAAGATAATGTTTTTCCTCCAATTATCACGCCTTAACTGCAATTCTTTTGCAATTTCGGTCGAAATTGATTTGCTTGCGCCCGTTCCTTTGCTCGTTTCAGTCGTTTTGCGGCTCTCTGTGCGGTTTCTCTCATCGTTTGCGGTCTTTCGGTCGCTGTCTGAAAAATCGGTGTCATTAAACGCCTTGTTTGCGCCCGTTTCGGTGTTGTCCGTGCTTTCCTGCAAAGTTACGGTTTCCGTCCGTTCAACTTGCCCCGTTACGGGTGTCAGTACATCGTAATCGGCTAACATCGCCGCCGCTTCACGTTCCCAGCCTTGCACGTTTACCGCAATCACCGCCGAAACAACATCGCTTGCGTTGTCGCTGGTTATGCTGCTTACAACGGTCTTGCCGCCGTACATCAGTAAGGCGTAAGCGTCTAACTTGTTCGGGTCGGTATCGCCGAAAATTGCGGCGTATTCGGTCGGGTATTCAGTCTTAAAAACCGCCTGAAATATCCCGTTACCCTTTGTAAATAGTTCGCTGTATTTCATTGCTTATCGTCTTTGTTTTCTTCTGTTTCTTCTGTTTGTTCCGTTTCGGTGTCGTTCCTGTCCGTTTCTTTGGTTTCCTCTGTTTCGGTCGTTTCGGTTTGTTCCGTTTCCGTTTCTGTCGTTTCCGTGTCGTTTCCGTCCGTTCCCGTTGTTTCTTGGGTTTCCTCTGTCGGGTCGGGTTCGTCTGTCGGGTCGGGGTTTTCCTTTGCCGTTTCCAAATCAGCCGCCAAAGCGTTGTATTTATCCCTTTCAAGTCCCCAACTGCTTGCAAGACGTACCGAAATATCCGTGCCAAACATGGCATTAATTTTAGTAACTGCATTTTGTCTTTCTTTTAGCATATTATCCACATACGGCAAAAGTACGTCCACATTCATTGATACCTCGCCCAAATTGAGTCGTTCACGCTTCATATTATAATTTGCGTTCAAACCCAATTCGTTGTACATACTCGCTTTGTAGTATTGTATCAGTTCAATAAGTTGTGTAATATACACGCTGTTTGTGGTCGGGGCTGTCTGCATATTTACGCCCTTGAAAAAAGCGTTTTCCCCGATAATTGAAAACTCGCCGTCTTGTATCTTGCGCAAAAACTCATCGGCACTCTGTTTCGTCTTGTCATCGCTGGCACTTATAAGCATCGTGATACGGGTCAAAATGCTTGCCGTGTTCAACGAAATAAGCCCGTCAGTATGCAATACGGCATAACGCCCGATAAGCGGCAAAAGGCTTTCGCCGTTGCTGTCATTTTCAATCAAAACCCCGTCTTTCTGTATATCGTAGGTTTTGTTTAACTTTAATGCAGGGTTCGCCACGGTGTAAAGCGTTGCCCGTCCGTAAACATCGGGTTCGCCGCCTTTGCCGCCCGAAAGCGCATACAAAACCCCGTCCACGCTGGTAACAAAGGCGTTTCCCGTGGTCTGCAAAAGCCGCTCCAATTCCTTTTGCGGTATGCTGTCGGGCAAACCCTCATACTCAAACATACTTTGGGTTTTCGCCAACGTGTTCGCCATAAATTCGGTTACGGCGGTGTCTTTGTCGCTTACTTGTTGCTGGTACAACTTGTAAATGTTATCTTTCCTTTTCATCTGTCAAAACTTTAATAAGCGTTGTTAATTCGGCTAACACTTTCGTATTTTCCGCAATCGTATCTTTCAGGTGTTCCGTTTCTTCTTGGTGCGCCTGCCTTTGTTTCACCATATACCAAAACAATGCTCCACACATCACAATCGGAAAACCCAAACTTGAAATGATTTGAATAATAGTATTTGCGTCCATATCGTTATTATTTAGTTACTACTTGCAAAGATAGGTATTTATTTCGTAAAACGGTCGGTTTGGCACGAAAATTTGCACCAAACCGCCCGTAATTATCATTTCAACGAAACTATATTTGTCTTTGCGCTTGTAATTAAATAATTGCGTACTATTTCGCCTATTTCGTTATCTTGGTAGAAAACTTTGTCTATTGCGAAAAACCGTGCGACTTGTTGTTCAACATAACTTGCCGTACTCAACAACTTGCGTTTGTAGTTCGGTTTGCCGTTCATTTCCAAAGAATAAATAAGGCTGTTTTCCTCATCTTTTATCGGGGTTGTCTTTGCGTGTATGTACGTGAAACATTCGTTACCCACTTGGATAATGTTACCTTGCAAAACAACATCGTTAAACTTGATATAGTACACAAACAACACATCTTGCGGCTTGTACTTGCACGGCAAATGCGGATATACTGCAAGTTCCCACTTACCGCCCGTAATCATCTGCAAGTTTTGATTATCGAAACAAAAATACTTGTTGCTGGCTTTGTGTTGTACTATCGTGCTGCAATACTCAACCGCCACTATTGCGCCATGTTCGCCAAAGCGGTATATATCTATCGTTCCCTGCTCCATAAACGGCACTTGCTTCAAACCCATTTCGGTAAAGTACGGGCAAAACTTGTTTACCGTGTTCCCCAACATAAAAACCTTAACATCGTTGCGCTGGCGTATTATCGTGCTTAACAAGTTCATGAACAACATAAACTCATCGGGCAAATAATACCGCCGTGTCAGAAACTCGTCAAATACTACCGTTGTAACATTCGGGTAACTGCTGCTTTTTTCGTGTTCCTGCTCTGAAAGGCAAAACCCGTAACAAAACGGGGTCGGGTCGGGTGTCCGCTTGTTTTTCTCTGCATCGTAGTACGACAAAAACCATTTGTTCGACATATAGAACACTTCGTTAAATTTGCCCTCTGTCAGTTCCTCAATAAGTCCGTTTGCCACGTGATTTGCAAACAGACTTTCGGCACGTTTGCCCCGTAAGTCCTCACGCCATCGGCGTATATACGCCATTTGCTTGCCCGTCTTGATATAGTTTTCCAAACCATATTTTAAGGCTGCATAAGTCTTGCCGTTTGACCGTTCGCCAAATATAACATTATAGTCGGCGTTCTTACTTAAAATCGCTTTCAAGTCGTAAAATTTCGGCTTGTCTGTCTTTGTCTTTCTTGCTGTCATAATCGTTTATTTTAGTCCTTAAATTTAATACCTCGCAAATAATTTATATACATAACCGAAAGGGAAAGGCTGTACCCCGTTGGCTCTAAATGCACGCCCGTGCGTTCGTTGTAATGCGCCGTGCTGCCTTTGTAGTCGGTTATTTCACCTTGTATCTCGTAGTCTATATACGTGTGTATGTTCTTGCCCGTTGCTTGGGGTGGTATATCCAAATAGTTGGTAAACGCATCAAAGATACCGTTTGCACCGTACTTTTCAATAAGATACGGTATCGCCGCCTTTTTGTTTACGCCCGAAACGGTTAGACTGAAATCGTATGCCCGTCCGCCTGCTTTTAGTGCGTTCGGTTCTTGCACCATATAGCGTTTTGCGCCCAAAGTCTTAAACCTTGTATATGTACCCTCGAAATCCCAAACGCCCAAAGTCTTTGTTATGCCTTTTATCGTTTGCGGCTCGCAAAGGGAAAACGGCAAACCGTGGTGTTTGCAGGCGGCACGCAATTTCATTTGCACCTGCATATTATAAGCCTTGAAATATGCTTCGTGCGCCTTGCCGTTCATTATCTTAATGCTGTCGGTGTCGCTGTATATGTATTCGTCTTTCGCTTCGTGTATGCCCGTGAAAAGGTTGCGCCGTGCGTATGCGGTTACGAAAATGCCCCACGGGTAAAACAAGAAACGGTTTTTGCTGGTGTTGTACTTGTATAAAAGTTCCTGCTTTTGTTCGGCTGTCATTGAGTTAATATCCCATTCGCCGTTATATGTAAACTCATCACGCAAAGGGTTGGTAACACTCATACCGTAACAACTGTTTAACATTTCCTTGCTGTTTAGGTACTCAACTTCTTTTCCCTCAACGCCTTTTAATTTCGTCTTGCTTTCGTACAAATGCAGGATAGACTTTACAAACGGGGTCGGCAAATAGTCTTTCTTGTAACAATACATTTCGCCCACTCGCATACTTTCCCACGAATAAAAGTTTTTGATTATATTAAAATCTATGTCCGTAATTGTCAGCGCAATTTTTGCCGCCGCCACAATACGCCCGTTATTCTCGCACGGGTTTTCTTTCACGAAACATTTGCTTGCGCTTATCGGGTTGTCTTGCGTTTCGCTGGCAAATATGTTGGTAAACTCAATATCGAACACGCAACAATACTTTGTTATTAAAAACTCAAATTGCGCCATACTCTTAACCGTGATTGCAACGCCTTGCGACATCGGGTATTTTTCCGCTATCATTACATACGGGTAACTGCTTGTAAAGTCGTAACTATCCACGTTGTGCATTATTTCGTCTGTATATTCGGCGTTTGCGTGTGTAAAGCCGCCTGCAAACGCACGTTGCAGCATATTAAATTCATTCATACCCGTAATTTGTAGCTCCTGCATCAAGTTTACGTAATCCCAATTTGGCACGGTCTTTCCCGCATCGCTTTTTTCACGCAAACAATGCGCACGACAATACTTGCGCACAAACCCCGTCTTTGTTATCGGTATGTGCGTTATCCCTTTGCTTTCCTCGATACGTTCCTGTATGTAGCACATCACTACTTTAATATCGTTTATGCAATAATGTATTTCCGCATCGGTTAGCGGCGTTTCGCTGTGCCTTATTTGCTGGTAGTCCAAATCGCCAACGGCTTTTGCGCACTTGTATTTCATAAGTTGCTCGCCCAACTTTGCCAACGAATACCCCGAAAGTAAGTAACTGCATCTAAACTCTATGTTGCCCGTTGTTATTGCGTATATCGGTTTGCGTAAATCAATACTGAAAACCCGTTGCCACTCAAACCACTTTCGCAAAAACTGAAATTCGTATGAAAGGTTATGCACATACACAATAAGGCGTAATTTGTCATTCAGCCCTAAAACCTCGCTTACGGTCTGCATCATCGTAACAAACTCGCCCCACGTGCGCCCCATTATCGTATATCCGTTTATGCCAAACTGCCAAACGTACATGATTGCGGCTTTCTCTAACTTCGCCTTGCGCCCGTTCCCGTCCTGCATACGCTGCATTTGCTCGTATGTGTACGCCCGTCCGTCCGTATCACGGTAAAAACTTGTTGTTTCAATATCAAAGGCGCACGGCACGTTGTAAAACCTTTCGCCCTTGCTGTTTCCGATAATGTTTTTTTCATTTACGGCACGTTGCAAGACGCTTGCAATTTCGGTCGGGCTGTTTATTCTTTCTTGTAACTCAAAAGGTATTTTTTTCATAAGCCAAACTTGCCAAAGTTGCGCAAAATGCGCTCTATATCGTTTTGCATATCATCCATTGCGTCCGCAACCTCATTTGCCTGCCGCTCTATCTCTGCATCAATCGCCCGTGATATGTTTTGCGCTTCACTTTCGATTTGTGTGCTTATATCGCTTGCGCTTTGCTCCATTTCGCCCGTGAAATCCTTGTACCGCATCAAATACCGTTCCACGAAATCAATATCGGAAACGCTGCTTAACTTGCCCTGCAAGTTCCTTGCCATAAGGATGTACTCATCGGGCGTTAAATCGTACATACGTTGCAGGTGTTGCCCGTACTGCCTTGCACCTTGCGCCGTACTGGTTGGCTGGCGTAAAAATGAAATCGCCTTGCCGTACTCAATTTTTAGGGTGTTCCAATCGCCTTTCATTGAAAATTTGGTAAACCCCTTAACATCGCCTTTGTTCAACGCTTGCACGGCTGGCGAAAGTTGTCCGCTTTGCTCTATGTTCTGAATACGGCGGTTCGCCATTTGGAAAACCCTTGCAATCTCTTTGCGGTATTCGAGGCTGCTTTCAGCGGCTTGCAAAATCTCTTTTTTGATTTTCGCCCGTTGGGTTGCCCCAAATACAGACCTTGTAAATTTAATCTTGTAACCTAACTTTGCCATAACGGTATTATATTAAATAGGGGTTACAAACATTGCAACCCCTACAAAGTTAAACATAACTTTCCAAACTCTTACAAGTCCACAAACGAAATAGAATAACACTTCTTGCCGTGGCTCTCGTACTCGTAAATCGTGTACCCAACTTTGCCGTCTTTGATAGTTTGTACCGCCTCATCATCGGCAAGTATTTCACGCACCGTTTCGGCGGTGTGGCTTGGTAGGTTCACCAACCGTTTGTTTTCCTCATCAATGATAACCGGACTATCGCCCAACTGTGATTTGTGGACATAAAGCCCATTGATTTTGTGTACCACATCTTTGCCACCCTCATTTTCAGAGTTGAAAATATCGGCTAACTTGGTGTACTGAAAGTCGGTTGTGTCAATGCCAAACGTGGTCTTGTTAAATTTACTTGCAAAACTTTTCATTGTAGTAATTCTTTTAATTGTTAAACTTGGTGTTAATTGTTATACGGCTGTCTGTCCTTGCGGTTCATCGTCAAACGGCAAATTCGGTTCGGGGTTTGCTCGCGGCTTCAAGTCCATAAGCCACGCACGAAAGCGGTTTATTTTCATAACCGTACGTTGGTTGCGGCATACTTCGTTACACGCCATAAGGCTACCCAACGCCGACAAAGCGGCAAACGAAAATTCGTCAAATGCGTTTCTTTTTTCTTCCATTGTAGTAAACTTTTAATTGTTAAACATAGACTTTTTGAATTTCAACGTACCGTTGTGTTTGACTACCGTTGTGTCGGTTGTGATTATCGTTGCCTTGCCCCGTACCGTTGTACCCTTTGTAACGGCGCAACCCTGCAAGATTGCGGATAGAAACAACATCGCACCACCTACGACGAAAATCATAACACACATTGAAACTTCTTTGATTGCTTCTTTCGGTTGCTCTCTGAAATGTTGTAGTAACTCTTTCATATTTTCAAATCGTTTAATTGAACACTGCAAAGATACAACATTTTTCTAACATACAAGCATAAGCGCACAAATTATTTTCGTTTTAACTTTTCTTAACTCTTGGTGTTGTGTTCCGCGTGAAACATTTTATTTCGTGCATCGGTGTGGCAGTGTTACACGTGAAACAATTTCACGGGCGCACACGCATAACAAAAACCGTGCCAAACTTGTGCAAAAGATGTTAAATGTGAGCCATAGCAAAAACCGTGCCAAAGTGGGTTGCGAAA
>OFMS01002084.1_pt1 | contig 11064 bp, 8 predicted proteins | sample 1541871 | NCBI WGS metagenome assembly OFMS01 (sample SAMN04209251, study PRJEB22552) | human gut metagenome | biome: gut; material: feces | host: Homo sapiens | place: USA: Oklahoma
ATTTCCCTACAATCTCCGCCGTATCAATAAACTCATACGGGGTGGTCTGGTACACATAGTAGATATCTTATAATATCATATGGTATCTTCTACAATACCTTATTTTATAAGGTTTCTACGCAACCAATCTCCATTTTGCACTATTATACCACCATCACGTCTCCATTTATCGGAATAATCTTTTTCTTTTTCACAACAGATTCATATTGCTCTTCTGCAATATTTTCTCCGTTTTGTGATATCTTGTCAAGTACCTCCGACATCTTTTCCATCTCATTAGAAAGATGTTGTGGCATAACAGCCGTATATAGATCCATCGTCATCTGAAGTGTTGCGTGACCAAGATAAGCTTGTACGGTTTTAGGCTGTATTCCTGCTTCAAAAGCTCTAGTAGCAAATGTATGACGGAAGCAATGGCATGAAAACACTTCCATTTCTTCTATATAATCCCGTGTCAAATTAATCTCATCTACAATCTTTTTGATTGCATCACATACAATTTGCGAATTTAATGGTGTATCATATTTTGTAGTAAATAGTAAATCTTTAAATTGTTCTTCCGGTTGTTTACATTTTGGTGCTTTTGCTTCTACCACATATTTTTGCATGTACTGCTTTTTTAAAGCAATTTCACACTGCCTGTTGATTGGAATATCTCGAATACTCGTATATGTCTTGGGATTACCTAAATGAAACTCTTTCTTAGCGTCCCCTTCAAATTTTTGATATATCAGTGTTCTTGTAACATGAATCAGATTATTTTCCCAATCAATATCCTTCCATCTAAGTGCTGCTAATTCGCCAATTCTCATTCCTGTAGATATAGCTGTCGTAAAGAAATTATCATAAAATGTGCCTTTACAACAATCAAAGAACAATGTTTGTTCTTCTACTGATAACACTCGGATATCCTTTTTCTCATCTCGTTTTATTGACATGCCCTTGGCTGGATTTTTCATGACATATTCATTTATGATCGCTTTATTGAATATATCCACCAATAATATACGAACTTTATTTTTTGTTTCAAATTTGTATCCATTCTTATCAAGTTCTTTTATTATTTTTTTAATATCCATTTGTCTGATATCTTTTAAATAGAAATTACCAATATACGGAGAAATATGTTTATTATAAACCTGATTGTAATGATTTTTCGTATTTTCTCGTATGATATCATATTTATATATATTCATCCACTGCTTATACCAATCATCTAATTTAATATCAGATCGAATATTTAATTCCTTTTCATTTTCATAAAGAGCCTCATTATATCTTTTCTTTACATCTTTTAAATCCATACCTGATATTGATATACGCTTTCCGAATCGATCTACATACCGAGCTTCATACCTACCACCTTTCTTTTGAATAATTCCGTGACCAAGTTCTTTTCCTTTTAAGTCTTTTCCCATATCGTATCCTTTCCAAATGGAGAAAAGAATCTTGTGTATTTTGAAGTATAACACATAAATTTCTTTTCTACAAATAATGCACTCCATCTAAATATTTTTCAAATTCTTTTCTCTTTATCAGATTCTTTGTTCCCACTTTAAATAGGAAAGAACATCCTCTTTCTGAAAGCATTTTTCGTATAGTTGTCTCCCCTATTCCCGAATAAGCCGCGGCTTCCTTAATTGTCAAATTCAATTTATTCCAAAACGGAATCTCCAATCTTTTTTCTTCCGTCATAACATTCCTCCATAACTTTTCCATTAAAAGAGGACTCAGAAAATCTTCCAAGTCCTCATACCAATTATTTATATAACCTCGCATTACCTATACCATTCTTACCAAGTTGTTTGGCAGAAACTGCTTCAGTAATACATTGTGTTGTCTTTCCGTTCCTGAGAATTTCTTCTCGTAATTGTCTACCAAAGGTTTCAACATCGTTGACACCGTTCATTACGATATCTCCAACCTCAACAATCGTAGAAGTGCCAGCAGATTTTGTTATTTCAGGTAAATTCGGCATATAGTTGATACCAGAGGTCAATAAAGAAGGATTCACCTGTGCCATTTTCCAAAGATTCTCAGTCATCTCATTTGTGAACACTTTATCTCCTGGATTAAGTTTTGTTAAAACTGCACCGTCAGAAGCACGATAAATCATTTCTCGTTTATCTTCTTGTGTCCATGCTAATTGACTCTTATCTATGTGTTCAGAACCTTTTTTATAGCCATTAAATTTCATCCTATTAAGAATAGCAGTTTTTTGTTTCGATGTAACCGTGTCATCTGTTTTTACGCCTAGTATGCCACCTAACTTCTTGTACATTTTATTAGTAGGAGTTCTACCATAATTCTTTACAATATACTTCCATAAGTCAGCATGTTCTTTGTTCTCTTTATCAGTTAATTTCTTACTGCGAGATTTACCAGAATTAATGGCATCTTTAACTGCTTTCTTTTCATTTTTTAACTTATCATCAATAGAAGTTGTATTTTTCTTTTTTGACTCCAAGGAATTATCAAGAGTTATAGTACCAACTGCTGTTGGTCGTAAAAGTCCAGTTTTATGAGATGAATTGATAGTATTCCGATCATTAGTAACAGTATTATTTACATAATCCTTTGCGCCTTGTCCTCCGTCACCACCATTGGTAGTACTAGAATCAATCTGATCTTTTGTAGTATTTGTCAGACTTGAATCTAAGGATTTTAACGTTGCAATAATACCATCATTGCCACCAAGAAGTTCTTTGATACTATCGAGAATTGTATTTGTATCATTGATTTTTTCATCAATGAATTCCTGGTAATCATTCATCAGATCATCAAGCATATCCTCGGTGTCAGATAAATACCGTTCATAAATAGTATCCTGTAAATCACTTTTTGATTCTTCAAGCTGTACTTTTAACTTTTGAATTGTCGCACGAGATTCTTCGGAATCATTGCCATTATAAGCAATTAACTGTTTTTGTAACGCTGCAATCTGCTTAGTTTTTTCTATTATAGACTTAGCATATTTATAATAGTCAAGAGCGTTATTTTTTAACTTTTTGAACTTTTCAATCAGTTTACTCAGCGCATCTGTTTGTGCTTCATAGCCCTGTTTCACAAGATCATTAATAGACTCTAACTCATCCTCGGCAGATTTTTTCGCTTCTCTATGAGCATCCTGTAAATCACGCAGACGTTGAATAACATTTTCATCGGATGCAGATAATTCGCCTTTCTCAATCTGTTTCATAATTTTATCATATTCAGATTGATATGCTTCTGCCTGTGCAATGTAACTGCCATAGTTCGTCTTGTGCAATCCAATGGTAGCAATACCATATTCAGTGAAGTTCCCTGTATCTTTATCAGTCATATCTTTATGACTCAAAAGATCAATGTAGTAATCGACTTCACTATTGACACGTTTTACAGTTTCCATGGACTTGTCAAAAGTATCCCATTTTAACTGACGAAGGGCATTTTGGTATTGTTTGATTGATTTAATGGATTCGTCTATGGCATTTGTTACATCATTGATTTTAGCGACCATATCATACCATTCATCACTGCCTTTTTTGATAGAACCATTTACAACAGACTCTTCTAAATTTCTCCGAAGTTCTTCACGCTCTTTAATGAGTTTTTGATATTCGCCATTTTCAGCAGAGATAAGTGACTTATAATCAGATACATTTGCCTGCCAACCAGATTCCTCTGCGAGAGAAATTCTATTATTGATCTCTGTCTTTTTCTGCTCATTGGTAGAAATTTTATTATCATAGTTGGATGCAATATTATCAAACTTTTCTTTTGCAAGAGTAGCCTTATCTTGTTTTGCTGTTTCTTTGTATAAATCAGCAGTAACTTTGTCGGCTTCTTTCGCATCTAAATAAGCGTTATACTGAATACATGCGTTATACAGCTTACCATTATCATTCAGCTTGGATGCTTTATTTAATAAGGACTGTGAAATACGTTTACCAGATTTTGCAGCTTTCTTAATAGAAGCAAGGATCTTTTTATTCTCTTTGGTAGATTTGAATTTACGAATTGTTTTCTTTGCAGATTTAAGATTTTTGTTATCAGTAGAAACAGCAGTATTATAAGCCTTCTGTGTCTTATTGACATTAGAGATCTTTTTGTCAATCAGTTTATTTTTAGATTTCGTAGACGTAGCATTGTCAATTTTAGCATCATATAATTCATCTTGTGAATCATATTTTTCTGTCTTTTTATCAGCAGTCGCTTTTGCCAACACAGCGGCGGCAGTAGCATTTTCCTGCATTTGCTGTTTTAATTCGATCAGAGATGCCTTATTTGAATCAATACGTTCATTATATTCATACCAAGCTTCAGAACCTTTTGTAACTGTTTTCTGTAACAGTTTTAATTGCTCATCTTGTTTATTAATATAATCAATCTGCTTTTGGATATTTTTGTTCATACTATCATAATTCTTAGTATTTGCAGAAAATCCCCATGACTCTTTTAAAGAGATCCATTTCTCCATGCGGTCATTCGCATTTTCAACTTTTGTAGAAAGCTTTTCATACTGAGTGATAAGTAATTCGATACTTGCTTGAGTTAATTCAAGCTGTTTATCTTTTAACTCATCTATTTTATCCAAACAATCCTGCGCTTTATCATACCAATTCTGATAGTCCTTGATTTGCTGTTTTACAGTATCATCTGAATAATCCCATATATTAGAAGCTCCACCACGAACAGCAGAAGCAATATCTTCATTAAGACCAACTTCATTTGCTTTCTGCATATATTTGTTGTAATCATCTGTGAGAAGTTCAATGCCAAATGTTGTAGCGTTTAAAGCCTCTTTATATGCATTTAAACGAGATGTGAACGAAGAAGAAGTTTTGTCTACTTTATCTTCGAGTTTAGAAAGTGCTTTATCAAAACGATTGATACCATTTTCAATAAAATCAAATGTTTCTGCAACAGCTTCTTTTACATCTTTTGCAGCGTCCTTGGCTGCTTTTGCAGCATCATTGACCGCTTTACTTGTAGCAGAGCCACCAGAATAATTAGCATAAAAATTGGATGCGTCAAGATTATATGCACCATTTTTTATATCGTCTAATGTCTTTGCAAGTGTATCCGTAGCATCCTGTACAGCATCTTTCGTCTTCTGTGCCTGTTGCTGTTTTACAAACTGGTCGATCTTAGAATTCCCGCTAGAAGGTGTATTTAATTTGGCTGGGTTCATAAGATTAGTACTTCCCATACCACCACCTTTATTTGCGTCATCCCATTTTGTGATGTTCGCATTACTAAGAGAAGCTAACGCAGTTTTTAATGCTGCAATCTGAGCTGCACTTGCACCTGCCGCATTTGCGATAGCAATAATGTTATCTACATCGGCTTTTGTGTCCAGCTTAATATTATTAACATCAATTTTTGACAGTGCTAAATTAGCAAGATACTGTTGTGTCTCCTGAGAAGCGTTACCTTCAGCAATTAATGCAGAAATCTCTTCCCATGTTGCATTTGCAAGATCAATACATCCATTAGCTGTAGCATATTTCTGTGCTGCTAAACGAGCCTCGACCATTTCTTCTGCATTGGCTACGCCCATTCCCTGTAATCTTGTTGCAATGAGATTTTTGTTGCTCTCATTTAAATTATCAAGAATGCCAGACGCTTTGATATACTCTGTGCACAAAGTATCTAATGCCTGCTGTGCTGACTGGATAGAAGTAGCATCAGATAAGGATTTCATTGCTTCATCAACAGTAGATGTATCTATGTTTTTACCAGCTTCTTCTAATTTACCAAATGCTTCAATCAATCCGTCTAAAGATGATAAATCTACATTACCATCCGAAACAATATTTGCCATTGCTTCATCAAGATCTGATAAATCATCTTGTAAATCAGAAAGTTCTGTAATAGTATCTGAAAAAGAAGTTGTTCCAATGTCATCACCACTATTTGCAACAGACTCTTGTGTATTTTTTACTTCCTGTAAAGCAATATCGTAATCATTTGCGGCTAAAGCAGCGTTGCCCAGTCCTTCTTTTTGTTTTTCAAGAGCTTCTTTGAAATCATCACTGTTAGCTAATTCTTTTTCGTCATCGGATAATTTGCTATACCAATTATGATATGTGTTGGTGTCCGTATCACTTGGAATAGCCGGAATATCCCTCATTAAACCAATGTAATAATCAGCAATTTTGACAACATCTTGATACTGTGCAATCCAACTCTGAATCGTTTCTTTGTCTTTATCTGTCAGATTAGGATTGTCTAAATCCTGTGTCATTTCATCAATAGCTGTCTCAGCTTCATATTTGGCTTCTTTGTAATTCTGATATTCTTCCTGAAGCTGTGGAATTAGTTTTTCTAATTTATTTTCTTCTTTTGTCTTTAATTCATCAGCCCAAATATATTCCTGACGATTAGAGTCATATTTGTTCATCTGATCTATATATAGCTGAATCTTTTTCTGGCTCTCTAAATATTCGTCAATCTTTGATCTAATGTCAATGACGTTCTTCTCATCATGGTCAATTCCATATGCTAAAGAAGTGACATCTACTTTGCTCATTCCATCGAAATATTTTTCACGGAAATCACTATATTTTGCATTCTGGTTATCTTCATTCAGATAATTACCAACTGTACTATTGCCATATTTTTCGCGAATATATCTTGCTTCTTCCAGTTTTTTCAGTTCTTTTTCACGAGCAATACGATCTTCAAGATACTGTAATCGTGCTTGTTCTGCGTCGGTCAGTTTTTCTGAGCCTGTTTCTTTTAATGATTTATACTCAGATTCTAATGTGGAAATTGAATCAGATAATTCGTCAATCCTGTCCTTTACGTCCTCTATAGACTGTTTGTACTTCTGCCATGCTGCTACACCAATCGTAATTGCCGTTACAGCAATCATAAACGGATTGGCTTTAATCATCATTGTAAGACCTTTAAAAGCATTGCTTGCAGATGTTGTTGATGCAGTAAGACCATTGTTTGCAGCAGTCATCTTCCAAGCCTGCAATGCAGCAACCGATTCTTCTTCACTGAGTCCCGAAACCATCAAAAGTTGTTTCTTCTGTGCCATCGTGAGTGAATTAGTCGATAAAACCTGCTTCATCTGACTCTTTGATAATCCTTCAGAAAGTAACAATAATTTATCAAACTGTGCCGTGGAAATATTAGTACTTTTTACAATATCCATTGCATTTTTGAATTTATTCAATTCAACGTATGCTTCCATTGCACCAGTCTTAATTGTCATAAATGCTTTGATTCCACCAAAAGTCGCTAATCCTGTAAGTGCACCTTTGAGAAGATTTGTTTCGTCAACAAACTTAACAAGTGCTGTTGTTGCATCCAAAATATCACCATAAACATTACCCATATCAGAGTTCATAATCATGGATTCAAAAGTTGCCTGTAAAGTATTCTGCTTGGCTTCCAGACTGTTCTGATAGCTATTATTAAACTTCTCAACTGCTGTTCCAGCACTATTGGCTGCAACCTCTGTAAGTTCTAATGTTTTGTTATAACCTTCCATGAGTGCTATAAAACGGTTCTGCTGTCTTGATCCACTAAATGCTTTTGCAATAGCAGCCTGTTGTACACCAGAGTAATTATTCCAACTCTTAGCAACTTCATCAATGACCGTTTCAAAATCTCTAAACTCATGATTTGTCTCACGCAATTTGATCCCAACAGAATCTAAAATCGTTTCGACATCAGATAAATCCTGTCCATCATCATCTACGAACTGTCCTATTTTTACATTCCGGTATCTTGATAACAGGGTATTCATAAATGTACCGACTGTTTCTGCTGACTGCTGTGTTTTATCCTGAACTGTTCCTATCATCGCAGCCAACTTATTAAATGAAACACCCGCCACGTCTGCACTTGAAGCACAATACTTTAATGCGGTTGCTATATCTCCACTGCTTGTTGCCGCTGCCATATCAATAGCAACCATTGAATCCAATGCCTTATTTACTTCCTCGACAGACATATTAAAACCATTCATGGTCGCTAATAAATCCTCTGTGGCTGCACCCGAATCTATCTGTCCAAGTTTTGACAACATAATAGAGTCCTGAATAAGTTTATTTGCTTCACTCATACTTTTACCGGCACGCAAATAATCATCCGCAGCAGATGAAATATGTGTAGTTGTACTCGACAACTGCTTTGCCATGTTATTATATTGTCCCAGAAGATCATATGTAGATTTTCTACTCATATTCGTTGCAACCGATAAATCAGTCACACTCTTATCCAATTCTTTTATACTCTGTTTTGCATTTTTCGAAGCAAGATTAATACTTCTTAAAACTGCCAAGTATCCTGTCATCGCCAGTTTACCAGTAGAAAAAGTATCACTGATCGTATTTCTTAGTTTACCGAATGTTGTATTGGTATTGCTCGCAGATGCTTTAAGACGGTTCATCCCCTGTGTAGTCTGATTTATGCCATCCACATTGACATCCATATCTACTTTATATTTACCGTTCTGTATATCTTTTAGTTTTTTCTTTGCTTCTTCATCGCGCAAATTTACATCTATGTTTATCTTCTTTGCCATTTACTCGTTCCTTTCTAACTAATATCGTGTCCACGTCTTTTCAGACCTTTTTCTAATGCTCTATCTACTCTGTCTGTTTTATCAATTTCTTCCTGTGTGTTATCTAAAAAAGGGCGTGGCTGTATAAAATTTCCTGTAAAATCATAATAAAGATGACTCGCACCACCGTCACCTTCGTTAATCAAATCTGCTAAATCATTTCCCCGATTATATGTCCCGTAACCATCATTAAATGGTGTGACATTATCAACTTCCAAACTCATATCTTTTACATATCCAATAACATTTCTTGGATCATCTATACCGCTAGTACCTCTACGATCATAAATCTTCGGACTGTATGTACTCAAAACATCCCTGTATACATGTTCCATTTCAATATCACGGACTTCCTCAAATACTTCCTTTGACAATGTATCTTCTATATCAGACCGCATATCCTTTAGTAACTTATCTATATCATCATAGGTATTTTTCATGACTCAACCTCGTATTTATGATTACAACCTATTCCAAGTCGAACCATCTTGTCAAAGTATCTGCTCACTCCTGTCAGATTGTCGATTGCTTTTAATGTCGCATCTGAATTTACAACTCTTTTAAAATCTACTGCTAAAATCTCGCAACATTTCTTCTGAAAATCCGCATTATTCATAAGATTAAGCACCACAGCCTTCTTCTCATCTTCCTTTAAATCATTGTAATCTTTCAGAATTGTGTCCTTACTAATCTCTTTGTTTGAAATAAAATCTCCCGATTCTAATTTTTCTTTTAGGTTCATTAAATACGCCTGTATAAGTTGATACCATGCAACATACTGATCTACGTTTTTCATTGCGTTTTCAAACTTTCCCTCAGAATTCATCATTTCAAACAAGTCTGATATCTTAACACTTTTTAATAGTAAGTGCTTCTTTTCCTCATCCATGCTATTAAGTGCTAATAATAAATCTTCATATGTATATTTAGTTTCTTCCATTCATTACCTCTTTCCCAGGAACTCTATGTCCCTGTATGTTTTATAAACTTCGTTGATTTCGTAAGCATAGTCTGTACTGTCATCTTTTACAGCACGCAAATAAACCGTTGTGTAGATTACTGCCACAACAGCATAAATAGAATCCTCATATTTGATTCTGTTACCAATATTCAGTTTCATAGATTTTTCCTCATGGAATTTTTGATTGAAATAATCAGATTGTGGCTTTCGCCTGAGATATATTTGAATTGAATTTTATGAATTTGTGAGATAGTTTTCCAGCTTTGCAAATAATGCCGGATATAAATTGATTTTTCCTAATTTGAATCTTGAAAGTACATCTTTATCAATGCCTGTAACATTGGCAATATAAATCTGTTTTTCTTTCTGTGTCCGTTCTTTTAACAGATCACGTAACTCTTCCTGTGTCAATTTTTAGCCTCCTTTGCTATTTTTGTAGATAAAAATAACCAGTGTAAAATCAATCACACTGGTTTCTATAATCGAATTCGTGCATATTAAAAGAGCAGGATTTGCTCCTTCTCTTTACATAGAATAAATAGATTAAATTATAATAGAAGAATAAAAGACTTGTCGGATGGCAGGTCTTTTATTTATAATGCGATATATATTTGCAATGCGAAAGAGACTAGATTGCTCTAGTCTCTTATTAGTTACTAAAAACTTATATGCAGTTCGTATACACATTTCTGTGCAACTTGATTTACAATTCATATTATATATTATGTATTATATGTTGTCAAGATAAATTTGTTAATTCTTTTATTTTGTTTTTTACATAATCATATGGTGTTTGTAATTTATAAACTTTTTTATTAGGATTTATTCTCATAATATCGGCACAAAACATTTGATGCACCTTTAATTTACTACATCCTTCTTCTTCAAAATTCTTAACTCTTATTATCATTTCACATGTTTTATCAACAGGAGCAGATTCTTTTTTAATAGATACAAGCGGAACTATTAACATAGTGTTTCCAAAATCTTTTAATATTAAACACCAATGACTATTGTATATTTCTTTTGGATATGAATTTTCTATATAAAAGTAACAGACATCTCCCTCTGACGGACGTTCCATTCCCTTTAAATTATATTTTATCTTTGATAATTCAGTATTATTTTTAGCATTCTTACCTATTGTGTTATTAAAGTGATAAATTGAATTAACCATTCTTTTATAGTTGTATACAAAACTAATAATATCAAAATTCTTAATAGATAAAATCTTTTTATTTATTAACTCAAGTTCTTTTTCAACATCCATAATAGTGTCCACCAATCATTAGTATTATATCTTATTATATACTAATAATCGACAGAATACTACTTGTTTTTCTATTTCTTTCGTTTTTCATACTTCACGGACAGACCTAGTTTGAATCAGCCTGTCCGCTCAATCATTGTTTTGTTTGAATACACTCGGTACTCTACCAACACACTGCTGTTTGAGGACAATGTTGGATTGTCAACACTTTTTCAGTAAGTACGTAATCATCTGTACCTTGCCTTTTAAAAAAACATGCCGCCCATCAGG
>OFMS01002095.1_pt1 | contig 11001 bp, 9 predicted proteins | sample 1541871 | NCBI WGS metagenome assembly OFMS01 (sample SAMN04209251, study PRJEB22552) | human gut metagenome | biome: gut; material: feces | host: Homo sapiens | place: USA: Oklahoma
ACACTTATTGTTATAGTATAACAAACTTTTATCATAGATGAAACACAATGTTTTTCATCTCGCTTTCCTTGGATTCCCTTACGGGTTTCTATGTAATCAGAGGGTCACAGTCCCTCTGCCGAAGGACTAACCGCCTACCGTTATGGTAGCACCCATGAGCAATTGTATCCGACAGAATTCAATTTATCAATCCCTAAAATATTTTTACCACCCTTTAATCTATCTGTTCGTTACTGTTCAGACGCAAGCTTGACACCACGCTGTCAAGCTATGCGCCATAGTATTAATTATTGAGTGATTACAGCCCATTTAAAATGCCTCGTAGAGGAATTTTAAATGGGCTGTAATCGTTGCTGGTAACACCGTTAGGTGTGAACAGTAACTTATCTACTTCTTATCAGCCGCCAGTATCTGATCGATCGTCTTCATCAGCTGCTTATATGACTCGTCATTATCAATACCGCCCATGATCGGCTCTCCGATAATATTTCCGTTACGGTCAAGCACGATTGTAGTCGGGAAGGCCATAATGCTTGTTGCATATTTTCCGGCTTCACTGTTGGAATCAAGGGAAAGATTCGTATATTTTGCACCCTGCTTCTCTAAAATACTCTTAGCTTCAGCAATTCCATCCTCATTTCCGTCAAGAGAATCTGTATTGATACCAATTACCTGTCCGCCCTTTTCCTTCAGCTCCTCATTTAATTTATTCAGTTCCGGAAGCTCCTGTACGCATGGAGAACATCCATTAAACCAAAAATTCAAAACCGTGACCGCATTCTTTGAAATGATGCTGCTGTCCACGTCATTTCCATCCAGATCCTTTGCCTTAAACTCCGGAAATACGCTTGCTCCCTCTTTGCCGGAATCCTTATTTGATGCATTCGCACTCTGCTTCTCAAGAAGTGGCTGAAGCTCATCCTCAAGCTTTTTGATTTCTTCAACATCTTCCTTCAAAGACTTGAGTTCATCATCGGTAAACTTATCCTTAATTTTGTCTAAAGAGTTTGCCAGAAAATCTCCGTAATTCGTAGCTGTCGCATCCTTGACAGTTGATTTGTCAATGCTGTTAAATACCTTCTCCCATAAAGCCTTATGGTTTTCAAGAATACTGTTCTCTTTCTGTGTCAATTCATTAATCTTTGCATCCAGATCTTCTGCTTCCTGCGTTGACATCTGCGACTCTGTTGCTGTATTTTCCTTGTTAGCAGAATTTCCGCACGCACTTACTCCGAGTACCATCGCTGCAATAAGCAGCATCACTGTTAATTTCTTCATTTTATTCTCCTTTATTCTCTTTCAAATTTGTTTTATCTGTTCCAAATCCATATTGATAGTGAATTGCTTCCGTCGGGCATTCCTTTATACACATGCCACAGCGGATACATTCCGTATGGTTCGGATGCTTTGTGACATCCACGTCCATCTTGCAGGCGCTCTCACATTTGCCGCAGGATACACATTTATCCTCATCCACCTTCATCTGCAGAAAAGATACCTTATTGCAAAGCGCATAGATTGCGCCCAGCGGACATATCCATTTACAGAATGGGCGGTAAAACATAAGGCTTAGGATTACAAAAGTAATAAGTATACCGAATTTCCATGTAAACAGTTTGCCAAGGGCCGCTCTGATACTTGCATTGGCAATCGAAAGCGGAATCGCTCCCTCCAGCACTCCCTGCGGGCAAAGATATTTACAGAAAAACGGATTTCCCATTCCCAGTGAATTTGTCACCAGAAGGGGTAGTAAAATAACAAAAATCAACAACACGCCATATTTTATATAACGAAGCGGCTTAAGCTTTTTCGTTGAAAATTTCTTAAACGGTATCTTATGCAGCAGCTCCTGGAACCAACCGAACGGACATAAAAATCCACAGATAAATCGTCCGAGCAGTACACCTAACAGAATTAAAAATCCTGTAATATAATACGAAAATTTAAACTTGGATGAGCCGATGACTGCCTGCAAGGCACCGATCGGACACGCCCCGGTTGCAGCCGGACAGGAATAGCAATTCAGTCCCGGCACACAGACCGTCTTTGCATCCCCTCTGTAAATCTCTCCTTTAAAAAAGTTCGGCAGATGGATATTGGTAAGAATCGTTGCCACGGCCTGTATCCATCCCCGAAAGTGCGCCAGAAACTGTGATATTTTATGTTTTTTCTTATCCAATTCCAACACACTCCATACATAATTTGATTGCCTTTGAGAGTACCGTGGCTGCCTCCCCGCGCATCGCACCGTATCCGATCATCAGGATCGCTGCTGCCAGAAGCGTGATCTGCGCTGCTGCTCTGTTTATCTGTTTCATATCCTTTCCCTTCCTAAGTTTTAACATTTTGTCGTTGTTTACGATGATAATAGATTAGCAAAGGAATATGAACACCCTGTGTTTGAAAAAGAAAGATATCTTTAAGATTTGCGTTCTAATTCTTAAGAAATTATTGAGAACTTCTCAAGCAGCCCCTTCTTATTACAAAACAGTTTTCGTATTTTCCATGATAAACGGCTTTGCCTCTTCCTGTCCCCACGAGGTATCATACATTCCCATCAGGTAATTTTTCAACTGCTTTCGGTTATCAAACTTTAGCACCTGATAAGGCAGGGAAAAGGACAGCTTTTCCACAAAAAGCAGCTTCTTGTCTTTCATCAGATCAAATGCAGTAATGCGGCAATTGTATCCGATAAAATCCGGATATTTTTTATTCCACAATTCCATGATCTTGTTCTCATCATACTGCGGATTTTTTGTCGAAAGCTTCTTAAACCCTTTCTTGACAAGTCCGGTGTTTTTGATCGTTTTATTATAATCCTTTACATCGGAAAGCCATGCGTTCACATTCTTTTCAGAAAGTCTCGCATCAAGCAATACCTTTTTCACTTCTTTGCGTGATTTGGCATCTACAAGATTCGAATAGGCTCCGCGGTACGTTGCCTTTGCACTTGTCACGGTCGGTTGCGTCACAAACAAATACGGTACAACTTAAGTTTTCTTTAAGACGCCATCTGGTCGATTTGCATTACCTCACATTTCCGACAATCAACGCAAAGTATCCCCACTCCCACAACAACGACTCAAAGCTATTCTCCAGATACCTGCGATACAAACCTTCCTTGCGATAGTTGACCGCCATATTTTTTTATGGGGTCAGACCCTAATGGTCACCTTAATAGAAGTCCGCCTGCGGTTGCAGAACGCAAACATGCAGCGCGAATAGGGATCAAGTTTGAATTTCAGCTTGATAATTGCAGCCAGTCCGTGATAGCTTTTTCTCAGATCGGTAGCTCCACAGGCAAGGTAAACGGTTGTGCATCCAGTAATTCATTGTAGAGACTGGAACGTGATGTTCCTAACACCATGTTTTGCAAGTCTGCCCACTGGATTGAAATTCATGGATTCGTTCAGACCACAGTGTGATTTTTTCATCTTTTTCCATAATGATACAGTTTCCTTCCTTTGTTGTGAAAAGAGTGTATCAAAAAAATATAGTTGCGGACAGATACGAATGATTACGTACTTACCTCCAAAATACTTTTTTACAAAGAAAGCCGATGCCTCAGCATCGACTTTCCAATCACCTTAAAATCCTATTATTCCACCCCGACACATCCGGCAACATCCACATTCCAATCCTTCAGCATCCGAAGTTCCTTTTCAATTTCCTGATAAATTGAGACATCTGTAATCTCAACCAGCACTACGTGACCGGCCTCCGAAGCCTCTCGCATCGCTGCTGCAGCGTAACAGATATTCTCACCATATACGGTCTGAATTCCCTTTGCGGCAAGACCTTCCACAATCTTCGTGATTGTCGTCTTGGCAACGCGTTCAATCTCCGAACCAGTCAAAAACACCTTCGTAATTCCTTCGTTCTTGCAGTACAACTCAATATTTGAGATTGCAAGCTGAATAGAAGCATCCGCACTCAGCATCTTCTGATTCCGGTATTTGATTCTAAGTAGAAATCCTGTAAGCCCCTTGCTTCCCTTATTCTGTGTCAGAATACCAAATTGACGCAGCTTATAAAAGCGAACCAACTCTTCTGCCTCCTGCAGCTTATTAGACAGGACCGCCACACAAACAAGATATAATGCAGCAAGAAAGATTCCCATTACAAACCCAAGTACAACATACTTTTTACTGAATACCGGCGTCGCGGCAACAACAGCGTCTTCTGCTTCCGTTTTACTATCGCTCTCATCCGCCACTTCACTGTCAACCGCCTTCAATTGCTCCTCGGTCAGCGAAGAAGTCAGCGTTGTAATCTGATCCTGATATGACTTGATCAAATCGGTTACCGCTTTCTGTGCATTTGCTAAATCGGAATCGGTTTGAACCTGATAATTTTCAGAAACAAGCACCAGTTTATGGGTCCCAATTCTATCTTTAATATCCTCATGCCGTCCCTGTAACGCCTTCTGAATTGCCTCTGATACAGTCTGTAAACTCTCATCATCTGTGTACTTTACAAGCACGGAAAATGTATTATCTGAATCCACATTGGCAGATACAAGTTCTGCAAGATACTTATCCTCAGTCTTTGTATTTACCTCTTTCCAGATTTCTTTCTGGTTTAACCCATTCGCAGCATAATCCACATACGTATTTGTAATCGCTGAAGTATAATTCTGCTTGTTATCCTTCGCATAATTGTATGTATAATCCGAATCAATATAGTACTTGAGTTCCAATACATGCTCCTGATACGGATCAATGTTCATCAAAAGCGACTTCATCCTCATCAATATCCTCCGGCTCACCTACTTCGCTCTCTTCCATGTGATCTATCTCATCCGAATAACTATCAAGACCATTCTGTGATATATCGTAATTGGCCATAACCTCTGAGCGGAGAAACGAATCAGAAAGAATCGCATCAACATATCTCTCACACGCTTTCTGACTTTCTTTACGAGCTAGATATCGCCTTATCCTCTCAGACATATTTCTGATAACGTCCGCGGAATAACTGCCTTCCAAATAATCCTCATCTGGATGATTCAGCAAATCATAAGTCATTTGAAAGCTCAAAGCGCTTTTCTTTACAGCAAATTGAATGCTTTCATATTCCGAGAGGATAATTTGCAGTTCGTCAATTTCCGCATCACTCAAAAATTCTTTTTTATCATTGAAGGTTCTTCTCAGAACCGAAATCAAGTCTGGTAATTGTTCCCATGTTATTTGTATAATATCCTTCGGTGCCTCTTTCTCCTCTATACCTCCAGCTGCGATAAATTCTTCGTATGCTTTATTTTCTGCTCGCTGATGCGGAGTTCGTTGCATCATAATCTGCTTATAACTCTCATAGTTCATAATCGTCAAGTAATATTCCTGCAGCTCATACCACGCCAACTTATTATGTCTATAATTGTTGGCTAATTCCACAACAAATGTAACAAAAAAAGAAGCTGCTGCACCTGTAGTCAATGCAAATACCATATTATAACTGTCATCATCCTTAGGCATCAACATCATCACGATTCCAAGTATAGCAACAACGATCACTGAAAAAACTGCACAGGCAATCAATGTTATTTTTGGATAAAATGCAAATGTTAGAAATTGCAATGCTTCTTTTATTCTATACCTAATTTTCATATGTGTATCCTCATTATTTAGTTCCAAAATATAAATTATAATGTTTTCAACCCCAGCGGCACTTTAACGACTTATTTAATCAATTCCAAATACTTCTTTCTCATACTTACGAATATTCTCTGCAATAGCATTTGTAACCCTCTTTCTCTGATCTTCACTTATCAGTTCTGTATGAGATTTTATGTATCTCTTTTCAAGGCATGGCGAATATCTTTTTTCATAAAAGTCATTCCAACACTCCACATAACGAGTGCCAATAGATACATTAAAATGATTAATTGGAGTTATCATATTTTCTGACATAACCATACCATACGTCTCATTATGTTCTATATAATTTTGCAATGGCTTATCCATTGTCACAAAAATGTGATTTATTGGCATCTTCATTTCGATGGATAAATCAGTCATAACACAAGTCATTCTATACTGAAATATATCAATAACAGGATTTAAAATATGATCTAACGTAGGATTTTGCATAGGTTTAAAAACTCCTGCTGCAATTCCACGTTCTTCCTGTTTTCCTAGGAATAATAATACAGCCATATAAAACTCATAGCCAAGAAATATGTCTATTTCTTCAGTCATAAAATCAAATAGATTTTCAATCTTTTGCATCGGAGAAATATGTTTAAAGTATAAACTGTAAATTTTAAGGAAATACAAATAAACAGCATAAAATGTTCCCAACATTTCCGTATTTTCCCTAAAAAAGTAATTTGGTAATCTACAATCAAATATACTCTTAAATGTATATGTCCTTGGCAAATTTCTTTCTGCCAAAGGTATAGAAGTTCCGCAATGATTCAATATTTCATTTTCCGACATTTTCATCACTAAGCTATCATACGCTATCATGATTTTATTCATTTGATCTGAGTTCAAAACATTACGTGCATAGTCGTAACAAACTTCCGTGATAGCAAAATTATTAAGTACTCCATAATTTCTTGCCTTCAAAATAAATTTTTTTACGTTCTCTGTAACTTCATTCCCTCTGTCACATTTCCCCTTATAATAAAATTGACTCATTGCTAACAATATATTACTGTCAATCATATATATTTTATTTCCTAAATTATTTCCCGTCTCATATTCCTTTATTTGTTCCATATTTCTCTCCCTTTATACAATCAGTCAACAGATTCTTCCAAGCATCTACTTTTATAATATCAGAGAACATCTGTTCGTGCAACCACATCTATATCACATTACATTTCTTTTTATATTTTCTTTTTTCAATAACATCGCATTATAATTGTAGCGTACAGGCGATATAATACAATTAAATTCTTTATATTTTGTTATTGAAAATAACTTCTAATTATTTTTCCTTATAATGCCAAACTCACAGAAAGGATCATCATGAGAAAATTATCTACTAAACTTCTTGCACAACTCATAACCACAAACCGCAAGCGCCTCTCCTTAACCCAGCAGGCACTTGCCGATGCGACCGGAATCAATCGCTCGCTGATCTCCCGCATCGAAAAAGAAGACTTTCTTCCATCTATTCCTCAATTGGAGAATTTAGGAGAAGTCCTCGAATTTGATCCGGTTGATGTATTTACAGAGGATACCAAGAGGGAAAGAAAAATTCAGAAACCTATGAATATCGCAGTCGCCGGAACCGGATATGTCGGTCTGTCCATTGCCACCTTATTGGCACAGCACAATCATGTGACAGCCGTAGACATCATTCCTGAAAAAATCGATATGATCAACCGGCGTCAGTCTCCGATTCAGGATGAATATATTGAAAAGTATCTTTCTACTAAGGAATTGGATCTGACTGCCACATTGGACGGCGAAGCAGCTTACAAGAATGCTGATTATGTTGTCGTGGCAACCCCAACAAACTACGACAGTCAAAAGAATTACTTTGATACTTCTGCTGTAGAAGCTGCAATTGAGCTCGTCTTAAAAGTCAATCCGAACGCAATCATTGTCATTAAATCAACGATTCCGGTTGGATACACTGCTTCTGTACGAGAGAAATACCATAGTAACAATATCATCTTCAGTCCGGAATTTCTCCGCGAATCCAAAGCACTGTATGATAATCTCTATCCGAGTCGAATCATCGTATCCACCGATCACGAAGATGCACATCTGGTAGAAGCTTCACATACATTTGCCGCATTGCTTCAGGATGGAGCTATCAAAGAAGATATTGATACCCTATTCATGGGATTTACAGAAGCGTGCATATTGCGAAGCTAAACGGCCGGATTTGCGGAGCAAAACGGTCGCATTCCGTTTTTGAACAGCCGAATTGCTACCAGTCTGTGTAATCTAATCCTTATAATGATAGTAGCCATCCCAGGGATGGTGAATACATCATTTTAAGGAGGATAATGTATGCAGTTGGATTACAAGGACATCATTATCAAACACTACGCGCTATCAATGTCCGGTAGCGAAATAGCTCGTCAGGCTGGTTTCAGCAAGTCTGGTGTTAATGACTTCTTGAGAGCATTCAAGAAGTGCGAAGATCTGAGCTATCCATTACCAGCAGGCATCACTAACTATGGTATTGCCCTGAAGGTGTATGGAGCTGTACCTGGATCAGGAGGACGAAATGAGAACATCGAGTTACCTGATTATGAAGATGCTGCCAAGCTTATGGCTACCCGTAAAAACATGACACTCATGTTTCTTTGGAACCGCTATAAGAAAAAGTGCGAAGAAGAAGGCGCTCGTTTCTATCAATACAGTCAGTATTGTGAGCTCTACAACAAGTGGTGCGAAGAGAATTATGAGACCGCCCACTTTGATGCTGTTATCGCACAAAAGATGGAAGTTGACTTTGCTGGACAGACGTTCTCCATGACAGATCCTCTTACCGGTGAGATTATGACCATCGTCGTTTTTGTAGCTATCCTGCCTTATTCACAGTATATCTATGCAGAAGGAATGCTCTCAACAAAGGAACCACAGTGGATTGATGTCAACAATCATGCATTGAATTACTTTGGTGGAGTTCCTGCATTAGTAGTCTGTGATAACTGCAAACAGGCTGTTATCGTTAATCAAGACTGGATTGAACCTGAACTAAACAAGGATTATGCTGACTGGGCTGACCACTATGGCACCGTTATTCTTCCAGCGAAGGTTCGTAAGCCGAAGTTTAAAAGTTCTGTAGAAAACGCAGTAGGCATTCTCGAGAAGGGCTTCTTCCACAAACTTGAAGAACGCCAGTATTTCTCACTGGAACAGTTTAATAAGGATCTTTGGAAGGAACTGAAGGCTCTGAATAAAGAACCATTCAAGAAGAAAGAACACAATAGATACTATTATTGGGAAGAAGAGAAACTTGAATTGATGCCGCTCCCCTCCATGCATTACGAGTACATGGAGAGAAAAACGGCAAAGGTGTCAAGTGACTTCCACGTACGCTTTGACAATGCTTATTATAGCGTAGATAAAGCGTTTTTGCATAAGAAAGTATCTATTAAGGCATCTTCAACAGCTGTTCGTATTTATTCTCTTGCCGGAGAGTTTCTTTGTGAATGGCCCAGAGCTACCCGCAAAGGACAGTGGTCAACCAATCCCGAACACTTGCCAGATAACTATAAAGGATTCACTCAGTGGAATGGTCCTTACTTTATCCAGAAAGCACAGCTCATTGGCAGGAATACAGAGACTATTATCCGGGCGATCCTCAAATCCAGACCATACGAAGTACAGACCTATCGTATGTGCTTAGGTATTCTGAACTTTACAAAGAAGTATAGCAATAAGGCTCTGGAGGAGTGCTGTAAGCAGGCGATTGCTCTGAACAAGCAGAAATATACCTTTATTAAGAATACGATATCTGTTGTAGCAGATGATCTCGGAGAGGCAGGATACCGTCATTCCACACCGGCAAAGAAAGAACCGGTACGAGGAGGGTATGTAATGCCACCGGAGGCTTCCAGTATCGACACTCTTTTATCACGCAGCAAGGCTCTTGCTGATCAGATGCGAGAGGAGGTCGATGAATGATGCTCACAGGAACTGCACTGATAAATGAACTCGTTGATGAACTGAACGAACTTAAGCTTTCCACTATGGCAGCTACATTGGATGATCTGTATCACAAACCCGGATTTCTGGAAATGGATCGACTTACGCTTATTGCAGAACTGATTGGACCACAGTTTCAGGAAAAGGTCAGCACGACATTAAAGAATCGCTTAACAGCTGCACATCTGAAGGGCTCACCTGAAGAATTGTCAGACTGTGTGGACTCTGACAAGCGGGAGTATCTGCCTGCTGGTATAACAGAGGTGCTTTCCTCTTTTGACTTTATTGAAAGGGGTTACAATGTCTGTATTCTCGGAGAATCAGATTCCGGAAAATCTTACCTTGCAAAAGCTATCGGCATAAAGGCCTGCAACCGATATAATGTCGGTTACTTTCACAGCGAGGAACTTCTGGAAAGCATGGTAGCTCTTAAAGAGCAGGATTACGATAAATATGCCCGCAAAATGAAGAAGTATCTCAAATGGGAACTGATCATCCTGGATGATTTCCTGCTCCACACAATCACTGACGAAAGAGAGATTAAAATCCTCTTTGAGTTTCTCGAGAAGCGGAACGAGCAGAGAAAAAGCACCATCATATGCTCACAGCGTGATCCGGATAACTGGAAAGCGATGATCCTCAATGATGAGGTATCTGCCAATTCCATCATGAAGAGAGCTACAAAACACTACACGATTAAGATTAACACACGATAAGCGGTAATCTTTTAACTAACAAATGGGCGGCCGTTGGCTTCGGAAAACGGCCGTTCTAAAACAGAATGGCGACCGCTGGATGCCGTAAACTGCAAAGCGGAAACGGTAAAGCTTTTTGCCAATACATATCTGGCACTCCGCGTATCTTATTTCAACGAATTGGATACCTATGCAGAGATGAAAGACCTCAATACAAAAGATATCATCAATGGTGTATGTCTCGATCCCCGTATCGGTACACATTACAACAATCCTTCCTTTGGTTATGGCGGTTACTGTCTACCAAAAGACACCAAGCAACTTCTTGCCAACTACAATGATGTTCCACAAAATATGATGAGTGCTATCGTAGAAAGTAATCGTACCAGAAAGGATTTTATTGCGGACCGTGTATTAGAATTAGCCGGTGCCTATGAGGCCAATAGTTCCTGGGATGCATCAAAAGAAAAAGAGTAAGCGCATAGTTTTAGGGCGTACCCTATAAATGAAATCTGACACCCCACGCTAGGATGCCAGACATGCGAGTATTTCACTACATTTTATTTACAAGTTTTCTGAGTCAATTCACTCCACGGGGCAAATTGTTCCAATTCCCCGTCTGACATTTCAGCATCAGGACGATGCTCCAGAAGGAAGCTCAGATATTTAAGTGGATCAAGTTCATTGGC
>OFMS01002114.1_pt1 | contig 10931 bp, 10 predicted proteins | sample 1541871 | NCBI WGS metagenome assembly OFMS01 (sample SAMN04209251, study PRJEB22552) | human gut metagenome | biome: gut; material: feces | host: Homo sapiens | place: USA: Oklahoma
GTGAAGCCGCCGCTTTGCTGACAGCAGGAATATAAGACTTAAAGGAGATGATCAAAATGACAGTACCATTTGAGAATGATACAGGAAATATTGTCAGGAAACTGGCAAGAAAAAGTTTGAAAAGTGAGAAGCGTCGGAATCTCATGGTGGTGATCGCCGTTGCGCTGGCATCCTGTCTGATCTGTTTTTCGATTGTGATGGCTTTGTCTACCCGGCAGATAGAGAAAAATCATGTGGAGGATACCTATGAGGCGGTCTATACCAGGATTACCGAAGAAGATGTGTCCACCCTGAAGGGGCTGGATGACTTCTCGAGGGTAGGAGAGTATTATATGCTGGCTGTGGAACCTGCGGAGCAGGGATACAATGCCTCCTATATTTATTGTGATGAGGAAACGATGTATATTGCCCGTGACCAGATGAAGCTGCTGGAAGGCCGACTGCCCCAAAAGGAGGATGAGGTGGTGGTGAGCCGTTATTTCCTTTCCAACTATGGTGCAGACGCCGGGATAGGTGAAAAGGTTATGCTAAGCAGCGAGAGCTTTCACGGAGAATACACGGTGACTGGCATTATGGAAGGCTATAAGGAAAAAGAGGTAAATGGCACATCCATCCTTCTTTCCAAAGAAGCCCTGAAGGGATGGAGCGGCTACGACCCCGCTGATTATCGTGCCTATGTGCATTTTAAGAATGAGCAGCAGATGGATGAAACAGAATTGACTGCCCGCAGCCGGGAGATTGCCAAGGAATATCAGCTGGAAATGCCGGTCATGAACCTCAGCTATATGAAATTCTATAAGCAGCCGGTGAATGTCAGTATGCTTGCACTGGTTGCCGGAATCGCAGTCCTGGTCATCATCGGAGGGTATGTTGTGATACAAAGTATCTTCCGAATCTCGATCAATGACAAAATTCAAAGCTATGGACAGCTGCGGACCATCGGCACAACGCCAAAGCAGATCCGGAGTATTGTCAAAAAGGAAGGCCGTTTCTTAGGATGGGCTGGTATCGGAATCGGTATTTTGCTGGGATGTGCAGCCGGGTTTGCGCTGTTTTCCCGTGGGTTTCATTTGCCGTTTTATGCTGCTGCGGTTGTTTTGACTGCGCTGCTTGGCAGGTTTATGGTATCCATCGCGATCCGCAGACCGGTAAAGATTGCCGCCGGTATTTCTCCGATTGAAGCGGTCCGCTTTACTGGCAGTCAGAGCGGAAATGCCCACACCCATAAGAAGAATATGCGGTTAAATCCCCTCTCCATGGGAATTGCAAATTTCAGGCGTGACCGCAAAAAGACCATCAGCATCGTGGCTTCCCTGAGTCTGGGCGGGGTGATCCTTTTGGTGACAGCCTCTATTCTTCTGGTTCGTTCGCCGGAGCGGATTGCAAGGCAGTTTTTCCCGGATGGGGATTATAAAATCTATATCAATTCTGAAAAAACAGAATATGAGGTAATGTCGGAGGGAAATCCTTTGAATGAAGCGCTTCGGCAGGAGGTGCTGGCTGTGGACGGCGTGACAGATGTGATCGAGAATCGTCAGGCGGTTCATGTGCGGTTTGAGAATGAGGAGAGTTCTTCCGGCGGAATGTGCGATTTGTTGAGTGATAGAAACAGGGATCAGATGGAAGCGGCGCTTGTGTCGGGGACTTTGCCTCAAGATTCCCATAGTATTGCACTGGATATGGAATATGCAGAAGATATGATCGGCGTAGAGGCAGGATCGGTGATCAAACTTTCCATTGGGGATCAAGAGATTCCGGTCACGGTTTCGGGTCTGTTCCTAAACGACGGGCTTCAAAATGGTCATGGTCCTCTGGCATTGGACAACACCTGTATGGTTGCAACCAAAGAGCTGTTTCAGGAAGCAATGCCCATGATCGATTGCTTTGATTATTCCTGGAGCATTGTCAGTGATCCCCAAAAGGCAGAGCAGATTGAAAACAGTCTGAGCGCGATCATTTCTTCCAATCCGGATCTTGACTTGGATACCATTGGGATACATAAGGATTATGAGGAAATGGAAAACCGGGTCGTTTTTGGAGGGTTTCAGGCACTGTCCTGGCTGGTATTCCTCTTTGGCGTGGTCAATCTCATCAACACCACCCTCTCCAATCAGATGTCCAGAAAGAGGGAAAACAGCGTCTTTCGCGCCATCGGTCTGACCAGAAAGCAGCTCTGCCAAATGACCATTTATGAAGGGATCTGCTATGCGTTTTTTGCTGCATTGGCAACCCTGGCAGCGGGCCTCCCGATTGCAGTGATTGCGGCCCGGAAATTCAGTGAAATGACTTTCCATGGAGTCATCATGCCATATTCCTTCCCCTTCCTGCAAATGGGTCTGTTCGTGCTGGTGCTGTTTGGTCTGGAAATTATCCTGTCCTTCTGGACAATGCGCAGGCAGAAAAATCAATCGCTTGTGGAAGAAATGCGGGCGATGGAATAAGCATATAGGATCGGCGGGGCGGCAGTGCGCTGCCCCGCTTTTTCTATTATCATTTTAATAAATTAAAATCAGGGGTGGATATATGAAAAAGATACTGTTGATTGACGATAGTGATACCTATATATGGAATCTGAGAAAGTATTTACAGCGCCGGGGCTATTCAGTGAAAACGGCTTCCACTTTGAATGAAGCGCGGGCCGCCATCCAAGAGGAAATGCCGCTGGTGGTCTGCTGTGATCTCGACCTGCCGGACGGTTCCGGCATGGACTTTCTGGACGAGGTGCGGGCCGCAGACAAGGAGCTGCCTTTTATTCTGGCGTCCTGCCATGACAGGGACGACTACGAACAAGAGGCTATGCGCCGGGGCGCGACGCTGTGCATGGACAAAATGAAAGGGCTATTGCTGCAAGATAAGCTGGTGGAATACGCTTACCGGCAGTTATCCGGCGAAAAGGCCCCGACTTTTCACAAGCTGCTCTTTGTCCATGTGAAAGATACCAGCGCTGAAGTGCTGCGGGCTGCCATGCTGCAAAAGGGCTTTGACCTGATTCTGGTTCCCTCGATTGGGGAGGCCAAGCGCCGGATTTTTGAGGATAAGGAAATTGAACTGATCTTGTGCGATCTGGAACTGCCGGACGGCACAGCAATGGAGCTGTTTCATACGCTGCGGCGGGTGGCGGGGATGTTCCAAATGAAGAATCCCCCTGTCCGGCTTCTGCCGTTCTTTATTCTTACCGAGAACAACGACCTTGCCACGGAATATGAATACCGGCATGAGGGCGTGAACGACTATATCACCGCCCCGGTAAATATCCCGGAGCTGATCCGCCGGGTTCTGTTCTTTGTGGAATGAAACTTTTTTTATTCGGCGGCTTTGTCAAGCAAGGCCGCCATTTTTAATCCTTTTTATCTTCAATGCTTGTTCTGAATATCGTATAATGTATGGTAGCGGCTGTGGTTTCATAGAAAGTTGAGGAATTTTTGAGATTTACCATATATCATATAAAGAACGGAGGTGCATGATTTTGAATCCTAAATTACTGATCGTTGATGATGAACGCGGTATTGTTGATATGATACAGAGTTATTTTCAAACACAATATGATATTCTGACTGCTTATAGCGGACAAGAAGCGCTCAAAAAAGTAGTTTGCAAACCAGATTTAATTTTATTGGACATCAATATGCCGGGAATGGATGGTCTGACTGTATGCCAGCAGATACGGGAACACATTGCCTGTCCCATTCTTTTTTTGACTGCTCGTATTGAATCCAGCGATAAGATCATTGGATTTCAGGCTGGGGCGGATGATTATATCGTCAAGCCCTTTGATTTGGATGAATTGGGAGCGCGTATTGCCGCACATCTGCGCCGGGAGCAGCGACGCCAAAATAATTCGGCAGTGCGCTTCTTTGGTAAATTGATACTGGATTATTCCGCCCGAACAGTTACAATCAATAATCAGAACATCCCGCTATCTAAGAGGGAGTTTGAGATTGTAGAACTTTTATCCCTCAATGCAGGACAGGTTTTTGACCGTGAGCGAATTTATGAGCTTGTGTGGGGCTTGGATGGGGACGGAAACAGCGATACAATTATGGAGCATATTCGGAAAATACGCGCTAAATTTGCAGCACATACATTGCATAATTACATTGAAACGGTTTGGGGGTGTGGTTATCGGTGGAACGCCTAAAAAATATGGGACTAAAGAAATCTTTCCTGCTATTATCCCTCTCCTGTTTGGCAGTGGCATTTCTCCTGCTTGGGGCAGTTATCTTCCTATGCCGAGGCATTGAAAACCATTATCCTTTAGGTGGTGTAGAAATCTTGTCGGATGGCTCTGTTGTACCTTTGCCATCTCCTACGGTGTCACAACAGCGTATTTTGGCTACCCTAAACATTGTGCAGACGGTTTCCTGTATTCTTTTTCCAGTAGGCGGATTGATTGTTTCAGTCTTTCTTTTTTATTATCTCAAATTGAAACAGCCTATTTCCTGCCTGCAAAATGGCATTATGCGGATTCAGAATAATGATCTGGATTTTTCGCTGCCGATTTTGTCTAACGATGAAATGGGACAACTATGTGCTGCCTTTGAAGAAATGCGGAGTGAACTTCTGAAATCGAATCGGCTGTTGTGGCAACAGGCCGAGGAACGCAAACGGCTCAATGCCGCATTTTCCCATGATCTGCGTAACCCGATTACGGTATTAAAAGGAAGTGTAAAACTTTTGCGGCAAGGTATTCAGGACGAACAGACCATAGACCGGCTGGAAAGTTACACTTTACGGATCGAGCAGTATGTAGAAGCTATGAGCAGTGTTCAAAAGTTGGAACAACTCTCTGTTAAGCCAAAAGAAATCAGACTATCCGTTTTGCAGAGTGAATTGCAGGAAACAGCACGACTGTTGGCGCTATCCAAAAAAGTTTCTGTTTTAGTCCCATCAGGCGGAACAGTTTGTATAGATCACGGGCTATTTCTTACCGTAGCGGAAAATCTGATTGGAAATGCGGCGCGATTTGCAGAAAAAGCAATCTCTATTCAAATAACGCTGCAAAATGATTCTATGACCTTGAATGTAGAAGATGATGGTGCTGGTTATCCGCTGTCTCTCGTGCAGAATGGGCCAACCCCCTTTGAAACGACAAGTAGTAATTCCTCACATTTTGGAATGGGGCTTTACAGCAGCAGAATTTTATGTGAAAAACATGGTGGCCGATTGATTTTGGAAAATCGGGCCGGGGGCGGTGCATCCGCAACGGCTATTTTTTATTTCGCGTAATCCTTGAGCGATTTTTGAGATTTATCATTTACACTCTCCTTATACCACAAATAAGGAGAGTGTTTTTTATGAATATTGAGGCAAAGAATTTATCAAAGATTTATGGTGACGGTGAAAACCGAGTGGTGGCTTTGGATCGTGCAAATCTCGAAATTGTATCCAGCGATTTTATTTCCATCATGGGGCCATCGGGAAGCGGAAAAAGTACCCTGTTGCATTTGCTTTCCGGCTTGGATAAGCCATCTTCCGGCTCGCTGACCTACGATGGTAAAGATATTTACAGTTACAGCGATAAGGAGTTGTCGGCATTCCGCCGGAAACGGATTGGATTTATTTTTCAGCAATTCAATCTGCTTCCGGTTCTGACGGCGAAAGAAAATATTATCATGCCTCTTTTGCTGGATAAGCAAAAACCGGATGAAGCATACCTGAAACAACTTACAGAACTGCTTGGCATTCAGGGCCGCTTGGAACATCTGCCCCATGAGTTATCCGGCGGCCAGCAGCAGCGTGTAGCCATTGCCCGCGCTTTGATTGCAAAGCCGGATGTAATTTTTGCGGATGAGCCTACGGGAAATCTGGACAGCAAAAGCGGCGGCGAAGTCATGGAACTGCTTCAAAATGTATGGAAAAAGATGGGGAAAGCTCTCGTTGTCATTACCCATGACAGCCGTATTGCACGAATGGCAGACCGGCAGCTTCAGATTGTAGATGGTGTGCTTACGGAGGTGACAGCGAAATGAAATCTTATCGTACATTAGCATTGAAAGAACTGCTGTCCCAAAAAGTCACTTCTATTCTTATTTTGATTGCCGTTGTGCTGTCTACTATGATGACAACCATTGTAGGACAATCCATTGGCGTACTTAGTGCAATGCGGGAACAGCAGGCCATCGCTATCGGAGGAAACCGATATGCCACTTTTTTGCAGATGAATGCAGATCAGCTTCACGCACTGGAACAAGATGAGCGTCTTTCCTATGTAGGGAAATCTATTTATATGGGAAGTTTAGAACTCTCCCCATCTCTTACCCTTGGTTTGATGGAATATTTGGATGATACTGCCGCTATCTATCCATCCAGTACCAGTGTAGAAGAAGGTCGTCTGCCGGAAGCCCCGATGGAAATAGCTCTTTCGGAAGATATTCTGAAATATCTTGGCTTTGAGGGCGGTATTGGAGATAAGATTACACTTTCACTGCAAAAAAATCTTCGCCACAACATTGCGGACAGCTATTCCTATACAGCAGAATTTGTTCTTACAGGGATATTGAAAAATAACTACTTAGGATATACAAGCGGCACTGTTACGGGAGTTGTAGGGGAAGGAACTGCTGAACAACTTCTACCGGAATCTTATATTTATTACAATGTGGATATTCAGACTGCCGATAAAAAGAGTTTTCAAGCAGTTGTCGATGACATCAATAAGGAATTGAACATCCATGAGCTTGATACCAGCTACAATATTGTATATTTGAACGCTTTGGGAATTTCCTATACTGCAAATTCCGAGGGCGCTAATGATAAGGGATTCTCTTTTATGACAGTCGCAGGGATATTAGTGGGTACTTTGATTTTGCTGGCTGCTGGTCTTGTGATTTACAACATTCTGAAAATATCTGTATCAAAACGGATAAAGGGATATGGAACACTTCGGGCTATTGGAGGCGAAAAAGGACAGCTTTATCAGATCATTGTAATTGAAGTAATCCTATTGTGCCTGATTGGGATTCCTATTGGTATGCTTCTTGGCTTCTTGAGTGCCAGAGGAATTTTAGAGGCAGCTACCGGCTTGGTTTCCCCTGAATTGTTCTTGGTTCAGGATGCTTCTGAATTGAAAACTCTAATAGCAGAGAACAGTTCTTTGAATGGAACCTTACTGGTTTTAAGCGGAGCAATCACTTTGGCGTTTGCGTTGTTTGCAGCATTACCAGCAGCCAGATCAGCTGCAAGGGTATCTCCCATTATGGCGATGTCTGGAACAAATCTGAAAATTCGCCGCAGAAAGCGTAAAACAAAGAAAATCCATAATTTTGAAGCATACTATGCCCGCCTGAACTTAAAGAGAAATAAAGGCCGTACTGTAATTACAATTTTGTCCCTTGTTATGAGTATCACGGTTTTTATTGCCCTGCAAGGGTTTTCCTCTCTCCTGAACGCTGCAAGCGCACTGCAAGATAACCATTTAGGAGATTATCAGATCACAAATGAAAGTGTTGGATTTACCACAGATGATCTGAACACTTTGCGGAAAAATGAAGCTGTGCAAAGTGTAGCCGCCATACAATTTTCGCTTTACGAACAAAATGAAAATGGGCTGCTCGATGAAATCAGTCTTGAATTTCAACTGAAACCCGGTGAAACTTTTCAGGTTGTCGGATTGAACGATGAATATTGGGATTATTTTATGGGGGTTCAATTACCAGAAGAACAGCTTGGACAACTGAAATCAGGGAACGCCTGTATAGTAAGGAATCCTATTCCCATGAGCTACGGCGAAGATGTTCTTGAATTTACAAATATAGAGGCCGGAGAAAACATCTGTGTTGCGGGGATGGAGCTGAATGTTTTGAAAACCTTGGATGGCTATGACGGTTATCTTGGTATTGGAAATGGCGGTTTCACAAATGGTGTTCAGGTGATCGTTGATGATGCTATCTATGAACGCCTGACGGGAAAAAATACCTATTCAGAGTTTTTGCCTACACTGAACGAGGGTGCAGACAGGGAAAACTTTGATACATTTATCGAGGCGTTTTGTAACAGAATACCGGGGACAACATTCTTGTCGTATGAAGAAACCGACCAGCAACTGAAAGAGAGCTTTGCACAGATTCAAATGCTGGCATGGGGGCTGATCCTTTTCGTTGGCCTGATCGGTATTCTTAATATCATCAATACCGTTTACACAAATATTCACACCAGAGTAACAGAAATCGGTATGCAGCGGGCCATTGGAATGAGCGCCGGTAGCCTTTATAAAACTTTCCTTTGGGAAGGTGCATATTACGGAATCATTGCCTCTGTGATCGGAAGCGTACTGGGATATGTTTGTACGATCTTCATTGAGGCGGCCACGAGCGACACCATCCAGCTTGTTGCAATCCCTGTCATGCCCATTCTTGAAGCAACCCTCTTGGCAGTAGGAGCTTGCTTGCTGGCAACAGCAATTCCGCTACGGAAAATTTCAAAAATGAATATTGTGGATTCGATTGAAACGGTTGAGTAGAACACTATTTTTTGAAATGTCCGAGCGTTGTAACAATTCAGCCTGTTTTTCTGTCGAAACCAAAGACACCTCGGACATTTATAGTTCTTCCAAAAGTTTGATGATAATATTACCATTCATGGAAGAAGCAATCTGTTATTGCAATAATGCGAAATTGACGATAGTGCCATCATTAAATTGGGCTTCCACCCGGTTGGTGTCCATGTTGTAGCGGCAGGAAAGCGCTTTTTGAGAGTGATTATGGTCGAAATACTGATTTCGTTTCATTTGAATTGCTCCTTAAATGATTTTTGGATTTGATTTTCAACGAGATGAGGTCTCTTTTTCCTTTCTCTTAAGTCACCCAACCGCACTGTCCTGCATCGCAACTGTTCACGATGCTGTCTACATCCGGGCGTTGCATCAACTTTTGCAGGATGCCAAACTGTTTTTTCGTGCTGGCAGACACCAGATACTGCCACTTTTGCGGCAGGATGGGCAGGTCTGCGATGCTCCACTTGACATACTTGGCATCGTAGACATTGGGCGGTGCCAGTTCCACCAAGTGCCCTACGCACCAGCTTACCAGATAACCGTTGCCCTCAAGGTAGCCATCCTGACGGTTGGTGGCACCGAGGACTTTAGCGTAAGCCATAGCAACGGACGGCTTTTCCGTCACGATCAATTTAGCGATAATAACCCCTCCAATCTGTTTTGAATTGCAATATGTAGGCGGCAAAACGCCGCCTTAAAATCAGATGGGTTCGGTATCCTCCTCGCCGGTGTCCTCAGGCTCATCCTCAGTGGGAATCTCAAAATCGCCCTTGTCCTCGGTGTAACCTGCATCGGGGTCAAGGGCTTCTTTTTCAGCCTGCTTTTTCTGCTTCTGCTTTGCGAAAGCGTAGAAGCCGCCGCCTGCCGCCAGCGCAATCAGCACGACCACGCCCAGAAAGCCGGATGCGATTTTTGTGACCTTGTTCTCCTTGGGCTGTTCCGTGCCGGATGCCGCTGCTTCTTCCGCTACTTTCTTGGCTTCTTCCTCGGCTTTCAGCTTATCCTGTTCCGCCTGCGCCGCTGCTTCTTTTTCAGCGGTATAAGCATCGGCAGCATCTTCCTCCATCAGAGCCAGAAGGTCGGCTTCGTCCACAAGGTTCATAAAGTGGACGGTCTGCTGCCCCTTGGCGTTGCGGTCAATCACCAGATAGAAAGTCGCACCCGACTTCGACACCAGCGTAATGAACTGTTGTCCGCTGCCATCGGAATAGTCGGTGTGGTAATCATCCACCAGCGTCAGGTTGCCCTCCGGGGTCAGGGCACCAGAGGTTTCGTCCGTGACGGTGACAACATCTTCCTCCACCACTTCCGGCAGAACAGGCTGCTCCACGGGGGCGGCTTCGCCCTCAAAGGCAAAAGCGGGAGCCGCCATGCCAGCACAAAGCGCCGCCGATACCAACAGCGCGCCCAGTTTCTTAATCTTCATCTGCATCGACCTCCTTCTCGAAAGTTGCACCCACGGCAGACAGCGCAGCCGGGTTCGGGGTGGCGGTAGCCGACTGCCGCAGCAGGGCGGCAAGCTGTTCCGGCGTGACCTTTGCAGTCCGCACCATCTCGTTGACCTCGGCGGAATCCTCCTCCTGAATGCGCCGTTCCAGAATCTCGATGCGGTTGTTCAGTTTGATGCGGCGTTCCTTCTCTTTTTCCAGCATCGCCCGCAGCTTATCCGATTTTTCGCTCATAAAACTCCTCCAATCATTTTGAAAGCCGTCCGAACCCGGCGAGATGCTTCTCCCAGTAGGACGAGTGAATGTTTGCGTACTTGATGGGGTCTCCGGCACTGACCATCATGCCATTGCCGAGGTAGATTCCAACGTGACTTTTTCCGGGGGTATCATACGTTCCCTCGAAGAAAACAAGGTCACCGGGCTTTGCTTCTGACTCGCTGATGTGCTGGCTCTTGTTCCACAAACCGTTGGCGGTGGTGCGCCCCACATCGTAGCCGTTCTGGTTGTAGACCCAGCAGACATAACCGCTGCAATCGAACCCGGTTTCCGGGGTAGAACCGCCCCACACATAGGGCGTGCCCACATACTTTTGGGCTTCCTTGTAGATGGCGGCAAATTCGCTGTCGGTCAGGGCTTCTGCCGGAATCTGATAATCGATGCCCGGTGTGCCGGAGCCATCAGAGCCACCGGGCGGCAGACCACCGTTGAACAGATAAGGCCGACCGCCCAGCGTGTCCTGAAAGATCTCGTACCGTTTCCATTGGTCGTTGTTCAGTTCTTCCCGGATAACGACTTCCAGACCTTTGTTCACCAATTTGGTGTGGAAGATTCGGTACTCGTAAGGCACCTGTGTGGGAACCGGGATTCCTGCCGGGCTGATGACCCACACGGTCTTATACCGTATCTGTACCTCCACCCATGTGGTCAGCTTGTACTGCTTCTTGAAGGTCTCCTTCAGCTTGCCCTGTACCTCGCTGCGAGTGTAATCGTCG
>OFMS01002123.1_pt1 | contig 10860 bp, 10 predicted proteins | sample 1541871 | NCBI WGS metagenome assembly OFMS01 (sample SAMN04209251, study PRJEB22552) | human gut metagenome | biome: gut; material: feces | host: Homo sapiens | place: USA: Oklahoma
GGGGTAGGCAAGCCAACCCCGTGCTAACATATTAAACCGCTCTTCGGCGGTTTTTTCCGCATTGCGCCGTTGGCGAATGCGTTGGATGGTGGTTTTTGATATTGAGGAAACAAAAACAGCGGCGTGCATGGCACGCCGCTGTTTGCAATATTGATGTGAAAAAATTAGTCTTTGAGGTCGACAACAAGGTTGAGCTCGTCGAGCTGCTTCTGGTCGAGCGGAGCCGGAGCGTCGAGCATAACGTCGCGACCGCTGTTGTTTTTCGGGAACGCGATGCAGTCGCGGATTGAGTCGAGACCGGCAAAGAGCGATACCCAACGGTCGAGGCCGTAGGCGAGTCCTCCGTGAGGCGGTGCACCGTATTTGAAAGCGTTCATCAGGAATCCGAACTGCTCCTGTGCTTTCTCCGGAGTGAATCCGAGGATTTCAAACATCTTGGCCTGCAGTTTTGAGTCGTGGATACGGATTGAACCGCCTCCGACTTCCACACCGTTTACGACCATGTCGTAGGCGTCGGCGCGCACGGCAGCCGGATCGGTGTCGAGCAATGGGATGTCCTCATCCTTAGGATGCGTGAACGGATGGTGCATAGCCATCAGACGGCCTTCCTCCTCGCTCCATTCAAACATCGGGAAGTCGACCACCCAGAGGCAAGCGAATTTGTCTTTGTCGCGGAGTCCGAGTTGGCGTCCCATCTCAAGGCGCAGCTCGCAGAGTTGTTTGCGCGTCTTCATAGCGTCGTCGCCGCTGAGGATGAGGATAAGGTCGCCCGGATTTGCGTTGAAAGCCTTCGCCATTTCCTGAAGAACCTCCTGCGAGTAGAATTTGTCGACGCTTGACTTCACGTTGCCGTCAGCTTCCACGCGCGCGTATACCATACCTTTGGCACCCACTTGCGGGCGTTTTACAAATTCCGTCAGTTGGTCGAGCTGCTTGCGAGTGTAGGAAGCCGCACCCTCGGCGCAGATTCCGCCGATGTAGGCAGCGTTGTCAAACACAGAGAATCCGTGTCCCTTCATGATGTCCATCAGTTCGACAAACTTCATTCCGAATCGCAGGTCGGGCTTGTCGCTTCCGTAATATTTCATAGCGTCGCTCCAAGGCATGCGCAGGAACGGCTCGTTGAGCTCCACTCCACGAAGCTCCTTGAACAGGTGTTTCGCCATACCCTCAAACATCTCGATGATGTCTTCCTGCTCCACGAAGCTCATTTCGCAGTCGATCTGCGTGAACTCCGGCTGACGGTCGGCGCGCAGGTCCTCGTCGCGGAAGCATTTCACGATTTGGAAGTAGCGGTCGAATCCAGAGACCATTAGCAGCTGTTTCAGCGTTTGCGGCGACTGTGGCAAAGCGTAGAACTGTCCGGGGTTCATGCGTGAAGGCACGACAAAGTCGCGTGCGCCCTCCGGCGTCGAGCCGATGAGCATAGGCGTCTCCACTTCAAGGAAACCCTTGCTGTCGAGGTAGCGACGCACCTCCATCGTCATGCGGTGGCGCAGCTCGAGGTTTTTGCGCACGGCAGCGCGGCGCAAGTCGAGGTAGCGGTATTTCATACGGAGGTCGTCGCCGCCATCGGTGTTGTCCTCGATTGTGAACGGCGGCACTTCGCTCTTGTTGAGCAGCGTCATGCTGTCAACGATTATCTCAATTTCGCCGGTAGGCATGTTCGCGTTCTTGCTCGACCGTTCCGACACCTTTCCCGACACTTGGATTACGAATTCCCTGCCGAGGTGGTTGGCAGCCTCGCACAACTGGGCGTCAACCTCGTTGTTGAACACCAATTGGGTGATGCCGTATCGGTCGCGAAGGTCGACAAAAGTCATGCCACCCATTTTTCGGGCGCGTTGCACCCATCCTGCCAGAGTCACAGTCTCGCCGGCGTTTGCCAGGCGGAGTTCTCCACAAGTTTTTGTTCTGTACATATTGTTATATTATATGTTTAAATATTCAAATTCAGAGACAATGCAAAAGTAGTACATTGCCGTGAAAAAAACAAGAGGCAGAGCCTCACGGCTCTACCTCTTCATAGCATATTATGAAAACTTTATTTAAAGGAATTGATTTTCATAAATTATTAGCGGAAGTTTATGATGTTGTTCGTCACCTCCTTGCCGCCCTTGAGCAAAGCCCAGAAGTCGCTTGTCAGCGCTTGTCCGAGCTGCTGCTTGCACATGTTTGCAAGTTGAGCGTCGTCGATTTTGTTTACCGCTGCGTTTTTCTTCACAACAGTGTAGACGAAGAGAGAGTTTGTGCCTTTTACAGGGCCATAAACTTTTCCGACTTTAGCGAACGGCACCTGACCGTCGAGGGCAGCCTCCATGTTAGGATAAGTGCCAACGGTTAAGGTCTGAACCGCGCTGTTCATCAAGCGAGCGTATCCGTTGATGTCGTTTGCCTTTCCGGCATATTTCTTGGCGAGCGCATCCGCCTTTTTGAGGTTGCGCGCCTTCATCTCGCAGTAAGCCTTAGTCTCAGGGTCGGACAACGGACGGAAACCGTCGTCGTAAATTTGAGCGAGAGCCACAACGATGAGCACGTCGTTGTCTTGCTGGATGGCAGACACGTCACCTTCCTTGGCGTCTTTGAAGAGCCAGTGGATAAGTTTCGAAGAGTTCTTCACCGAGTTTCCGAGCATAGCCTGGCTTGAAAGAACGACGTCTCTCATCGCCGTGTATGAGTGTTCGGCCTTGGCAGCGTTGTCGAAGAACGCCTGAGCCGTGTTGTTCTTGTCGAGGAACTTCTGGAGGTCGTTGAGCAAGTTTGCACGAGTGTCCTTGCTTGGGTCGACCACGAATGAAACTTCGCCGATGTTGTATACAGTTTTCGGAGCTTTCTTCTCGATAACCTTGCAGATAGCCGCGCCCTTGTCGGTAGAGTCGAGCACGAAATATTCGTCGCCGGCAGCGAGAAGTTTAGCCTTCTGCTCATCAGTCATGGCACCCTGCTGCAAAGCGGCGAAGATGTCGATTTCAGTAGTGTCGGCCTTAACGTCCTTAACCGCCTTTCCGGCATTGAGGTCGGCAAGGGCAGCGTCCTGTTTCTTCTTGTCGCCTTCCACCGGAGCCACGACAACCTTTACAGAGTCGATTTCCGAGTTCTTAGAGAGGAGACGGTAGATGGTGCGGTTGTCGCCGCGAGTGTAGATTTTAGAGATTTGACCAACAGCAGCAGAGTCGGCAAACTGCTTTGCGTCCATACCGAGGCTTGCGAGCTCGCTTTGACGCGCTTTGCGCTCGTTGATTGACAGCTCGTTGAACTGGCGCACGCCCTCAAGACCCTGAGAAGCGTGGAGAGCAGAGTCGACTCTTGCGAGGAACTTGTCGGCTTTCTGCAAGTCGGCGGCAGAAGGAGCCACCGGCACAGTGATGTAGTAAGCCAGGCGCGCCTCCTCGTCGAGAGCGAAGCGGTTCTTTTCAGCGTTGTATACAGCCTTGATTTCCTCGTCAGAAACCTTGTAGTCGTCATCCTTCAACGAAGCGTAAGGAAGAGCCACCATCTGCACATCGTAAGAGTTCATGCGTTGAGCCTTCATCGCCTCGATTTCGAGCGCGTTTGCTTGCACGGCTCCTTGGAAGAGCATACCGAATTTAGCTTGTTTCAACTGCTCAGTAGCGTCGTTTTCCTTAGTTAGCCACCAGTCCTGCGCAGCCTTCACCTGCTCGGAAGTCAAACCGAACTGGTTAGGGTTGAAGATGATTTTGCGGATGCTCTGCACCATCATCTCCTGCGAAGCAGCGTTGCCGAGGAGCGCGTTTGCCTTCTCGTTTCCCGCCAAGCTCTGAGCGAGCTGACCGAGGGTCTGGGCGAAGTCCTGGTCGCGCATAGCCATTTGTTTGTACATATAGTTTGACAGCTCGGTGTCAGTGACATCGATTCCGAGAGCGTCATACTCCTCGTTGAAGAGCGTTTCCTGAATCATCGTTCCGAGCACTTGGTTCTGCACCGTAGCAGCGTCCTGCTGAGAAGCGTTTTTGTTTTGTTCAGTAAATTCGCTGTAGCGTTGCTGGAACGCCAGATAGTCGATTTTTTCGCCATCGACCTTAGCCACCGTAGTGCCGTCACCAAAGATGTTGCGGCCAGAGTTCAAGAAATCACCGATGATAAACGCCACAAGCGCCGCACCGATGATAACGAGCAGAAGTACGGATCTTTTCCGGATTTTCTCTAATGTTGCCATTTACTTATTTGTTTTTTAATTTTTTCCTTGATTAATAAAAAAGTGCTACACGAAGTAGCACGCAAAGATAGCGATTTTTGCCAACAACACAATAAGTAATAATAATTTTCTTTGAAAATCGGTGGATAAGTAGTAACTTTGCGGGCGAAAACAAATAATTATGTGGAAAAATTTGGCTGCTTGCAACCACAATAAAAAATGCTAAAACTGCGATTCTCCCCACGATTCTCAGCAAATTAGCTTCCACTTTAAACATTAAGCTTTAAGGACAGATGAACTATCTATTTACATCAGAATCAGTATCTGAAGGCCATCCAGACAAAGTGGCCGACCAGATTTCGGACGCAATTGTCGACAAATTGTTGGCATACGACCCCCAGTCGAAAGTGGCGTGCGAGACCCTTGTCACAACAGGACAGGTTGTTATCGCCGGAGAGGTCAAGTCGGAAGTCTATATCGACTTGATGGACACTACCCGTCGCGTAATCAACGAGATAGGCTACAACAAGAGCGAGTATAAATTTGACGGCGAGTCATGTGGTGTGCTCAACGCCATCCATGAGCAGAGCGCCGACATCAACCGAGGCGTAGAGCGCGAGAATGCGGACGAGCAAGGCGCCGGCGACCAGGGAATGATGTTTGGCTATGCCTGCAACGAGACCGAGAACTACATGCCGTTGACCCTCGACCTCGCCCATACGATCCTCCGCGAGTTGAGCGCCATCCGCCGGGAGCATAAGGAAATGACTTATCTGCGTCCCGACTCCAAGAGTCAGGTGACAGTGGAATATGACGAGCACAATCATCCTGTGCGCGTCCACACAATCGTTGTCAGCACCCAGCACGATGATTTTATCGCTGCTGGCGACTCATCGAAGGCAGCGCAGGACAAGGCCGACAGCGAGATGCTCGCCACCATCTACAATGATGTCAAGACAATCCTCCTGCCACGCGTTATCGCCAAGCTTCCGGAGCGGATCCGTGCCATGTTTGACGACCGCTTGATACTGCATGTGAATCCGACCGGCAAATTCGTGATCGGCGGACCTCACGGCGACACCGGACTTACCGGCCGCAAGATAATTGTAGACACCTATGGCGGCCGTGGAGCGCACGGCGGTGGAGCGTTTTCGGGCAAAGACCCGTCGAAGGTTGACCGTTCGGCAGCCTACGCCGCGCGCCATATTGCCAAGAACATTGTGGCAGCAGGCGTTGCCGATGAGGCCCTTGTGCAGGTTGCTTATGCCATCGGCGTAGCCGAGCCTGTGAGCCTTTGCGTGAACACCAACGGCACAGCCAAAGTGTCGCTTACCGATGCCGAGATTTCGGAGCTGGTGAGCAAAATCTTCGATATGCGTCCGGCAGCCATCGAGCGCCGGTTGAAGCTGCGCCAGCCCATCTATCAGGAAACGGCAGCCTATGGCCACATGGGCCGCAAGCCGGAGGTGGTAGAAAAGACGTTCTACTCGAAATATAACGGCGACAAGACAATGTCCGTTGAGCTGTTCACATGGGAGAAGCTCGACTATGTCGACAAGGTGAAAGAAGCGTTTGGCTTGTAGGCGTCGAGGCACACGAAAAAAAGCGCCGTCGCGGAGGTTCCCGTGGCGGCGCTTGCAGTTATATCCAGTGTGTTTTAATAGAACAGCGTAAGTCCAGTTGAGAAGCATTTGAAGTCAGGGCCAAATTCTGGGTCGAGCACCGACATAGGGCAGTACTTGATGTAGACACCGATGGCTTTGAAGTTGAATTGTCCCATCACATCGACAGTCACCTTCCGCTGATGGATGTTGCAGTTTGCCAGCGTAACCTCATCGTTGTTGTTGATGTATTTAGTCTTCATGCTCGCGTGCGTGTTGAAGTTGACCACCGCCCCCGCACTGAAAGAGAAGCCCTTTCCGAACTTCTGAGTGAACGTAACCGGCATTGTCAGAGCGAACACCTTCAGACGAGAGAATTTAGGGTCGCTTTCCGGCGGATATTCGCCGAAATTAACGAATTTGCCGTCTTTCACGAAGCGAGTGTTTCCCGTCATCCGGAAATTTTTCCAGTCGAGACCGAGACCCAGCCTCAGCGATGTCCCGTTGCGCATCGGACTCCAAGACACCGCGATAATCCTGTCAAAGAAAATCTCGTAAGAGCTTGCCATTTTAGTATTCATCATCGGCGGGCAGTCGATAGCGTTTACAAATCCGAAGCCGAAACCACCGCAACTCACAGCGAATCTCGACCTTGAGCTATGGTTTGTCAGTTTGTCAACAAATGGGAGGTCGAAATTCCAGTCGTCGTGTTCGGAAACCGTCTCGTCGCTGTCGGACGGCATCTCCTGACTGTAGGCGTAAGAGTATTCGTGGTTTCCGTCCTCGCCGTATATTCGCACCGAAACCATTCCGTTTGACCGGTCGATGACCACCGAATCCGGATTCACCACCCGATGCGATAAGTCGACGGCGTTATCCGCCACCGAGTCGCATTCTTCATAATCCTGCGCGAAAGCGCTGCAGAAACAAGCTCCGAGAAGAAGGAGCAAAGCAGATTTTTTCATATCTAACGTGTTAAGAATTTTCGTTTCACTTCATTAGGCGTCATCTTACCCTCCATGTATACCACAGCCGCCACAGCCTTGGCCTTTTGGTGCGACTGTCGGAAAAAGATGTAGGCATATTCGCCGCCTTCTTTTTTGAAAGCAAGGAATGCAAACACCAGCTGTCCGCCTTTCGCCCGCATCTCCTTGTCGGACGCCTTTCGCGCGTCGATGGCAACCAATTTCTCCATTTTAGAGGCAATCGCGCTGTTGCCGGTCACCTTAACGCTTCTGAACAGCGAAAGGTTTGCATATTTCAGCGATTTACCTTTCAGGATAATTTCCTCCACGTCCTGCCGTTTCGCATATCCGCTGTTGAAAATCTGAGCGATTGCAAGATTCTCCTGCGCGCCAGCCGCGATGAAGGAAAAGAAACAAAGGGATAAAACAATCAGAAAATTTCTCATAATGAAGTCAATTATTGAAAGATTCGACAAAAAAGTCGTCCATCTGCCTTTCGACAGACAACTCCTGCGCCTGTTGCGCCATTTCATCCATAGTGGAATGCATCTGAGCCATGACAATCGCCTCGTCGGTGTGTTTTGTGCCGTTGATGTATGCCACGCAAGAGTCGCCTCCGTCGGCGGCCAGCGATACCGCAGTCATCACCACCGCCACCACCACCGCTGCCGCCGCCGACAGGAAGACCGTGCGGCGGCGCCGCCGGTTGTATCGCCTTGCGCCGACAGCCGCCAGTCCCATCACCGCCCTTACATCATTGAATTCGCTGCCCGCCTGTCCGGAAGCGATGAATCGGCGCAATTCGCGCTCCTCCTCCTCCGAAGTGTCAGCCTCGAAAAAGCGTTCGGCAAGCGCTTTCCAATAGTCATTGTCGGAATAATCGTTCATAGCCATTATCGTTTGTTATAGCATTCTCTAATTTTTTTGCGCGCCCTCGACAGCTGCATTCTCACCGCCGCAGGCTCCATATTCAGCCGGTTTGCAATCTCGTCATATCCGCGCTGCTCGTAGTCGTGCAAGCGGATTATGGATTGTTGTGCCGGCGACAGGCACGAGTCGATCAGCCTTTGCACCCGTTCGAAAATCTCGTCGGCAGATTCGGAGTCGACACAATCGGCATAAGCGTCGGCAGCCAGCGGCTCTGTTGGGTGCGCCTGTTTCCTCCTCCACTCATCGATGCCAATGCTCCGCACCGTGGTTTTTGCAAACGCCTCCGCCTCCGCTTCGGAACAGATGTCGGGATGCCGGCACCACAGTCGGCAGAAAGCCTCCTGCAGAGCGTCCTCCGCATCTTCCTCCGAAGGGAAGAAACGCGCCGCGAACCGCAGGATTTTTGCCCGCATTTCCGAGAACGCCGATGTCAGAGGTTTTTGTTCAGTATCCATGTTCCGATTTACTTTCACATAAGAATACGCAAACATAGTCTATTTGTAACATAAAAGAAAGAAAAAAATCGCAGGAAGTCTCCTTTTTCCGAAATCTTGGGTTGTGGCGGTGATAATTTTGCAGTGTTGAATCTAAAAAACAAAAATCAAAATGGAAAACACAGAAAAGAAAAACAACAATCCGGCAACCGGTGCAGCCCTTGAAGAGGCAGTGCTGAAGTATCTTGCCGACAACCATCCCGACGACGACCAGGCACTCGATGAGATGATGCAGCTGCTCCAAGGCGAATCCGACAAGCTTGTTGAGGCAGTGTATAAGGGACTCCGGTATGCCCGCGATGTCGACGCCGCATCAGCCGACGGCTATCTCCGCGGACGCAACGAAGCCGTAGAGCAGAAGCGCAACGCACAGCAGGAACGTCCGAAAGACGACGGCGGCGCCCATACCGACTACGACCTTCCGCTGCTCCGCAACATCCGCCGCAGCGTGTGGGACTGAGTCAAGACAAACAATCAATTTTATCAACATTAAAAACACGAAAGACTATGAAAAACACAATCAAGAAAATGATTAAAGCAATTGCAGGCATTTGCGCCCTTGCAGCAGTATTCGCGATGAGCGACAACACCGGCGGCACGGCATTGGCGATGAGTGTGGTGGCAGGCGTGGCAGGCGGCAAGCACGTCATCAACGAGCCACTGACCGTTGCGCTGACCAACGTAGAGTCGCCCGACCTTCTTGTCAACGAGATTGACCGCCGACTGGTGAAAATCCGTCCAATGGCAACCCCCATCGACCAGTTGTCGCGATGGGCAGGCTCCAAGAAGTCGGGCAGCATGGTTGTTGACTATTACAGCGTAGACACCCGTCCGACGTCGACCAAAGTGACACGAAGCGTGGAAGGCTGTTCGGACAACGTCGGCGCCTCGCGTTTCCAGAAAGTGCAGCTGCCGGTTGAAAACGCCGACCTTTTCGAGGCGTCGGAAACGGTGCTTGTGAGAGGCGTCGGCGGCTATAAGCCCGACGGAAAGACAAAGAGCAACCAAGACCTGGTGCTTTACGTGTTGCGGAAGAGCGAAGACGGAGCATCGATCAGCGCGGTCACCGTCAACGGACAGACCATCGGCGAGTTTGAAAACTGCATACCGACGATACCCGAAGGCACAATGCTTGTGCGCATGGGGCGCGCCGCGTCGGAGCTCGACGTGCAGACCCCGCAGTTTGAGGCCTTGCCCCAGAAGTCGCAGAACTATTGTCAAATCTTCAAGATGCAGATAGAGCAAAGCACATTGCAGAAGATAGCCAACAAAGAAGTGGGATGGACATTCAGCGACCAGGAAGAGGCAGCAATCTACGATATGCGTCTGGGCATGGAGAAAAACTTCCTATTTGGCGTAAAGAGCCGAGTGGAGGATCCCGGCAAGCACGAAACCATCATGCTCACCGGCGGCATCTGGGATCAGGCAGGCGGCGAGTTCCACTACAAGAAGTCGTCGCTGACACAGAAGTCCATGATTTCGATGATGCGTCAGGCATTTACCGGCAATGCCGGCAACAAGCGCAAAGTGCTTATCGGCGGCAGCGGCCTCATCGAGCTTCTCAACCAGATGGAGCAGACCAAAGTTGTCATGGCCGGCGAGAACATCGTCAAGTGGGGCATCGACTTCTCGGAGATGCACTCCAAGTTCGGCAAATTGTATATCTTGCTGTCGGAGGTGTTTGACGAGTGCGGAATGGAGTATAACGGCATGATAATCGATCCGGAATACCTGCAGAAGTACAGCCATATCCCTTTCACCACCGAGCAGCTCAACTTGAAGCAGGCCGGCGTGCGCAACACCGACGCCCTTGTGCTCACCGAAGCGTCGTGCATGACGCTCCGCTATCCAAAAGCCCACCTACGCATCATCGGCGAATAGGGCAACCCTTTGAAACGAGACAGAACTTTTCCATCCGGTTCTGTCTCGTTGTTTTATGAATTTGCGTAGCGGAAATGGCATTTTTTGGAAAAAGCGTTCGGTTATTGACTTGTTTGTAGTAATTTTGGATTGCCGTTTCCGCAATAGGGTGGAAAGGCTTTATGGAATAAAAAAAGAATGTGATAATGAAAAAAGCAATGATTCTGGCAGTGGCAGCGTCGGCTGCGATGCTGAGTGCGTGCCACACGTCGGGCAAGGTGGATAATTTCACGATTAACGTAGACGCAGTGTCGTCGGCAACAACGGCTGTTGATGTGCCGTATAAGGTAGCCAACGGTTATTTTGTCCGCAACGATGTCAAGAAACTGCCCAATGGAAAGATTTCCAAACAGAAAGATTTTGAGGCATCGTTCGGGATGGCAGCTGTTATGGGCAATGACGGACGTCCGACGGAGATTGACTTCGATAATCAATATGTCATCGCGGTGTCGAAACCAGTCACCGACCGTCTTACAGAGCTTGAACCGGTGAGCCTGAAGGGCGACGGCGATGGCGGGCTGGTGTTTGTCTACCGCACGAAGGCAGGCCAACAACTCAGCTACAGCATGCAGCCGAGCCTGGTGGTTGTGGTCGACAAGAAATATCGCGGCATGGTGAGCATCCGCGAGGAGAAGTAGGCAGACGCACGGCCGGCTGAAAAAAGCGAAAGCGCGGCGGCACAAATGTGCTGTCGCGCTTTCGCTTTGTAGTCCCGCCGAGAATCGAACTCGGATCTAAAGTTTAGGAAACCCTTAACCCAAATCTGATTTTCAGTGAGTTACACAATTAGTATG
>OFMS01002130.1_pt1 | contig 10833 bp, 9 predicted proteins | sample 1541871 | NCBI WGS metagenome assembly OFMS01 (sample SAMN04209251, study PRJEB22552) | human gut metagenome | biome: gut; material: feces | host: Homo sapiens | place: USA: Oklahoma
TAGGAATCTTTCATTCACAGGAAGGAGAGTCTGAATCACCATATGTGAAGGTGGGTGATCAAGTAGAAGCGGGACAGATTATAGGCGCTGTGGAGGCGATGAAGCTGATTAATCCTTTGAAGGCTGATGTTTCCGGGAAGATCACAGAGATACTTGTAGATGATGGGATGCTTGTCGAGTATGATCAGCCAATGTTTGTGATAGAAGTGTAAAGGATATGGTGAGAGATGTTTAAAAAGATCTTGATCGCAAATCGCGGAGAGATTGCAGTTAGGATTATCCGTGCATGCCGGGAAATGGGTATTCGGACCGTGGCTGTATACTCGCAGGCAGATAAAAATGCTGTGCATGTAAGTCTGGCAGATGAGGCAATCTGTATAGGGAAAGCGGAGGCGTCAGACAGTTATTTGAATATGAAACGGATTATCAGTGCTGCAATGGCGGTTAAGGCAGAAGCAATCCATCCGGGATTTGGTTTTTTATCAGAAAATGCAGAGTTTGTACAGATGTGTGAGCAGCATCATATTACATTTATCGGCCCATCATCAGAACTGATCCGTAAGATGGGAAATAAGTCCGAAGCGAAAAAAACAATGAAGCAGGCTGGTGTACCGGTTGTCCCAGGTACAGAGGAAGCGGTTTACAATCTGGAAGAAGCGAAGAAAGAGGCAGAACGCATCGGCTATCCGGTTATGATTAAAGCGTCTTCAGGCGGAGGCGGAAAAGGAATGCGGATTGCAATGAACCGGGAGGAATTTGCAGTCAGTTTTCAGACCGCACAGCAGGAATCTATACATGCCTTTGCTGACGATTCGATGTATTTGGAACGTTATGTACAAAAACCAAGACATATAGAAGTTCAGATTATGGCAGACAAACATGGACGAGTCATTCAGTTGGGGGAAAGAGACTGCTCTATCCAGAGACGACATCAGAAGATGATCGAGGAATCACCGTCTCCGGCCCTGACAGAAGAGATAAGAAGGAAGATTCGGACAACAGCGGTACAGGCGGCAAAAGCAGTCAACTACGAAAGTGCCGGTACGATAGAATTTCTGTTAGACGATACCGGAGAGTTCTTTTTCATGGAAATGAATACAAGAATACAGGTAGAGCATCCGGTGAGTGAGTTGATTTCTGGTGTTGATCTTGTCCGAGAACAGATTTATGCGGCAGCAGGAGAGCAACTAAGCGTATCGCAAGAAGACATCCTTTTCCGGGGGCATGCAATAGAATGCAGAATCAACGCAGAAGATCCGGTACATGACTTTCTGCCATGCCCGGGGACAATCACACATCTGCACTTGCCGGGAGGCAACGGAGTGCGTATTGATACAGCGATTTATGAAGGATATCGGATCCCTCCGAATTATGATTCTATGCTGGTGAAAGTGATCACTTATGACAGAGACCGCAAAACAGCGATCCGTAAAATGATAAGAGCATTAGATGAGATGGAAATTGAGGGAGTCGAGACGAATCTTGAATTCCAGTATGATATTTTGCATCAGAAGGACTTTCAGGAAGGTATTTTTACAACGGATTTTATATCCACACATTATGAACTATAATTTTAATTTTAAAATATGGAGGAGAATGAAAATGAAGATAGTTGTTTTAGACGGTTACACATTAAACCCGGGAGATATTTCATGGGAAGGCTTAGAGGCATTGGGAGAATGCGTTGTATATGATCGCACTTCTCTGACAGATGTACAGGAGACCATCGACAGAATCTCAGATGCAGAAATTGTATATACCAATAAGACACCGCTTCCGAAAGAAGTATTCGAAAAATGTACCAACATTAAATTTGTAGGCGTGTTAGCAACAGGATATAACGTAGTTGACATTGCGGCTGCCAAAGAAAAGGGAATTCCGGTAGCGAATATTCCGACTTACGGAACAGCGGCAGTAGGACAATTTGCAATCGCATTATTGTTGGAAATCTGTCATCATATCGGACATCACAGCAAAGCGGTTCATGAAGGTGCGTGGGAAGCAAATCCGGATTGGTGCTTCTGGGATTATCCGTTGATTGAGTTAGATGGAAAGACGATGGGAATTATCGGTTACGGAAGAATCGGTCAGTCTACCGGAAAGATTGCGCAGGCACTCGGTATGAAGGTCCTTGCCTATGATTCTTACAGAAATCCGGCATTGGAATGTGAAACTTGTCAGTACGCTGATCTGGATGAAGTGTTGAGTCAGTCAGATGTTATCGCACTTCACTGTCCTCTGTTCCCGGAAACGGAGAAAATGATTAATAAAAACACTATTGCAAAAATGAAAGATGGAGTTATCATTTTAAATAATTCAAGAGGTCCATTGATCGAGGAACAGGATCTGGCAGATGCACTGAATAGTGGAAAAGTGGCTGCAGCGGGCCTGGATGTTGTGTCAACTGAGCCGATCAAACACGATAATCCACTGCTCACAGCTAAGAACTGTCTGATCACACCACATATTTCATGGGCACCAAAGGAGTCACGTCAAAGACTGATGGATATTGCAGTAGATAATTTAAAAGCTTATGTTGAGGGAAACCCACAGAACATAGTAAATAAATAGAAAGGAGGAAAATCATGTATTCAATCGATTTAAACAGTGATATCGGAGAAAGTTTCGGTGCGTATAAGCTGGGCGATGATGAAGCAATCCTTCAGCAGATTACAGCTGCCAATGTTGCATGTGGATGGCATGCAGGAGATCCAATGGTAATGGATAAAGTAGTGCGGATGGCAAGTGAAAGAGGCGTTGTAGTCGGAGCACATCCCGGCTATCCAGATCTGATGGGCTTTGGAAGAAGAAAGATGGTATTATCCTTTCAAGAAGTGAAGAATTATGTAAAATATCAGATTGGAGCACTGTCTGCATTCACCCAGAGTTATGGTATGAAGCTGCATCATGTAGCACCACATGGAGCTATGGGAAATCAGTGTCAGTACGATGAAGAAATTTCCAAGGCGATCTGCGAAGCGGTATATGAAGTAGATAAAGATTTAATCATCTACTATTGTGCAGGAGCTGTGCTTGGCAAAGTGGCAGAAGATATGGGCCTTAGAACAGCCGCAGAAATTTTTGCAGATCGTGCGTATATGGATGATCTATCACTGGTTCCAAGAAAGATGGAGGGCTCCATGATCACAGATGAAGATGTGGCGATCAATCGTTGTGTGCGAATGATAAAAGAAGGAAAGGTTACGTCAATCAATGGTAAAGACATTGATATTAAAGGTGATACTCTCTGTGTTCATGGCGATGGACCGAAGGCAATTGCATTTGCAAGAAGAATTCGGGAAACATTTGAAAAAGAAGGGATTGAGATTAAACCTATGTAAGTATAGGGAAGCGCCGGATGAATCATGAATTTGAATAAGAAAAAGTAAGGAAACAGTTGGTGATTTGTTTTGGCGCTATTTTTGTACCCTAAAATAGGAGAAAAACAAGGAGTGAAGAGAAAATGGCAAAGCAAAAGGAACAAATGTCAGTAGTAAAAAAGATGATGATTGCTCTGGTTGGCGGTTTGATCGTTGGTATTGCTTTTTTGCTGATCAGAGAAAATGTAGTTTCGGAAAGTACATGGAATGTAATTAATAAAATCTTGTTTCAGGATATCACGGTAGAAGAAGGTGTTGGAGCGGTCGGAATCTTCTATATTGTAGGGCAGATCTTTATGAGAGGTCTGCAGCTTGCAATCGTACCTCTGGTATTAGTGTCATTAAGCCTTGCGATGTGCAGTATTTCCAATTCAACAAAGCTTGGCAGGATTGCGGGAAAGACGTTGCTTGGCTTTTTAGGCTTTTATGTATTTGGTGCATTTTTGGGATGCGTGATCGCGTATGTTGTCAAAAGCCTTGGCTTCTTTAATGTTACACTTCCAAGCGAAGCAGTAGGCGAGGCGGCAACGATTGACGCATTTAACCCACTGGCAACAATTGTAAATGCTGTGCCAAGTAATATAACGGAAGCATTCAGCACGAATAATAGTATTTTGGCAGTCGTTGTAGTTGCGATCATTATTGGTTTGTGTATGAACCAGCTTGGGGAAAAGGCAGATCCGTTGAAGAAGGTGTTGGAAAGTGCCAATGAAGTTATTCAGATGTATTTGACATTCCTCATCAACAAAGTAGGTCCAGTTGCAATTTTCTGTCTGATCTCCAGAACATTTGCAATCTACGGTGTAGAATATCTTGCTCCGGCTGCAGCATATGTAATCTTTGCAATGCTTACACTATTCTTATTGGTAGTGACATTATATCCACTCGGAATTTGGATCACAACAAGAGAGAATCCGATGAAATTCATAAAGAAGATAGCGAAAGTCGGAGTATTTGGCTTTTCAACAAACTCATCTGCGGCCTGTCTTCCATTAAATACAAGAACCTGTATTGATGAACTGGGATGCAGTGAAGAAATTACAAGCTTTGTACTTCCGACAGGAATGACGATCAATATGAATGGAACGACAGTTATGCATATGTTCGCAGTGACATTCATTGCAACAGCAGCAGGAATTGACGTAACACCTGCCAACATGGTTGTTATGGCATTTTTATCAATCTGCGCGGCAGCAGGAACCCCGGCAATTCCGATTGCAGGAACAACGATGATCTTTACTGTTTTATCTGGAATGGGATGGACGACAGAAGCCTGCATGATCGGTTATGCACTGGTCGTAGCGATCAACCGTCCGGTTGAGATGGCGTTACTTCCTCTGAATGTTATCGGAGACGCAGCAGTTAACGTAATCGTAAACGCAAAAGAAAAAGAATTAGACAAAGAAAAATATAATGGATAATTTATTCGGGATGGGGCTTATGGAAGAACCCCATCCCGAATTGATTTATCTCAGAGGAGGATATGGTGGATAACTTTGTGAGAATGTTTCATTTACAGATGATGTTATTTCTGTTAATGGCTGTGGGAGTTCTATTTAGAAGAAGAAATATTATTTCAGAGTCCGGGCGGAAGACATTGTCGGACCTGACGGTGAATTTAGTCCTTCCGTGTAATATCATAGAGTCTTTTCTCGGTAACTGGGATGTATCTGGAAATTTCCTCCACAACTGTTTGGCTGCGCTGGGGATTTCTTTTGTGATACAGGTGGTGGCGCTGTATTTGAGTGTGTTATTTTTTGCACCTGTTTCAAGAGATAAGAAAAATATTTTCAGATATGGTTTGATTGTTTCTAATTCCAGTTTTATCGGAATTCCGGTTGTGGGGGAATTATACGGGAATCTTGGCGTACTTTATACATCATTTTTTCAGATTCCAATCCGTATTATGATGTGGACTGCCGGACTTTCTTTGTTTACAAATGTGGATAAAAAGGAATCCTTTCAAAAGCTGATAAAACATCCATGTATTATTGCAATTATGATAGGAACTTTTTTGATGCTATCCTCTGTCTCTCTTCCGCCATTTCTGGGGAATACAATTTCAGGCTTAAGCAAATGTACGACACCGCTGTCTATGATCACTGTGGGAGCAATGTTTGCAAATTCAAAGTGGAGCGATTTTTTGGATCCGTCTATTTTGTATTACTGCTTTATTCGTCTTATTGTATTTCCAGCAATTGTCTTTGGTGCAGTCCGTCTTCTTGGTATAGATCTGGTACTGGGAAATGTTGCTGTTTTATTAAGTGCGATGCCGATGGCGGCAACAACAGCAATTCTGGCAGATAAATATAATTACAATGGAGAGACAGCATCGCGGTCTATCTTCGTATCGACGCTTTTGTCGATCGTGACGCTGCCCGTAATATGCTTTGTATTATAAATTACAAGTATAAATAAATTTGTTCCTAATAGCAAAGGAAAGAACCTAATTGTTTTAAATAAACAGATTGTCATATACTGAACACATAAAGTAAATTTTATGTTAGAGAGAAGGAGATTATTTTTTATGAGTATGGCAGATTCATTATTTAAAAAAGATACAGTGTTTTTACTGGAAGATGACAAAGAGTATTCCGCGGAAGAAATTCTTCAGAATATAGGAAAAAGATTATCAAAGAGGGGCTATGTAAAAGAAAGTTTTGGAAATGCATTGATAGAAAGAGAAAAGAAATATCCCACGGGATTAAAGACCTATCCTTATGCAGTGGCAATTCCACATACAGATTTGGGACATGTCAATATTCCATGCATTAGTTTTGTTAGATTAAAAAAAGGTGTTGATTTCCATGAGATGGTAAATACATCATCAGTGGTGAATGTTCAGTTCCTCTTTTGCATTGCACTTGACGGAGAAGATAAACAGACAGATATTCTTCAATATATAATGAAAATTATAAATGATGAAATGTTAATGGGGAAATTAAAAAACGCTTCGAATGAAAAAGAAATATATCAATTATTAATTGAAAATGAATAATAGTAAAAACGTTCTCTGATTTATGAAAGTTTAGAGAACGTTTTTTGGAATACTTATAAAGCTATACAAGTGTCTGCTGAGCAAACTGAAAACACTTGATTTTACTGACTTTTGCCCCATTTTCTGGTATAATGATTGCAAGGATTTTGACAAAAACAAATCGTTTTTCTTGCAGTTTTCTTACAGATTTTAAGTATAAAGGGGCTAAAACAATGTACAAACCGATCGACAAGTTACAGCATTCATTCCTCGATTTCAACCAACCTATGGGACTCCACATGAATCCGGATAACCGCTGGGTCAGACTGGCTGACCGAATCCCATGGGATGAATTCGAAGTAAAATATGCCAAGCTGTTTCCAAGTGATACGGGTAATGTTGCCAAGCCTCTTCGCATGGCATTAGGAGCCCTGATCATCCAGACCAAGTTCCAATTTTCCGACCGTGAGCTTGTGGAACAGATCGCTGAGAATCCGTATCTGCAATACTTTATCGGGCTTCCCGGTTTTCGGGAAGAAGCTCCGTTTGATGCAAGTACACTGGTTCTTTTCCGTAAACGCATTTCAGCAGATATGCTGATGGAAGTAAATGAGTATCTTCTTGCTCACAAGGAGGATGACAAAGATGACCATACTCCTCCATCCGTAGGAAAATCCGGTGATGATGGTACTGCAAAAGAAGATACAAACAAAGGGACTCTGACACTTGATGCAACCTGCGCACCTGCAAACATACGTTATCCGCAGGACATCTCGCTTTTGAACGAAGCAAGAGAAAAGCTGGAAAACATGATTTACTGTTTTTGTAAATGTTATGGTCTTAAGTTGCCAAGAAGATACCGCAAACGTGCCAGAAAAGAGTATCTTGCATTTGCCAAGAGCAGAAAGCACACGGCAAAGAAAATCCGCAGCGCACTCCGCAGACAGCTTGGCTACGTGAAAAGAGATCTTGGCTATCTGGAACAGTTCATGAGTGATGGATACGCCATGACAGGTAAGGATATCGGCCTATATCTTACCATCATCAGGCTGTATGAACAGCAACAGTATATGTATGATAACAGAATCCATTCTGTAGAGCATCGCATTGTAAGCATTTCGCAGCCATGGCTTCGGCCGATTGTCAGAGGGAAGGTCAAAGCACCTGTTGAATTTGGCGCAAAATTTGATCTCAGTCTTGACAGCGAAGGTTATGGGCGCCTCGAAAAAATATCTTTCGAGGCATACAACGAGAGCACCTGCCTGATTGAAGCAATAGAACGCTTCAAAGAGCGTACCGGTTATTATCCAGAACGTGTCCTGGCAGATCAGATATACCGGACCAGGGAAAACAGGAGTTATTGCAAAGAGCATGGGATCCGGTTATCAGGTCCAAAGCTGGGCAGACCAAGCGCCACAGCAAAAGTTGATAAAAAACAAGAGTATCAGGATAATACCGATAGAATCGAAGTGGAGCGCACCTTCAGCCTGAGCAAACGCTGTTATGGTATGAGCTGCATTACCACAAAACTGGAAGAAACGCAGTTGACATCTATCGCATTATCTGTATTCGTGACGAATCTGTTCAGGATTCAGAGGCGAATACTTTGTGCTCTTTTGCATCTGTTCCGATTCTGGCATGACCGGAACAGATGTAAGAGTTGGAAGTTACAGATAGATGCTTAATCAGCAGACACTATACAAGGAGGAGCGAGTTATGTATTTATTAGATCGACAGAAGAAAATATTAACTCTTTTAATTTCTTACAATGGATGGATTACGGGGGAGAAGATAGGAAGTGCTTTGGGAATTACAGATCGAACAGTAAGAAATGATATTCGCATTATTAACGAAGAATTGCAGGAATATACTGACTCGATAATAGAATCTATAAGAGGAAAGGGGTATTTTTTAGTAAGCAAAGAAAGAAATATTTTATTGGAAAAATTAGAAAAAACGAATGTAGGTGAAACTACAGAAGGACGTTTATATAGTATTGCGTTGGAGATACTTATGACCCAAGATCCCATTCCACTAGATGATTTAGAAGAAGAGTTTTACATAAGTAGGGCTACATTGGAGGCAGTAATTAAGTCTATCAATGATATTTTTTTTGAATCACTAGGAAGTAATTTGATAGTGCACAAGAAAAATGCGGTGTTTACAAAAGTAGGTGAGGAAAAAAGAAGAGAGGCTGTTAGAAGATTTATTGCGGTTCGAGAGGTGGAAATTACAGACGTAATAAAAGATGAGTACGGATATTTGGATAAAGAATATACAAGAGTTTTAATAAAGTTTATCCGAAAAGTATTAGCAAAGCATGGATTGCAGCTTACAGATCAGGATATGATTGATACGGTGTTATTTTTGTATGTACAAAGTACAAGAGTGTTACAAGGGGCGGAATTAGAAGAAAATGTTTACGAGATGCCACCGAAGATCCTACAGAAAATTTCTGATGAAATCTTTAATTTGTTAGAACAGAAACACAAAAGGAAATTTGGGGAAATGGAGAGAACGAGATTTGCAGTTTGGCTTTCTGATATACGAATGATGAGGGCGGAACGATTTACGAAACAAGAAATAGAAGCAATTATTGAACCTAAGTATCTCGTTATTGTAGAAGAGCTTCTTAATGATATAAAAAATGAATTTATGTTAGATTTGACACGTGATGAAGAGCTGTTTGTGGATCTTGTTTTACATATTCGTTTTTCCATAAAATTTGGAAAGAACAGTACACATCAGAGCAATCCGCTTTTGGATATTATGAAAAATAGATATCCTTTTGTTTTTGAGCTTTCAACGTGGATTTTTGGAAGATTTTATGATGTGTTAGGGATAGAATTAAATGAAAATCAATTGGGGTATATTGCAGCGCACTTGGGAGCAGCATTAGAACGTTTGGAAACACAGCAGGCAAAGAGCGATTTTAAGATTGCGGTTTGTAGTAATATGAGTATAGGAGTAGTTAGACTTTTAATGGCAAAATTACATTCTTTATACATGAACAGTGTTGAAATAAGCGGTCCGTACCCAGTGTATGATATGGGGAAAATGATTGAAGAAAAACCATCTTTAATACTAACTACTACATCAGCAAATTTGTTTCAACATACCTCGCTTCCAGTCATAACTATACTTCCTACGTTAGAAGCTGAAGATGTACTGACCATCAACCGAGAGATTAGTAGACTAAAGAGGGAAAAGGTTGTATTTGGGCTTCCAGACGGAATAGAGAAGTATTTTGAGGAAGATCTTTATTTCCCTCAAATCGAATTAGAGAATCGTGAGAGTGTTTTAGAATATTTATGTAATAAAATAGTGCAGAAAGGTTATGCTTCGGAGGAACTTTTCGCTAATACACTGGAGAGAGAAAAAATTGCACCTACAACATTTGCAAATCAAATTGCGATGCCCCATCCCATGAGATCATGTGCCTATAAAACTGTTATTGCAGTTGCAGTATTGAAAAAACCTGTTTTTTGGGGAAATTTAAATGTAAGATTGGTGTTTTTATTAGTGGTAAGAGGAAGTGATATGAGATATATGAATAGTTTTTTTGATTTGACATCAAAGTTAATGTGGGAAAAAAAGAAAATAAAAAAACTATTATCCTTAAGCAAGTTCGAAGAGTTTATAGAAGAATTAGTATAGAATACTTCCTTTGGGAAACGGAAGATATTCGTTTTAATTAAAAAAAATTGTTTCGTATAATGAGTTTAAAGTAAATCGAATCGATATTTTAAGGAGGGCGAAACAATGAAATATCAAGAGACAAGAGAAAAAGTATTAGAAGTTGCAGTTAAGTGTTTAGAAAAAGGTTTGATTCATGGGACGGCAGGAAATGTATCTATGCGAGTGCCGGGGGAAGATGTTGTAATCATTACTCCTACGCGAATTCCTTATGATCAGTTGACACCAGAACAGCTCCCGGCAATTTCATTATATGCAGAATTGCTGGACGGGGAGTTTAAACCATCATCGGAAGCACCAATGCATACAGCTATTTATCGAGCAAGGACACATTTGAATGGGATTGTGCATACCCACTCTATGTTTGCAACAGTATTTTCAATTTTGGAGAAGGAAATTCCGCCAATGATGCCTCCGTCGACTCCTTATGCACCAGTTCCGGTAGCACCGTTTGAGCTTCCAGGATCAGAAGAACTTGGACAAGCAGCAGTAAAAGCTCTTGGGGAAGATAAAATGGTATGCACACTGCAGAATCATGGGTTAATTGCAGCGTGTCCAACATTAGAACGAGCTTTTTCAGCGGCAGAATATATTGAAGAGTGTGCACAGTTGGCGTATTGGAGTATGATGGCAGGAAAGATGAATCCGATTCCAGATGAAGCGGTTAAAGAATTGCACGACAGAATGCTGAAAGGCATTGCAGTTTAATAAAAAGGAGGGGTAATTACTGTGAAAGAAAGTAGAGGACAGCCAACAAATGGCGTACTTTAATAAGCTGTC
>OFMS01002135.1_pt1 | contig 10798 bp, 10 predicted proteins | sample 1541871 | NCBI WGS metagenome assembly OFMS01 (sample SAMN04209251, study PRJEB22552) | human gut metagenome | biome: gut; material: feces | host: Homo sapiens | place: USA: Oklahoma
CTACTGTTTCAAGTAGCGGGAGCGTGCCCAGCGGTAATATAACACCCCGCACAACGTCCGTTATTATTAATCCCCCTCGTTGAACATATAACAGCGAAATTTTATATGTTAAGAATGGAGAAAGTATGAATATTAAAAGAGGTATGTTTACCAAAGAGTACCTGTGGCGTACAATCGTCACCTTGTGTGGTCTTTTCGTTATAGTGCTTACTCTTGGAATAGGTGGATTTCTTGTATACAAGGGTTCAGGAACATTCTTAAAATTCAATCATTCAATCGGTGAGTTCCTGTTTTCACCTGACTGGGCACCTATAGACAATATGGAAGGCGGCGGTTCAGTAGGTACACTTATATTTATAGTTGGTTCATTAAGCACCTGTGGTCTTGCACTGCTTATTGCAACACCATTTGCACTTGGTTCAGCTATATTTATGACAGAGATTTCGCCTAAATTTGGTGAAAAATTTTACCGCCCTGTAATCCAGATATTTGCAGGAATTCCTTCCGTAGTATATGGCTGGGTCGGACTTACCGTGCTTGTGCCATTTATAAGAGATATGTTTCACAGACAGGTAGGACATTCAATATTAGCGGCAGGTATTGTGCTTGCAATAATGATATTCCCTACAATAACAAGTGTGTCAGCAGATGCAATCAGGTCAGTTCCTAAAGATTACAGAATGGGTGCTTATGGAATGGGCTCAACACGCTGGCAGACAATATATAAAATAGTGCTTCCAGCTTCAGCTTCTGGAATATTCTCAGGCATAATACTTGGTCTTGCGAGAGCGTTTGGTGAGGCATTAGCAGTTGCGATGGTAATAGGACAGACAACAGCACTTCCAGACAGCATATTCTCAACAACAAAATCACTTACAACAGAGATAACAGCCCAGATGGGAAATGCAATGGAAGGCGGAGAGACTAAGACAGCGTTGTGGACACTTGCATTGCTTTTGTTCCTTATATCACTTTTGTTCATATTTTTAATACATTTTCTGTCTGCTAAGCAGTCAGAGGAATCTGGAAATAAAAAGAAGAGTGCAAAGACTAATTAAAATCGCCCGTTAAAGTTAATAAATGGTGAAAATGGATATTAGTGCGCAGAAGCGTGCACAGAAATGGAGATTATATGAATAGGATAAAACGTGCCAAGGCACAGGATAAAGTAATGACAGTTATATTTTACTGCATAGCCGTATTCTTCTTTGTGCTTCTTGCGGCATTTGCCGGATATGTAATTATTAAGGGCTTTGCTGGTGCAAAACCTTCAATGTTCGGCTTTACAAGGCGTGGTGCTATAGGCAACCAGCTTTTTAATACGATATATCTTGTATTCTTGTCATTGCTTATAACAGTACCAATTGGAACATTTGCTGGAATATATCTTGCAAAATATGCCAAGGGAGGACTTATTACAAAGTTCATAAGAATATGTATAGAGACACTTTCGTCACTTCCATCTATTGTTGTTGGTTTATTTGGCTACCTCATCTTTCTTGTAATTATAGGACTGGATAAAAGCCTTATGGCTGGAGCATTGTCCGTATCAATCATAACACTGCCACTTATAACAACAACAACAGAGGATGCCATAAAAGGACTCCCTAAGGGATATTTTGAAGCGGGTATGGGACTTGGTTCAACACGCTGGCAGGCAATATTCCACATATTACTGCCAGCCTGCCTTCCAAGAATTATGACAGGTGTAATACTTGCAGCAGGACGAGGCTTTGGTGAAGCGGCAGTTCTTTTGTATACAACAGGTTCAGGAACTAACATAAGATGGGGCAACTGGAATCTTGCATCATCAACCTGTCCACTTAATCCATTTCGTTCAGCAGAGACATTATCATTGCAGATATGGGATTTACAGGTTAATGGACAAAATCAGGACCTGGCTAACCTTGCATCAGCCGTACTTCTTATACTTGTGCTTGCATTCAGCATAGGAGCTAATGTGTTAAGTAATAAGATAAATAAGAAGAACTCTGGTGAGAAAGCGTAGAAATGAGGATAAGTATGAGTAATATAGATATGAATAAGAATTCTGAAAATGGAAGCAGTAATTATACAGGTGATGATAAATTTGTAATCAAAAATCTTAATCTTCATTATGGGGATTTTCACGCATTAAAAAATATTAATATGAATATTCCTAAAAATCAGATTACAGCATTTATCGGACCATCTGGATGTGGTAAATCTACATTTTTAAAGACACTTAACAGAATGAATGACTTAATTGAGGGTGTTAAGATTGATGGTGAAGTATACCTTGACGGAGCCAATATATTTACAGAGATGGACGACATAACATTAAGACACAGGGTTGGAATGGTATTCCAGCAGCCTAATCCATTTCCTAAAAGCATATATGACAATATAGCTTACGGACCAAGGTTATTTGGAGTGCACAAGAAAGCAGAACTTGATATTATAGTAGAAAAAGCTTTAAAACAGGCTGCTATATGGGACGAGGTGAAGGACAGACTTAAAAAGTCAGCTCTTGGACTTTCAGGTGGACAGCAGCAGAGATTATGTATTGCAAGAACTCTTGCAGTTGAACCAGAGGTTATTCTTATGGATGAGCCGACATCAGCCCTTGACCCAATATCAACTTCAAGAATTGAAGACCTTGCGATTGAGTTAAAGAATGATTATACAATAATAATGGTAACACACAATATGCAGCAGGCGACAAGAATATCAGATAATACAGCCTTCTTCCTGTTAGGAGAGATGATTGAATACGATAAGACAGAACAGTTATTCTCTATGCCTAAGAACAAGAAGACTGAGGATTATATCACAGGACGTTTTGGCTGATAATTACATATTTTAGTACCTTGTTATTAAAATCTTTAAGAAGTATAATGAAGTTAATTAGTTGTAATGTGATTAATTAATATAGATATACAAATGCGAGGTATTTATTATATGGGATATGTAAAATTCGATATGCACTGTCATACAGCCGAGGGTTCAGTAGATGCCAAGGTTGGGATAGATGACTATATCAAGATACTTAAGAGCAAAGGTTTTAACGGAATGGTTGTAACAGACCATGACTCATATGATGGATATGATGCGTATCTTTCATATGGTAAGAAATATGATGATTTCGTGGTATTAAGAGGCATAGAATATGATAGTCTGGAGTTCGGACATTTTATAGTTATTCTTCCACAGGATACACCTAAAGAGGTGTATGAGCTTATGAGATATAAGGGCCTTACTTTAGATAAGCTTATATATATTGTCCATTGTTGTGATGGAATATTAGGACCTGCACATCCTTATGGAGAACCATTTATGAGCTTTGCATCTACTATGTACTGGAATCAGTCAAAGCAGATTGCACATATGGTTCATTTTGATTTCGTAGAAGGTTATAATGCCTGCGAGAGTGATAAAAGCAATAAGTATGCAAGAAAGTTCGCCAAGGGGTGCAGGGTAGCACTTACAGGCGGAAGTGATGCCCATAACAGTAATTGTGCTGGTATGGGATATACACTTATTCCAGATACAATAAAGACAGAGGACGACCTTATAAAATATTATAAAGATGGCAATCATCCTAAGGTTGGTGGAACAAGATATATATATACAACCAAGGACAAGATAGGAAAGCTTAACAAAGTGCTTGTATATTCTTTTTATATGTATAACAAGATTGGAGCGATGTTTAAGTATCCTAAGAGAGCGAAAGCGTTCAGAAGTGCGTTAAGGGCATTAAACAGACGTTTTATAATATATAGAAAAAGATAATCTGTAATGACCAGAGAATTCATCATATTAACTTAATAGAACCTGTCAGCAATATTGAAATAATTGAGTGTTATACCGTGTGCCAATAGAAGCACAGGAAAAGAGGTTAATATGAGAAATAGATTTGACAGACAGTTAGTACAACTTAATAATGAATTAATCGAAATGGGTGGCATGATTGAGAAGGCTATATCTGATACAGTAAAGGCACTTGTTAATCAGGATATTGAACTTGCTTCAAATGTAATAGAATATGACGAGGAGATTGATCATCAGGAACGTGAGATTGAACAGTTATGTCTTAAGTTATTATTACAGCAGCAGCCGGTTGCAAAGGATTTACGACTTATATCAGCAGCATTAAAGATGATTACAGATATGGAAAGAATAGGGGATCATGCAACTGATATTTCAGAGATTACAATAGAACTTTCTAAAGAATCATATATTAAGAAGCTTGACCATATACAGCAGATGGCTAAAGAAACTATGGTAATGCTGGTCAAGAGTGTTGAAGCATTTGTTAACAAGGATATGGATAAGGCTAGGGCGGTTATCGTACACGATGATGTTGTTGATGACTTATTCAACAAGGTAAAGGCTGAGCTTATAGCTATGATTCACGAAGATGTTAATGCAGGTGAGCAGGCATCAGATCTGCTGATGGCTGCTAAGTATTTTGAGAGAATAGGGGATCATGCGACTAACATATCAGAATGGGTTATATTCTCTATAACAGGTCAGCACCCAGATGATAAATAATAATCAATAATCGTTATTTAACATTAATTTTACATTTTACATTGAATTTACATAAGGTTCATATAAGCTTCATATAACTGTTTTACACTCCAAAATGTAAACAAAAAGTAAAGTCTATAAGAAATTTTGGAGGAAAAATGGATATATTTGGTGTATTAGCATTACTTGGAGGATTGGCGATATTCCTCTATGGAATGGATTTATTAGGTGAAGGCTTAACGGGAGCATCAGGAGGAAAGTTAGAGAATATACTTGAAAAGCTTACTTCTAACCCGATAAAGGCTGTTCTTTTAGGAGCTGGTGTTACAGCAGTTATACAGTCATCATCAGCGACGACCGTTATGGTTGTAGGTTTTGTTAATTCAGGTATTATGAAGTTAAGACAGGCAATTGGCATTATAATGGGTGCTAACATAGGTACTACCATAACTTCATGGATATTAAGCCTTACTGGTATTGAGAGTGATAATTTCTTCATAAGAATGTTGAAGCCAACATCATTTTCACCAATCCTTGCAGTTATTGGTGTTGTGATGCTTGTATTCCTAAAGAAAGACAAATTTAAAAATCCAGCTAAGATATTTATTGGATTTGCACTTCTTATGTATGGTATGGAAGCTATGAGTTCATCTGTAGAGCCGCTTGCCGAAGTCCCACAGTTTCAGGCTTTATTAACAACATTTAAAAACCCAATACTTGGTATGATTGCAGGACTTGTATTTACAGCAATAATACAGAGTTCATCAGCTTCAGTTGGTATATTACAGGCATTATGTTCTACAGGAATATTAAGCTATGCAACTGTTATTCCTATAATAATGGGACAGAATATCGGTACTTGTGCAACAGCTATGTTATCAAGTATTGGTGCAAGCAAGAATGGTAAAAGAGCAGCTATAGTTCATCTGTACTTTAATGTTATAGGTACAGTTGTATTTATGACGGTTTTCTATACAGTTAATATGTTTGTACATTTTTCATTTCTGAATGATACAGCTAATGAGATGGGAATTGCGGTAATACATACAACCTTTAATATTATTACAACTGCACTTCTTCTTCCGTTAAGAAATGTGCTTGAGAAGCTCGCATATATGACTATAAGGGTTGATGATGAGGAAAAGGCACTTATGGAAAGACAGAGTGTTAATGAATTTGCACTTTTAGATGACAGATTTCTTGAGTCACCAAGCCTTGCAGTTGAACATTGTAAGACAGTTATAGGCAATATGGCTGATATATCAAGGGAGTCATTATTTACAGCACTTGGACTTATCGGTAATTATGATGAGAATAAGGCATTGTATGTTGGTGAGCTTGAGAGCAGGGTTGATAAATATGAAGATGAGCTTGGTACATATATTATGAAGATAAGTACCAAGATGCTTAATAAAGATGACTCAGAGACACTTAATATGATGCTTCACAGCATAGGCGATTTTGAAAGAATATCAGACCACGCCTGTAATCTGTGCGACTCTGCAAGAGAATTGCATAATAAGCAGATGGAATTCTCACCTAAAGCTAAGACGGAGTTAGATATATTATGTTCGGCAGTAAGAGAGGTTGTAGATATATCCTTTGATTCCTTTAAGACTAATAATATTAAAGAAGCAGATAAAGTTGAACCATTAGAAGAACTTATTGATACATTAACAGTTGAGCTTAAAGCTAGACATATAAGAAGATTAAGAGAAGGAAAATGTACTATTGAACTGGGATTTGCACATTCAGATATTCTTAATAATCTTGAGAGAGTGTCAGACCATTGTTCTAATATAGCAGTAGATGTTATCCAGTCAGATAAGGAAAATTTTGATACACACGAATATCTTGATGCAATGAAGAACAGGGATAACCAGCAGTTTGCAAGAGAATATAAAGAATACAAGGAAAAATACAGACTTCCAGAAACTAGAAAATTTGTGTAAAGCGTAGATATCAGCGGATACATTTTGTATAATCTTTTAAAGATAAAATGTATTAATATGCTGAAATCTGTCGCAGAAATCGAGGATATTATGGCATATGTATATGTTGTTGAAGATGATAAAAATATAAGCGAGATTGAAAGCTTTGCTTTAAAGAATGCAGGACATACAGTTGTTGAGTGTGCAAGCGGCAAAGAATTCCATAAGCTTATGAGAGACAGAATACCAGATATGATACTTCTTGATGTTATGCTTCCAGATGAAGATGGATTAGAGATATTAAGAAAGATAAGACAGACTCCAGAGACAAGAAGAGTTCCTGTTATAATGGTTACAGCTAAGACAACAGAGCTTGATAAAGTTAAAGGACTTGACCTTGGAGCTGATGATTATATAACCAAACCATTTGGAATTATGGAATTAATATCAAGAGTTAAAGCACTTCTTAGAAGGACAGGAAGTTCTGATGAAGAGAAGCTTATAGGAATTGGAAGTCTTTTTATTGATGATGAAAAACGAGTTGCATATGTCGATGATAAACCTGTTGAGCTTACTTATAAAGAGTATGAATTATTAAAATATCTTGCACTTAACCGTGGAATTGTCTTGACAAGGGATAATATAATGGACAGAATATGGAGTACAGATTACGAGGGCGAGTCAAGAACTCTTGATGTTCATATCAAGACATTAAGACATAAGCTTGGTACGGCTGGTAATTATATAAAGACTGTCCGTAATGTAGGATATTTTATGGATGATGAGGCCAGATAATGAAAAAAAGAATTAATCTTTTGTATATGATAATGGCACTTGTTACTATTGTGGCATCTGTATCTATAGCGTGTACTGTGTTCTACAATGTACTAAAGCATGAAGTGCTTGAAGATATGCACAATTACATAGATGTGTTTATTGGTGCAGATGCCTGGGGAATGGTAACAGACCCTGACAATATAGTTGAACAGAAGGTAATTGATAATTACGATGGAAATCTTAGAATAACATTTATTAATTCACAGGGTTATGCGGTAGTCGATACACTTGTTGATATTGATAAAATGGAAAATCATAACGAACGTCCTGAGGTTGTTGCGGCTAGACGGAATGGTTATGGATGTGACATAAGAAGGTCCGTAACACTTAATAAGAATTCTTATTATTATGCAGTTGCACTTGATAATGGATATGTGCTAAGAGTTTCAAGGGAAGTAAGCAGTATGACGAGTATTATGACAAGTATGCTCCCTGTTATAATTGTGTTATGTGTAATTCTCTTTATAATCTGTATGATAAGTTCACATTTTCTTACAAAAAGCATTGTTGAGCCGATTGAGTATCTTGCCAATAATATGGATGCTTCGGAGTCGGTTAAAGTATATAAGGAGCTTGTTCCATTTGTCACAACTATTAAAAGGCAGCACGAGGATATTATGCGCAATGCCAATATGAGGCAGGAATTCACGGCAAATGTTTCGCACGAATTAAAGACACCGCTGACATCAATATCAGGCTATTCTGAGCTTATTGAAAGTGGTATGGCGGCAGGTGATGATGCCAAGAGATTTGCAGGTGAAATACATAAAAGCTCACAAAGACTTCTCTCGCTTATCAATGATATTATAAGGATATCAGAGCTTGATGCCATATCGACAGAAGAAATATTCGAGACAGTTAATCTGTATGAAACAGCCAGGTCAACGGTGCAGATGCTTGAGATAAGTGCACAGAAGCACAGCATTATTATTGATGTTACAGGAAGTGATGTTAATATTACTGCTGATAAGCAGATGCTTGAGGAGCTTATATATAACCTGTGTGATAATGCGATACGTTACAATAATCCGGGTGGAAAGGTTAAGGTATCTGTGTATACACGACAGAATAATGGTGTGACTGAAAATGTTCTTGAAGTAGCGGATAACGGTATAGGAATACCTAAGGAACATCAGGACAGGATATTTGAAAGATTTTACAGAGTTGATAAGAGCAGGTCAAAATCTACTGGTGGTACAGGACTTGGGCTTGCGATTGTAAAGCATATAGTAGCCAAACACCATAATGCACATATAGAGCTTGAAAGTGAATTAGGAAAGGGAACTACTATAAGAGTTGTATTTGCTGATAATATGACAGTATAGGCAGTATACTGATTTGATGTTAGTAGTTAATATAACAATGAATTATATAATTAAATATACCAATATTGTAGTTAAAATATATGAATATTGTAGTTAAAGTATGTAAATATTGCAGTTAAATATGTAAATAAAGGTTGACGTTCACTTATTAATTGATTATCTTATACGAGGTAAGTTAGTTAAGAAATGGAGCGTCAATTTTTATGAGTAAATTATTAGCAGATAAAAAGAAATTATTTGACATTGATAAGGATAATCTGATGTTTCACAATAAAGCACTGTTTGCACTTCTTATACCAATAGTTGTTGAACAGCTGCTTAACTCATTTATGGGTATGGTGGATACTATGATGGTAAGTAACCTTGGAAGCCAGGCAATATCAGGTGTATCGCTTGTTGATTCGGTTAATAACCTTATCGTCCAGTTATTCTCTGCTATGGCTACAGGTGCAGCAATTATATGTTCGCATTATATAGGAATGAAAGACCATGAGGGTGCTAATAAGGCGGCAAGACAGGTTGTGCTTACAGTTGCCACAATAGCAGTTGTCATAACAATAGCAGGACTTATATTAAGAAGACCTCTTTTAAGTTTTATATTTGGTAAGGTAGAACCTGAGGTTATGAGCAATGCAGTAACATACTTTCTGTATACAGCGTTAAGTTATCCATTTCTTGCGTTGTTTAGTGCAGGCTCAGCGATATTCAGATCGTGTGGTAATTCAAGATATCCTATGATGGTATCAGTAATCTCTAACGTAATAAATGTATGTGGAAATGCACTTCTTATGTTCGTATTTAATATGGGAGTTGCAGGTGCAGCTATATCAACACTTGTATCAAGAGTGTTCTGTATGGTTGTTATATTTATTGCATTATCCAAGCCAAAGATAGATATAGTAGTATCAGAATATCATAAGATAAGACCTGATTATAAGCTTATAGGCTCGATACTTGCGATAGGTGTTCCGTCAGGAATTGAGAACAGTATGTTCCAGTTCGGTAAGCTTGCAATCCAGTCAACAGTATCAACTATGGGAACAGCGGCTATTGCGGCACAGGCTATGACTAATATATTAGAAAATGTTAATGGTGTCTTTGGAATAGGTGTTGGTATATGCCTTATGACTGTTGTAGGACAGTGTCTTGGAGCAGGAAGAAAAGAAGAAGCCAAGTATTACATAGTCAAATTGTGCGGAATAGCAGAGATAGGAATTATTGTATCTTGTATTATCGTGTATGCACTTGTACGTCCTATAACGGTTTTTGGTGGAATGGAGACAGACAGTGCAAGAATGTGTATAGAGATGGTTGGTGCGATAACAATATATAAGCCAATTGCGTGGGTATTCTCATTCGTTCCAGCATACGGAATGAGAGCGGCAGGAGATGTAAAGTTCTCAATGATAACATCAATGACAACTATGTGGTGTTGCAGGGTTGCATTGTGTATTGGTCTTGTTAAGGTATTCAATATGGGACCAATGGCAGTGTGGTATGGTATGTTCGCAGACTGGACAGTAAGAGGAATAGTCTTTGTAAGCAGATACTTTAGCGGTAAGTGGATTAAGAAGGTTATATAGTATATAGCATATGGAATGGGCATTTAATACAATGATAAAATTGTTAAAAGATTAAATGGTAAATTAATAAAGATAAACGGTTAAAAAATGGAAATTTTATTATATTAACGGTTAAAATTATATATAATACCGGTTGACAAATGGAAATTCACCTCCTATACTTTAATTAAAGTAACTTATAGACATTAGACCTATTATACGGAGGTGCTGTATATGACTATTCAGGAGATGAGGGATAAGAAGAAAGAAAAAGGCTACACATATGCACAGATGGCTGAGTTATCGGGAGTGCCCTTAGGGACAATACAGAAGATATTTTCTGGAGAAACAGAAAGTCCACGTTATGATACGCTTCTGGCACTTGAACAGATTTTTACAGAGCAATCTGCAGTGTGTGAGGCTGCGGCTTCTTATAAGACTGACAGGAAGCAAGCAGAAATACCGCTATCAGGCAAGAAAACAGACTTTCATACAAGCTTCGTACATTCAAATGCGTGCGCAATGATTTATTCATATTAAATGATTATTTATTTATAGAATCTTTTGTTGATTATTTCCTATTTATTCTTTATCCAGTACTTCAAATCGCGGAGAATTTTTTGATTTGAAC
>OFMS01002146.1_pt1 | contig 10746 bp, 10 predicted proteins | sample 1541871 | NCBI WGS metagenome assembly OFMS01 (sample SAMN04209251, study PRJEB22552) | human gut metagenome | biome: gut; material: feces | host: Homo sapiens | place: USA: Oklahoma
GTCCGGTTTATGTATCAGATAATAACGGTCATTTACACCATCGCGCTTTGGTAAGCTCATGCTTGATCACCTCTGTTTAGACAATAAAAAATCCCCGCGACACCCTGTCACTTGGACAGGCTGACGCAGGGCATGAAAAGGCCGCAAGGGAGACGCCACATCCACCAGCGGATGTGGTTTCTTCTTCAGCCAAAATCAATTTTTCATATTTGAACAGAACAGCCGTGGACTGTCCCAGTTTTTCTTCCATAGCAAGACCTCGGGTTACAAATTTCTAAATGGGTATACTTTACTATTTTATTATATCACATCATCTGTTTTCTTTGGAAGAGAGATTTGCTCCTCAGCCAAATTTGTGATGTGGATTTTTCCCTTTCTCTTTCCTGTCCCGGCATACTCCAGCAGTTCTCTGGCATTGCTGGCCGGATGCCGCACATAGGCGATGAGAAAATCGCTGCGCTCCACCATATATCGGTTTGCGCGGACGATGGCAAGCCGTTTGGGGACCGTTTCCAGATCCGGCGGATAGAACAGAGCGTCGAACGCCTCTGGCAGATCCACCTTTCTGTTGACTGGGTAATATGGGGTCATCAGCATCAGCGTAATATCCGGGTGCGCTCGCTTGGCCTGCGACAGTGCCCAGATCACCAGACGGTCGAAGTTGCCATACCGCCCCACCACAAATTCAGATACGCCATATTCCGTGATATGGCGCTCTATGGTTTCAAGCAGCCAGATATATTTGTTCAGCAGGTTGCGCGACATTCCTGGCTATTTGTTTCTTTTGATTAAGAATGCCAGACCTACCACGGTGAGCGCTGCGTTGATGAGCAGCAGCTCGAAGCCTATCTGATAGCCGTTGAACCATGCCTCGCTGTTTTTCTGAAGAACGAGGCTGATGAGCGGTGCTGCGATGCAGACCACTGGGACAAGTTTGTCGTTGACGGGCTTCTTGCATGCCATGCCAAACACAAACATACCGAGAATCGGGCCGTAGGTGTAGGAGGCAAGCGAGTAGACGGCGTTGATGGCGCTGTCGTTGTTGAGGGCGTTGAACACGATGATGGTGACAATCATCAACACCGACATGGCAACGTGCACTTTCTTGCGGGTGCTTGTCAGATGGGCATCGTCCTTCTTCTTGTCGGCTTGGAGAATGTCGACGGTGAATGAGGTGGTCATGGCCGTGAGGGCGGAGCCGGCGGCGGAGTATGACGCTGCGATGAGGCCGAGGATAAACAGAATGCCGATTATTATAGGGAAGCCGTCGCTCCAGGCAATTGCGCCGAAGAGGGCGTCGGGCTTCTCGGTGTGTATGCCGTTGCGGCCGGCATACATGTAGAGAAGGGTGCCGAGCACGAGAAACAGTCCGATGACGAAGATTTGCATGAAGTTGGCAACAATCATATTCTTCTGTGAGTCGCGGAAGTTCTTGCAGCTCATTGTGCGTTGCATGAGGTCTTGGTCAAGGCCGGTCATGGCTATAAGCATAAACACTCCGGCGAGAAATTGCTTCCAGAAGTAGTGGGCGTCCGATGGATTGTCGAAGAAGAATATCTGGCTGGTCTTGTCGGCGATAACGGCGCCGGGAAGGTCGGCGATGCCCATGTCGAGGCGGCCGGCGATGACCACAACGCAGCAGATCAGAGAGCCTACAAGGCAGATGGTCTTAAGCGAGTCGGTCCAGATGAGCGACTTGACGCCGCCCTGGTAGGAGTAGAGCCATATGAGTGCCACGGTGAGAATGACGTTGACGGAGAACGGTATGCCGAACGAATCGAAAACAAGCGACTGGAGCACAACGCAGACAACGAAGAAGCGCACCGACGCGCCGAGCATCTTGGAGATGAAGAAGAACCATGCGCCTGTGCGGTAGCTTGCAAGGCCGAAGCGGTTTTCAAGGTAGCCGTAGATGCTGACAAGGTTCATGCGGTAGAACATCGGTATCAGCACAAGCGAGACGAGCAGTGCGCCGACAAAGAAGCCGAGCACCATCTGCATGTAGGAGTAGCCGTTGGCGGCGACGGCGCCGGGGACGGAGATGAATGTGACGCCTGAAATCGGCGCGCCGATCATAGCTATCGCAACAAGATACCACGGCGATTTGCGGTTGCCGGTGAAGAAGCCGGCGTTGTCGGCCTTGCGGCCGGTTATCCATGAGATGACAAACAGCAGTAGGAAATAAAACGCGATTGTCGCGAGGATTATCCAAGGAGTTGACATAAGTTTTTCGGTGTTTTGTTATAAGTGATTGAATTGTTGATTATTCTGCATAAAGAAGATATGGACGGCGCTGTGCCTTGAACTTCTCGACGTCCGACTGCCATGTGGCTTTGATTTCTTCGGCGCTCTTGCCTTCCTTTATCATTTTGCGGATGTCGCCGCGACCTATGAGCAGCTCGAAGAACGGACGGAAGAAGTGGTCGTCAAGATTGAGGTTACGGTAGGCGTCGATGAGGTATTCGAGGTTTATGCCTTTGGCGATGACTTCTTCGTCCGACAGACCTGACAAGTCAACACCGTAGCACAGCTTGTTGAGTTGTGGCGGATTCTTGGCGCCGCTGATGCTGCGCGGTGTGAACGAGAACGAATAGCCCTTCATGTTGGGATGCCCGTAAATCTGGAATGGCTTCGTCGTGCCGCGCCCGAGGCTGACCGGGGTGGCTTCGAAATAGCACATCGACGGATAAAGATAGATGGCGTGCATGTTGGGGAGGTTGGGCGACGGTGCGATAGGCAGCACGTAGCGGCTCTGATGGGTGTAGCCCTTGCACTTTATCACGGTCAACGGCACTTTCTTGCCGCCCTTGAGCCAGCCTTCGCCGTTTGCCATTGTGGCAATCTCGCCCATTGTGAGGCCGTGCACGATGGGTATCGGAAGGCGTCCCACGCCTGATTCGTATTTCATGTCGAGGATCGGACCGTCGACATACATGCCGTTGGGGTTCGGACGGTCGAGAACCATAAACTCCTTGCCGTATTTGACGGCGGCGTTCATAAGGTCGACCATCGTGCAGTAGTAGGTGTAGAACCGCAGGCCTACATCCTGGATGTCGGTGACGATGATGTCGAATTTTGCCATTATTTCCTTCTTGGGCTCGCGTTTGTTGCCGTCGTAGAGTGAGGCGATGGGGATGCCGGTCTTGGGGTCGATGCTGCTCTTCACGTGTTCGCCGGCGTCGGCATTGCCGCGGAAGCCGTGTTCGGGAGAGAAGATTGTTGTGACGTTGACGCCTTTGCGCAGCATGATGTCGAGCACGTGCTCGTTGCCAACCATGCCGGTGTGGTTGCTCAGAAGCGCTACGCGCTTGCCTTTCAGCAACGGGATGTATTCACTTGTCTGCTCTGCGCCGACACTGATTGCTGCCTGTGCCGTCAAGGTGCTCATTGCAACCGTCAGGACTGTCAGGATGATTGATTTTAAGGACTTCATAATGGTTTGGTTATGGTTCTTGTGTTTAATAGTTGTGAAAGCTGGGGCTCGGCATAATCGTCAATAGGTGACGTCGTTGTGCGTTCGCTTTGCTTTATCTGTGCAAACATACGCAAAAATCCTCAAAAATTGCGTCTACAAACCTTAAAGATTGTTGATGTGCTGCCCTTTTCCCGTTTTTTATGAAAAATGACAGGCGGCAAGTTGCACAACCGTTGCAGCTTGCCGCCTGTAGATTGTCAGCCGTGCGGCTCTATGCCTCGGCTTCTGTCTGGGCGCGAACGCAGTCAACTACGTTGACGATGTAGTCGCACAGACGCTCGCTCTCGCAGATGATGTCCATATAGTAGATGCCTTCCTCATACGGGTAGATCTTGTGGTTGATGTTGTCCACATTCTCCGAACGGAGGGCATTGCGGTAGTTGTTGATTTCACGCTCTTTGTTGTAGGAAATCATGATATGCTTCTCATCGGCGTTCTCGATGTCGCGGAGCAGCAGTATCATGTTCTCAAGGGCCTCGGAAGTGTATTTAAACATCGTGTCGATGTTGGCTGAGACTATCTGGTTGAATGTGACTTTTGCCTCGTGCTGGCGCACCATGGTGCGCGCAAGGTTGTTGCAGCTGTCGGCGATGCTCTCTATCTCGCTGACAATGCTGAGCATCGACGAGATACGCATTTTGCCTTCATAGCTCAGTCGGCCGTCGACAACGCGGTTGAGGTAGTTGGCTATCTCTATCTCCATGCGGTCGGAGATTTCCTCATATTTGCCGATGCGTGAAAAAAGCTTGTTGAATTCCTCGGTCTCGGGCTTGATGTGGCGCAGCGACTTGACCATGCCGAACATGCGGTTGACGCGGTCGGCGTAGACCTCAATCTCTCGCTGTGCCTGGGCAATGTTGAGCTCGGCGGCGTTGAGCATGCCTCGGGAGATGTATTTGAGCTGGAACTCGTCCTCTTCTTTGTGCTTGGGCTTGATGAGGAAGTTGCAGATTTTCACGTAGTATTCGGTCAGCCAAATCATGATGACTACGTTGATAAGGTTGAATATCGTGTGGAAAACCGACAGTCCGAACGACATTGCGGCTGCGCCGGCGATGACGGGATTGCCTGGCCCTATCTTGGCTGTGATGGTGATTACAAGCGAAATCAGTGGGTAGATGAAAATCAGTGCCCACACGGTGCCGAAGCAGTTGAAAAGCAGATGCCCGAGGGCGGCTTTCTTTGCCGCGGAGTTTCCGCCGAGGGAGGCGAGAATTGGGGTGATTGTGGTGCCGATGTTGCTTCCGAGCACCATCGCGCAGCCCATCTCAAACGTTATCCAGCCCTTGCCGCACATAATCATCACGATGGCAAACGACGCTGCCGACGATTGGATTATCATGGTGATGACGATGCCGACAAGCACGAAAATAACAACCGACGCAAAGCCCATATCGGCGTAATGGGCAAGGAATTCGAGCGCGTTGGCGTCAAGCTCGGGCACGTTCTCGCTGATGAGTTGCAGGCCTAAGAAGATGAAGGAGAAACCGATAAGAAATTCGGCTATCGACTTGTAGTTGCTTTTGCTTGAGAACAGGAAGGGGGTGGCGATACCGATAAGCGGCAGGATGAAGGCGTTGACGTTGACCTGGCCGCCGAAGATGGAGATTATCCAAGCGGTGAAGGTGGTGCCTACGTTGGCGCCCATGATGACGGCCATGGAGTCGGCGAGCGACATCAGTCCGGCGTTCACGAAACTGACAACCATCACTGTCGAAGCCGACGAGGATTGAATCAGTGCTGTGATGAAGATACCGGTTATCAAACCTGCGAAACGGTTCTTTGTCATTGCCGACAAGATGTTGCGCATTCTGTCGCCGGCAGTCTTCTGCAGGCCTTCACTCATTATTTTCATTCCGTAGAGGAACAACCCTACCGCTCCAATAAGCGATAGAAAATCCAAGAAAGAATAATTCATCGGTCTTCGGTGTAAGTTTTTACAGGGTACAAAGTTAAGGCATAGAAATCAAAAATACCTTAACTTTGGTTCATAAAAAACACTTTTTTTTTAGAAAATTACGCTAAAATCTGCCGAATAACTTAAAATGAGCTATTTATGAGTTTTTTACCTTAATGGAGGTAATGATTTGGCAACAGTTCTAATTTATGCAATCTTCATAGGTTTGCTGTCAAACAACTCTTTTCGGGTTGCAAAAATACAATAATAATACGAAACAGCAAGGACTTTTAGCAACTTTTTACGGTTAATTTTCTGTAATTAAATAATGTGGTTTAATCGTAATCGCAGAAAAAAATGTATTTTTGTAGGCAAATTGTATAAAAAACAAGACCCGATAGCTTGACGAATCAGAGGCTACCGGGAATCAACGCTACAAAGATAGTGTTTTTTCTTGTTACAACCAAGTAAACGAACAAATATTTATGGAATATTTAGAATTTGAGCGGATTTTGTCTGCCAAACGAATACAGAGATACAAAGATGCTGCGAATGGTGACACTCGCAAGGCTATGGCTTTGTATCGTTACAACTTGCGCTTGTCGCAGGAGATGTTCACTATCGTTAGTTGTTTTGAAGTTGCTTTGCGTAATGCGATAGATAGCCTTTTAGTGCCGAGCTTGGGAGAGGATTGGTTGAAAGATTCCGTTCAAGACAATGGAATATTCTCCAATGGGCGCATGAACGAAACACGGAAAATCATAGAAAAGGCATACAACCGTTTGAATAGACAAGGTAACTATTCTCATTCCAAGCTGATTGCCGAAATGGAATTTGGAGTTTGGAAATATATGTATTCTTCACTACAATATCGTGCAACAGGACAATGTCTATTGAGGGCTTTTCCTAACAAACCTCGCTCATCGGCTGCTGTTCAATACAACAACACCTACATTTTCAATGAACTTGACAAGGTGAACAGTCTGCGAAACAGAATTGCTCATCACGAACCGATATGCTTTAGACTTCATGAGGCTGAGATTGATACAAGTTACATTATCAACGAATACCAGAAAATTCAAACCTTGTTTTCGTGGATGGGCATTGATTCACATTCAATGCTTTATGGACTTGACCATGTGCAAAGTGTCTGTGCCAAGATAAATAGTTTAAAAGTGTAATTATAGAGTCTGCTTATGAGCAACGACAAAAATGACTTCTTCCTCCATTCCAATGAGGTAAATCACATAGCGAAGGAGGATTACGACAAGATAGAATTGTTGGTGAATACGGCAAAGGCTTTTGCTCGCAGCACCTACCAGTGCGTCTATATCATTGACTACTTCCACCAGGGTTTCATCTATGCCTCTGATAACCTGGCGTATCTCTGCGGCTTGCAACCTGAGCAACTCTTGGAGGCTGGCTATCAGATGTATATCGACCATGTGCCAGAGCAAGACTTGCAGATGTTGTTGGAAGTAAACAAGAAAGGTTTCGACCTATTCAACGAACTGCCTGTGGAAGACCGACTGGAATATACCATATCGTATGATTTCCATCTAACCAACGGCAAGCATAGCCGACTGATTCATCATCATCTCACCCCGATTCTCCTTTCCGATGACGGCAGGATATGGCTTGCCTTCTGCACCGTTTCGTTGGCGGCGACCGATGAGCCAGGACATATCAAGGTACAGGCTTCTGCCAAAACATACCATACTGCGAGATGTACTTGCCAAGCTTTCTTTGGAATATATCGGCATTCCAACTATCAAGAGCAATCCTATCTTCATTCTTTTCGATAGAATCCTCTTCATGCTTCCCAATAGAACCCTCATCTGAATTTCGCTTTTTTACCTCGCTGAAAGGATAGCCTTTCGGTTTTTCCACGGCGAGGAAAGCTGCCTTGCCAAGGTTGACGGCATGGATGACAGGAATGCCCTGCTTCTTGCATTTCTCATCGAAGGCAAACGAGGCTTCTGTATCGTGCAGCGTGGCATTCACGACATACTCTACCCCCGACAAATCACATTGCTCCACATCTTCCATCGTCAGCGTGTCCTTTTCGAGACGAGAGATTCGGAATCTATCTTCTTGCAGAAGACGATTCTGGAAGTCATAGTGCAAGGCACTGGAAGCTATCAAGCCTCCCATGTCTGCACCTGCTATCATAACATTAACTTGATTATTCATATCGTTGAGAGATTAGAAACGGGTTATTTCCTCATTACCTGCACCTTTACCCTTATATCGGTTTCTTGAAGTATTGAAGTTGTACTGCAATGTCAAAAGCAAGGCACGAGTATCACTTGTCATGTTTTGCCTAAGTGTAACATCCTTGTTGTAGAATGTAACATTACGGTAGCTCTTGTTGAAAATGTCATTGGCTTCAAGCGACACGGAGAAACGATTTTTCCAGAAAGCCTTGTAAAGTTTGGCATTGAGGTACGAGGAAGAACCGAGTTTCATGTTGTCCTTGTTGCCACGGCTATTCCATTCCATATCGATGTTCATCCAAATGTCTCCAGGCAGATGGATAGCATTTTGGAACTGTACGATTCCCAAAGGATTGCTAAAGGATTTGCGTTCACCCATATACTCGCCTGTGAACCACTGTTTGATGATGCCAGCATTCACTTTTGGTTCCCAAATGCCAACCTTAAATTGTGCGCCAACAAATGCTTGTAGTTCATCTATCTTTGGAGTGTTCTCCATGGTGATCAATTTCACCTCTCCGTCCTCGCAATACGATTTTGTAGTCTGGATAAAGGCATCCTTTCTATGTTCGTATGAAATCTTCGCAAAGAATTGCTTCCATGCACCCATCAACTCCACAGAATGAATCTTCATAGGGGATAGGTAAGGATTTCCACTTTCCAAGGTCAAGCGATTGACATAGCTGACTGTTCCGTCAAGGTCATCGTATGATGGACGTTGAGTCTTGCTTGTGTAGCTCAATGATAATTGCGTTTTTCCAATCTCTGTAGAAATAGACAAAGAAGGGAAAACGTTGTTGTAAGTCTTGCTTTGGTCTTCCTTGAGTTGCCCATTTTCCGTGTATTTGAAGTTGACATGCTCGTAACGAAGTCCTGCCTCTACGGCAACTTTTCCGAACTGCTGACCTATGGAGAGAAAACCAGCCATGTTTTTCTCATCGCTCTTGGTGTTGCTATTTCCGATAGTAGCCATATTGATGTTGAAATCATTCAATGTCTGTGAGGCGGTGTACTCATTGCCCACTTCAAGTTGTCCTTTCCACAGAGGATAGCTCAAAACCAGCTTCTCGGCAAACATTCGTGAGTGCCCGATACCATTGGATGTAATCGAATTGTCCTCATTGTTGAGGTTTATCTCCGACAGATTGGAAGTCTTGCGCTTTTTTCTCCACATGTAGTCCATGTTGAAGTCAACGCCAAGTTTGCCCACTTCTCCATTGTAATAGATATTGGCATGATGCTTAGGCATGGCATGTGTCCTGTTGAGTCCTACGGTGGAAACCATATCTTTCAGAGTTCCATCTGCATACGAAGTGGTTTTATAATCAGGATGTCCCTTTTGCAGTCCCACTCCATTCACATAATAAGCGCCAATGGAATGATGCTCATTGAGCATCCATGACAATCCAAAACTTGCCGAAGAACTCATTGTTTCGCATACGACCGATGCTTTCTATGTTCTGAAGCCAATTGGTAGAAGCTTTCGTTTCCAGGTCCGTGACTCCATAGCTATAGAATTTGCCGGTATAATAATTGAGATTGGAGAATAGTTCCAAGCCTCCTTTACGATATTTCAAGTTTGCTTGCTCCATGCTCGAAAAATAGTGTCGGAAACCATTTTGGGCACGAAGTGTTCCACCAAAGCCTTCACCTTGCGATGGTTTGGTACGAATACGAATGACAGACTTGACCGAAGCATCATACTTGGCACCAGGATTGGTGATGACTTCCACATTCTTGATGTCTTGTGAGTTGAGTTGTGCAAGCTCGTTTTTGTCTTGTACGACACGCCCATTGATATAGATAAGTGGTGTACCCTTGCCAAACACCTCGAAGTTGCCGTCTCTTCCTGTAACCATTGGCACTTGGCGCAACACATCATTTGCTGTGCCAGCATGAGAAAGTTGGGAGTTGGCTACAGTCGTAACCAAGGCATTGCCTTTGATGGCAGTAACGGGGCGTGATGATTTCACCACCACTTCGCCAAGCATCTTACTGTCTTCTTCCATCTTGATGATGCCTACATTCTCGCCTGTGCAATCCTTGCAGATTGTCTTATAGCCTACGGATGTCACCTTGATGATTCCGCCATTGCATGAAGAGTCGATGGAGAAGCGTCCATCATTTCCACTCACTGCTCCCTTGACGAAAGCAGAGTCTTGTCGGTTCAAAAGCACGACATTGGCAAAAGCTAAAGGCTCACCCTTGACATCCACTACTTTTCCCGTGATATTCTGTGCCATCATCGGAGTCATTGCCGAGATGCACAAGGCTGTAATAATCATTTTCTTTTTCATAACTTTTTATATTATGGATTTTTCTGAGTGCAAAAGTAAGGACATGACTTAAAAAGACTTTGACACAAAAGTGTATTTCTAAGGTGATGGGCAGAAAAATTACACTTTTGTGTATGTTAAGAGGGAGAAACGATACACATGTTGCTTGATTTTCTGACTTTGGAAGAAAATCTACATTTATTTTCGAGAGTAACTCGAAAGGTTTTGAGTAACTCAAAACATACCTTGCTGTGTCTTTATGGACACAATGTTTTGGGAAGAATAAATCTAATACCATTGAAAACACTGCGGTGGTTCGCCCAGTGGCTGGAGGCGCAAAGCCTCCAAGGACCGGCTCATTTTCTCGCCACTAAAGGATGAACAAAATGTATTCCTGCATATCATACGTTTTATATGTCATACGATAAAAATGTAAAACGTATGACATCAATGCATATATGTTTACACATTTCTTTGTATGGATACTTCTTGATCAAATTGCAACTGTACTTCCATACGACAGTGAATCTGTACGTCAATAAGTCAATACGACCACAAATAACCGAAGCGTCAAAGATGCGACCATTCTTAGCTAAAAGTATTTGTCCCTCTGTAGAGTTGCAGGACAATGGCTGTCAATAAACTCCCCTTCTTGGCTTCCTTGCTCTTGCCTATGGCTCTGTTGCCCTTGGCATCCCAGATAGCCTTGGTAACGCTCTGCTTGCAACTGAACTGTGCGATAGTTCCGTTGATTGTCACACGTCCCATGATAGGGACAATTCCGTTTCTCTCCTTGCTTCCGTTTACATAGAAGACTGTCTTGAATGCAGGGCGGACGCATCAAAATGCGTTCGCCTCCAAAAGTTTTGACAGGTAATTTTC
>OFMS01002147.1_pt1 | contig 10743 bp, 9 predicted proteins | sample 1541871 | NCBI WGS metagenome assembly OFMS01 (sample SAMN04209251, study PRJEB22552) | human gut metagenome | biome: gut; material: feces | host: Homo sapiens | place: USA: Oklahoma
CTACACTATATTTTATCACCGCTGTAAAGGGACTGCATTATTTAAGAGGTTTGCTCTAGAAGCCGCATCCATAATCACAGCGATTATGGATATTCGGTTATTCGCCGCAGAATACTTCGATCATATCCGTAAACCACCGCAGTTCACGGGCAAAGCGTTCTCGCAGCTGTGCCGGATTTTCACGGCCCTTGCCAATATCAAAGAAACCGTGTCCACTGTGAACAGCAATATACAGTCTGCCGTCCGGTTTGAGATTCACGGCGAATTTACCGATGGAAGAACCTGCCAGCGCCAGAATCCGCTCCATCCGGTTGGGGGACAGAATACGGAGTACCACCTCTTCATCATCGCTGCTCAGATTGAATCGTTTGTCAAAGTCCTCATTCCCTGTTTGGATGGTTTTGGAACGGAATAGCTTATCCATTTTGTCCCGCGGCCAGATGGTCAGCCATGTAGGAAATTCCCGGTTCAACTCACTCAGCATCCACTGACCGGTATAGACCACCTGCTCGTTCTTTTCCCACATGCCGGTCTCCTCCCGCTGAAACTCACTGACTTCCGTCAGACGGACGGTACACAGCTCCGTATTCAGGCCGCGATATGTTCCGCGGATATACCCACTGCCGCTGCAACAGGTGTGGTTGGGCAGGGGAATGTTGGTGTCGTTTGCGTCCAGGAGGGGAGGATCGGGGTTCATCTGTACGTTTTCAAAGACGGTTCCCACGATGTCCGGAGCAATGGCATCGAAGGCCTGCCGGTCGCTCTGCTCCTTGGACTTGCCCTGTACCATCTGCCCAAGGCCGAGGATCACGCCGCCGATGACAACCAGTACAAGGTTACCACCCAGGATGATGCCTGCCACAGCAATCACCACTCCCAGCATCGAGAGAATTTTTCCACTCAGTTTGCCGCCTTTGCTCTTGCGCAGCTCCTGCTCCAGCTGTTCCTCTGTCCTGTTCGTTTTCTGTTCTGTCATATTCTTCTTCTCCTTTCGCCCCGCCGGCCAGGTCGGAGCTTTTCATCAATAGATACAACTCATTTCGTTCTCTCTAACTCTTAAAATCACATCTAAATATGGCATAATATCCTCTACAGAGTATCCCATTTTTTCCAAGTATTTTCTTTGTATATTGCTATCGTAGCTTAGCAAAAAATAAGTTCTTGCAACATCATACAATTCTGTTCCCTTACATACATTCATCATGTCAATAAGCACCAATTGATTATTTTGGTCAAGCATTACATTTTCCAAATGGAGATCGCCATGAATAAAGCAATCACCATCAGCTAAAGCATTGATTTTAGCAATTGTTTCTTCATCTGTTGCAAACATTTTTCAAAAAATCTTTATATGATATAACATCGTCTATATTAGGTTGCATTAACTGTTTATGAAAATCAACAAACTTATCCATCCACTCATCATATACCCGTTCACTTGATTCGTTGAATTTAACAGAAAGTATTTCTCCGACAATCCGGTCATAAATAATACCTTTTCGTTCATCCGCCATGATGAGCCTGTGAGCCTTTGGAGTTCTTATTCCTAATTTCCATGCCATAGTTGCATTGCAAAACTCATGTTCAATAATTTTTGTTGGATATTGTGGATAGAACAATTTACATATCAAATTATCTCCATACTCATATATTTCTGCGGTATTCCTTTTGCTATCAATTTCATATTTATAATCCCCTTTCCTTCAAAGGAACCTTTGGTTCCTTTGTATCTTCGCTTTCCCGTGTAAAGTCAAACTGCATGAAACGCATCTCACCATTGAGTATAAAATTGATCATAGCATGATGCATGATGTGTTCTGCTGTTCCCTGTGTGATTGCTTCCATCGTCATCTGCTGTTTTATCCGATTAAGATCATCTGTATTGCCAGATGCATAACGCATGATTTTCTCACGGATATAATCATCAAACATTTGCTCATCTGACTCCGGGAAAATATTATCACCATTTAACAGCTTTGTATCCTGATGGAGCTTTCTGCATTTTCCTGTATCCTCAAAATCAATGTACAGGATTTCTATATAATGATTTTTGAGCGCTTTTTCATATATTGCAGCCTGAACCGCTTTCTCCAACAACTGAATTCCTCCTTGTTTTCTCATGTACTATTAATGCTTCATAGCACTCCCGCATTGTTATATTTTAGTCCTCCCGTCTATCTTTCACTGCTTATTTGCCACTGCCCTATCAATTATATTTCACCAATTTATGAATTACTTTTATCAGTAATTCCACATCAACAGGCTTAGCAACATGTTCATCCATCCCTGCTTCTTTTGCTCTTATTCTGTCCTCCGTGAACGCATTTGCTGTCATTGCAATGATTGGAATTGCCTTTGCATCCTCTCTGTCCAGAGACCGGATCATCTTTGTTGTTTCATAACCATTCATGACCGGCATCATAATGTCCATAAGAATGACATCAAATTCACCGGGTTCACTATTTCTGAACAGCTCAACAGCTTCCTGACCATCCCATGCTTTTGTCACGTCGGCACCTTCATTCTGAAGCACAAATTCAGCGATTTCCATATTCAGCTCATTATCTTCTGCCAGAAGAATATGCAGCCCCTTTATAGATTTTTCGGATACATCCTTCTGTTCTTCCCGTTTATCCGCATCCGGATCTATCTTAAACGGAACCCGGATCACAAATGTCGTCCCTACGCCTTTTTTACTTTCAAAAGTAATAGTTCCCCCCATTTTCTCGACCAGCTTCCTTGAAATAGACAGTCCCAGGCCTGTTCCCGTAAATTTTGCACGGCTTCCCGTATGTTCCTGTGCAAATGGTTCAAACACACATTTCTGGAACTCCTCCGTCATTCCGATTCCAGTATCCCGACAGACAAATTCCATCGTCGTCATTTCCGGCTGTTCGGATGGAATTTCCATGCAGCTGATATAGATCTGTCCGTTTTCTCTGTTATATTTCACTGCATTCGACAGGATATTCATCATCACACGTTTCACATACCTCGGGCTTCCAATAAGATCACGGTGTTTGATTTCTTTTTTCTCCCATACAATCCGGATATTCTGTTCTGCAGCAATCTGTTCAATCACAACAAGCACTTCTTCAAAAATTTTGCTCAGATTAAATGGACTCTCTTCCAGAACAACTTCACCAGACTCCAGCTTACTCATATCCAGAACATCATTTACCAGTTCCAGCAACAGATTGGAAGCCTCTTTCACCTTTGTCCTGTATTCCGTCTGCTTCTCCATATCATCTGCATAATGTTCTGCCATATTGACCATGCCGCAGATCCCATTGATTGGTGTCCGGATATCATGGCTCATACGCTGAAGAAACTCTGTTTTTGCCTCATTGGCAGCTTCTGCCTTTTTTGCTGCTGTCAGAAGTTCCGCTTTATATTTTTCATCTTTTTCAAATTCTTGTCTCCGGTGCGCCAGATTGGTTCTGTATGTCCAGAACCAGAATACACTGAACACCAGAAAATAAAGTAAAATAACGCTTATCACACTTAATGGAAGATTATGAAACACTTCCGTATCCGGAAGATACGCATAGATATAATAATCATGCTGCTTCAGCATGATTCCATAACATCCAATTCCTTTCTTCCTCAAATGATAGATGTGCTGACTGTCTGTATGCTTTTTCATTGCCTGAACAACTTCGTTGTCGGCTGTATTTTGTCCCAACAGACTCTCATCATTGCTGGCAACAACGATCCCATTGTCTGCAACAATAATCGTTCCATCTTTCTGAACACTATAACCGTTTAAAAGCCCCTGTATCGTCAGTGTGTAGTTTCTGACAAATTCCGGAGATGTATAATAATAAACAGCAACGATACCCGGTACATCTTTTCTGGCACAGGCTGCAATGTCGATACGCGACCCGTCTTCTCTAATAAAACGTTCCGAATAAGATCTTTCTTCATATCCGGCAAAATCCATGATAATTTCTTTTTGCAGATACTCCGTAATCTCATTGGCAAGAGATTCATCCGTGCTGTATTCACAATCCGTCTTTCCTTCTTTATCCAGTACAATGATACCATCCACCCAGAGAGTCTGCAGGTTTCCTTTCAGAAATTCCCGGCTCAGCTGACCGCCGTTTTCTGTTTCCATGTTAATATTGGTACTCATCTGTCTGGCACTTTCAATCGCACGGAGAAGGCTCTTGGATTCCGAAGATTCATTATAATGGGTGTAGGTGGAACACTGCACTTTCACATAATTTACAATCTCCACCAGCCTTTTCTCTGCTTCTGCTTTTTCTGCGTGGAAGAAATAAAGCGGAGAGACTACAGCCACACCGATTCCAATCAGAGCACCGAACAGCTGGATTCGTTTTTCTTTTTTCTTTCTCTTAATATCCAAGATCATTCACCTCCAGATACTTCTGAGGATCATCCAAATATTTTTCAATAATTTTCAGGGATGTGCCATCCTGACGCATTTCTTCCAGAGTCTGGCTCATCTGCTCACAGATTCCTCTGTCATCATCTTTTGCAAAAGCGACACCTATTCCGGTGATCATCAGAGGCTCTTCCAGAATACGGAAGCTTGCATCATAATCCTTCATATACTGAACAATAGATTCCTCGTGTGCTGCAACTGCATCTACATATCCTTTTCCCAGAAATGTATAGATCAGCTCCCTGTGTCCCAGGCTGATCAGATTGCCCAGTTTTGGGATTCTTTCATCCGTCCGATTCAGAAAGATACCTTCCGGTTTGGTTGTTGACTGAACAGCCAGGTTCTTTCCCTCCAGGTCACTCAGTTTATAGATATTACTATTCTCATTTACAGCAACCACCTGACGGCTTGCTATGTATGGTCCCGCCCAGCGGTAATCATCAAGACGCCCTTCCATGGAAAAGCAGCCCATGATACAGTCAATCTCTCCGCTCTCCACCAGTTCTTTTTTCTTCTCCCAGTTGATCTGGACAACGTCCACCTGATATCCCATTCTTTTGAAAGCTTCTGTAGCCAGTTCTACATCGATTCCCGTCGGTACACCATCCTCATTCAGATAATTGTATGGTGGATAGTTGTCACTGCCGAGGGTAATAACAGGCTTTTCGGTTTCTTTTTTCGTGTTATCTGTGTTTTTACACCCTGCCAGGGTGACTGCTAAAATTCCCGCAAGCAGAATGCCTGCAATTACTCTTTTTCCTTTCATTTTCTGTCTATCCCTAACTATCCTTTTTGATTCTTCTATATCCGGTTACTTTCCATTCGTCACTGTACAGTGACCTGCGGTTCGGTACCCCCCCCCCGGATTTTATATTTCTGATCGTCTTTTCCAGCACCTTCATCTCAACCGGTTTTGAAACATGTGCATTCATGCCAGCCGCAAGGGAATGCTGAATATCTTCTGAAAATGCATTCGCAGTCATGGCAATGATCGGAATCGTCTGTGCCAGTTCATGGCAGCTTCTGCGGATTGCTTTCGTTGCCTCATAACCATTCATAACAGGCATCTGTATGTCCATCAGGATCATGTCATAATCACCTGGGGCAGACTGCTCAAATGCTTTCAAAATCTCTTCACCATTTTCACAGATGATACATTCCGCACCTTCAATCTTTAACAGTTCCGTCAGGATCTCTGCATTCAGTTCATTATCCTCTGCACACAGGAACCTCATTCCTTGAAGGATATTCCCATCCTGCTCATCTGTTTCTTCTTGTGCCGCCAGAGCAGCCGTTCTATCCTCTGCAATTTTCAGATCCAAGAGAACTTCAAAACAGCTTCCCTGTCCCAATTCACTGTCCACGTCAATGCTACCTCCCATTGCCTCAACCAGATTCTTAGTAATCGCCATTCCAAGTCCGGTTCCCTGTATTTTATTTGTAAGGGAACTTTCCGCACGGGTAAACGCATCAAAAATTGTATCCTTGAAATCTGCCGACATTCCCATACCATTATCACTAACTAAGAAACGGTACTTTGCATAGACAGATGACTTTGTCTCACATTCTTCTACAAAGAACTGAATTTCCCCACCTTCCTGGGTATACTTCACTGCATTGGAAAGCAGGTTGCTGAAAATCTGCATCAGGTGAACCTGATCCCCATTCACCCACTCATGCTGAATATTTTCTTTTATGATTGTAAGGGTCTGCTGCTTTTCATATATTTGAGTATGAAATATAGTGTCAAGTTCCTGCATAAGATCCAGAATAGAAAAGTCAGAATACTTGAAGACTGTTTTTCCTGCTTCAATCTTACTCATATCCAAAACATCATTAATGATTCCTAACAGATGCTGTGATGAAATATCTATTTTATCTGCATACTCTATAACTTTTGCTTTATTACCTGCATCATGTCTGATCAAAGACGTGATACCAATGATTGCATTCATAGGTGTACGAATATCATGTGACATATTAGACAGGAAATCTGTTTTCGCCTTATTTGCATTTTCCGCTGTCTGTAAAGCCTCTGTTGCAACGTTCTTTGCCTTTTTCAGTTTTTGATTGACTGCTTCCATTTCCTTCATTGTCTGCAAATGAAGTTCATTCTTTCTTTTTTCATATTCTGCTTTTTGATCTGCAAGACTAAGTCTGGAAATACTGTAGAATAATCCAGCAAAAAGTAAAAGTATAAAACCTGCCATGAGTGTTGTTGTACACAGCACCGTTTTCTGGTAATCCCTCAGCACATTGTCAATAACTCCCTTTGTCACAATGCATACCAAAATGGTGTTGTTGCTTTCTATCGGGCAATACCCCAGATAATAGGGGTTCTGTTTTCCCAAAAGTGCAACTCCGGATTCTCTGTTATCAAACTTCTTTTTGAGCAAATCAGCCTCTTCTTCTGTAATGGCCTGTTCCCCTTTTAAATGTTTTAACAAAGAATAATTACGCTGATATTTATCACCACTCAGGTTCGTATACGTAATATTTCCGTCATCATCCAGCATGAACAAATATGCTTTCCCATCATAACCTTTCAGTTTTAACATGGAATCCAGTTTCGAATGATCATACACCGTTCCAATTGCCGTATAAGTTTCCCCATTGATCGTATATTCCTGACATGGGATCGCAACCAGATAACCGTCTTTTTTCTTCTGATCATAATCAAGACGCACCAGTTTTCCAATATTGTATCCATTCTTTAAGTCCAGCAGAAATTTACTTGGCATATCAATCCGCATTTTTGTTCCACCTGCGGATATTGCCTGACCATTTTCCCGAAGAAATATAAGGGTACTTTCCGATTCTTTTTCCCATGCTTCAAAGAAACTTTTGTTCGTATCCGTTTCAAGAGACAGCTCCCTCTCACGAAGTAAAAATTCCTCAACCAACTGCAGCTGGCTGTAGTACCCACTCACCTGAAGATCATAGGTCTGTTGTATCTGTTCAACAACAGCTCCCATACTGCTTTTTCCATTTTCGCTGATATACTTGCTAGACTTACTTATAAGATACTTGATACAACCTAAGCTTAAAAGAATCATAAGCAGTATAAGCAACAGCCTTGTTATTTTTTTTCTTTTCTTTACCGTTTGTTCTATCTCCACTTTTACTGTTCAACCTCTATATAGTCTTCCGGTGCTGACGGCTGCTGTCCTTTTGACATTGCTTCGGTCCATGCACTTGATAATGTTGTATCTTTAAGCTGCTCAATCTCACATTTCGGATTTATTTTTTTCAAAACAGACATTGTGGTGTCTGTAAGAAAAATCGAGTATTCCTTTTCTTTGTCTATTTTCTTATCATTAACTGTTAAGTCTTTTAACGAAAATCCACTTTCCTCTTGACTGACGATCATTTTCATACCGGATGCGATTGGTAATTCGTATTTATTGGTTACATAAAAATTCTCATCAGCATCGGCGAGATAATTTTCCACGAGTTCATAAACCTGTTTACCATTGATTTTTGCAACATATAATGCTGTATCTGAACTCTTCGCAGTCATCATACCAACCCGACTACTTGCACATTTTCCTTTGTACATAGAGGAAGTGAAATAATAATATGGTGCCAGAGCCAGCTGTGCATCATTTTCTTCTCTGATCGTAGTTAAAATGGAAGATGCTGCATCACGGCCATTTCTATCGTTCAGTGAAATGGAATATTCATTTTCAAAATTCACCGTTGCTTTTTCTTCTGGATCTTTACGATTCATTACACTGCAAAAAGTATCATAAGCCTGTATTTCATCCATCTCCCCTGACAGTAATCCGTGAACAGCCTCAAGGCTTGCATCAAATGACTTTTGAGCGGAATATCGGATATAAACAGCATTATTGTTAATTTCCTCTTCCAGTCCAGGCACATCCTGCATCATGGTCGGAACATCTGTATTCAATGAAATAACACCGCTTCCATCCGCAATCAGCTTTTGCCCCTCTTCTGAAATCATACAATCCAGCACATCCAGTGCAGTATCCAGTTTCTCCCGGTTTTTTTCCAGGTTTTTGTTAAATGCAATGTTTAAGGACGGAGTCATGTACACATAGGATTCATCCGATGTCTGTGAAAAATAAGGAATACGGATCAGCTCCGCATCCATCTGTTTCTGCAGCTGCTGCATAACCGTCGGATGTCCATGAAACATTGCTGATTTTCCCTCAACAAACATCTGGATTCCTGTATCGACGTCAATATTGATATCTTCTTTACCAAAATGCGAGTCCTTAAGAAACTGGCTGGTTTCTGAAAAAATACGTTTCCATAATGTATCATCAAACTTTACTTCATCCGCTGCAGTCTCTGCACCGTTTCGCCATTCAATACCATCCAGGCTTGTGAATTCACCGATTGCCGCAGCCTGGATGATTTCATTATTAGACCAGTCTTCACCAAGATCCATGGAATACGGTTTTATGCCATTATCATAAAACTGCTGACAGGCCTGTACATATTCCTCATAATTTTCCGGAATCTTTACGCCATACTGATCAAACAGTGTTTTGTTGGCAATGATCGTCTGCGGAATACCACAGATTGGCAGCCACTGGATTTCATCCTCCTCATTCTTATAATATTGCACCGCATAAAAATAGTACTTGGAAACAACATCATAAGAAGCAAAATCCATAAGATAAGGCTGTAAGTCCTGTGCATCTGTTCCAGAGAATCGACGTACTGTTATGATATCCGGTAATTCATCATGTTCTTTAAAATAACTGTATAAATCGGTATCATTGTTACCAATAATAAATTCAATATCCTGATCAGGAAACTGTTCATGGATATAGGGTGCAATATTTTTCATCAAACGATTTTCCCACAGATAAACGGTAAGATGATCATCGTTTTTAGATACTTCTTTCTTTGACTGTCCACATCCAGACAAGACAGCAGTTGCTACAAGTACACCTAACACCACTGCTATCAGACAACGTTTTGCCTTTTTCATACTTTTATTTTCCTTATTCTTTCCTGATAAAATCATTGTTGTTACGTCTATGAAATAACACCGTAAAAAAACACTGTCAGACAGACAGTGCACCGCATTTCATGCAACTGGCTGCCATTTTACAGGCCCTGTAGCTTTGCGTCCCAGACTTTCATCTGGTTTGCCGATTTCCTTATTGTACCAAGTTCAATATCGTTAAAAATTGTACATTAAAACTTTCCAAAGTAAATTCCCGTAAGGGAATCTGCCAGAGTAAAATACCGCTATCTCTTTTGAAGTAAACCTTCCGGCTTCTTTTCCATTCTTTGTTACGATACTCTCCTGTACAGACATCACAAAGTTGAGATAATGACCGAAATTATTCTGCATTTCTGTTGCTGTAGCAGTAATCATACACATTCTTTTTTCCGTTACTGTGAGGCTCTACGCCCTGTAATCTTTCGCTTACAATATAATTGCTTTCATAATTTCCTGAACGGTATTGCAGGTATCTTCAAAAGAAATATCTTTTGCATAGTCATATTCGCGTCTGTATTTTTCCCACAACTTACGAAGGGTATCGCTTTCTCGGATTTCTTTCAAGATTTCCATGTAGTCCGTAAGAATCGCTCCGCTGCCGCGCTTTTTTGTTGTCCGTTCCAGAGCCTGGCGTAGTGTTTCTTTATCACACTCTTCACCGCGCAGCGCATACAGGATATGTATGTCGTAATAATCTCTCGGACGGGTATTTGCAATGTTGCGGGATAACACCGTTTCCAGCTTTTCCGCCAGCACCGTTTCAAGATTGTAGGCAAGAATACTGATCTGGCGATCATCAAACAGCATGGAAAATGTGTATTCCACCTCACGGGGCGTTATCATGTCGCCCGTAGTAACATCCACCGTCAGCGGTACACTGATCGGCGGATAGTTTGCTTTCAGCCCAACCCGGATGCCGGGATAATCATCCGTTTCCCGTATATCAGAAATTCCGACAACCTCAAACTGCACATCATCGGCAATCTGTACAGTACAGATATCCGTAAAAATTTTCCGGATCGCTTCATGGGTCAGAGTGTACCCTTTGATTGTCGTGTCCAGATCCATGGTTGCCCGCGTATCCAGCCCTACAATAGCAGAAATCAGGAAACCGCCTTTGAGAATAAAATTGTTTTTATAGGGCGAAAGTGAAATTCGTTCCAGCAGTCGCTCTAGCATATAGTTCTGCATGACAAGCTGTGCAGAAATATGCTTCTCTGCTGCCTTATTTTTGATAAAGGCTTTTAACTGCATTGGATTTTTTGTAATCATAAGAGAACCTCCATATAACGCAGGACCTTCGGCTTCACGCGAAGCTGATCTGCGTACTTCATCAGTTTGTGAATATTTT
>OFMS01002174.1_pt1 | contig 10590 bp, 7 predicted proteins | sample 1541871 | NCBI WGS metagenome assembly OFMS01 (sample SAMN04209251, study PRJEB22552) | human gut metagenome | biome: gut; material: feces | host: Homo sapiens | place: USA: Oklahoma
AGAGTTAGGCACTACATAAAGTTGTATTATACTAATAAGCAGACTGAACCGCATCAAAGTGTTGATTCCTTATATTGTTTTTTTCTCATCATTTACATATTCCAAAATGTCGCTTGGCTGACAGTCTAATGCTCTACAAATTGCCTCTAGGGTACTAAAACGAATTGCTTTCGCCTTTCCCGTTTTTAAGATAGAAAGGTTAGATAATGTCAAACCAACTCTTTCAGAAAGTTCGTTCAAAGAAATCTTCCGCTTTGCCATCATTACATCTAAGTTTACAATAATAGGCATAATTAAACTGTTAAGTCATTCTCTGATTTCATATCTATCGCATTTTGCAATAATTTTTCAAATACAGCCACGGCTGTCGCAACTACGATAGCGACAAAAGTAGTTACGATACAAATGGCAAGAAAACCTGCGGGGTCATCTTCTGTATTATGGGTCAACCTTATAAATAGTCCTGCCACCACGATTAAAATACTTAGTAAGATCGCACAATGCTTTATGTTCTTTAAAGTCTTTACAGAGTTTGTTGAAAATACTTTATTTTGCCCAATATAACCGAGCAACCTAAAAGCATTGTACAACGCAACAAAAAAAGCCATTGACGCTCCATATCCATATAAGATAAATGGATCAGCGTAAGTACTAAATAAATCTAGGTGTGTGGCTCGTCCCTCAGTTAAGGGAAACCAAATCAAAATAATAAGTGCCACAATACCGATAAGAACAATAACTGTTTGAAGAAATGCTGTTGAAATTCTTTTCATGACGTATGATGTTAATTTTAAACGACGTTGCAAATGTAATAAATATTTATTGATAAACAATAAATGAATACCGAAATTCAAAAAACAGTCTCTTTCTCAAGCTAATTAAAAAATCTGGACTTGAATCGCCAGTGTAGTGTCGAAGTACAATGATCTCCCATTTGGAAGGGAGAATGGGAATAGAAGAAAAAAAGAACGCCTACCTAAAAAGTGGTAGACGCTCATTGCATATGGTTATTGGGACAAATATAGAGTATCTTGGATTATCTTATTCATTAATAACTACTTCATCTCTTCTCCCTTTTCATTAAAGATAGCGATAGCCTCCTTGCCCTCGATTACCAAAATCACCTTAAAGAGTTTCCCTTCAGTCTTTTCCGCAACATATACCTCTTGGATCACTGAATCCGGATAAGATTTCTCTATGGATTGCGTAACTACTCCCGGAAGATCCTTTACCTCGACCTTAACAAAGTCATCTTGATTAACCTCACAAGCGATTGCCACTGAATCAACACTTGTCTCTGCGGCAAATGCGCTGAAACTACCAATACCCATCATCAATACTACTGCAACTAATACCTTTTTCATGACTCTTGATTTTTAATTAAACAATCTATTCATATTAACGTAATCAATAGATATAGAACAACGGATATGCCAAATTTCGCCTATCTACAGATAGTCATGACACACAACATCTTATATTTTAGCATTAACATATGAATTGGGATATTACGGGATTTTATGGGACATTTTTGGGTAATTATGCCCCAAAAGTCCCAATTCATTGCCATAACCCTTGTAAAACATTTGTGAAACAAATTATCTGTTTTTGAGCAAACAGAGTTAGACAAAAACGATATATTTAGCCATCTAAATTCTATTGAAAGCCAGATTCCATGCGAAAACAAATAAAAATCCGCATCCAGCTTCACAGCTACATGCGGACCAAACAAATAACAAACTCTACTTATATGAAAAAACAAATACTACTAACAAATTATTATACGATGACTACTATCAAGGTGACTTCTGAGTCATTTTATAGTATAACAGAAGATTGTTTGAAAAGGTTCACCAGTAATTTCTTTTAGGCTGAGAGCTTTTCTTTTTATCGACTGTTTGAATATAAAACATTTCAAGCTGCAAATTGTTTTACAAACAAAGATAAAAATGATGATTGATCGGTTTGAGGCATGATTAAGAAGTTATTTTCTATATTATTGTTTATGATAATGCTCTTTGCCTTCCGGATGAATGCGGAAGCGGATGAGGAACACTTTTCTAACGGTTCCTATCGTTAGCGCACTAGAATTAGCATTAAATGAAAGCGCTTCCGACGCTATGGTTGGTGGAGCGGTTACTCAAAACGACAAATTTCAAGTAAAACACGGCGATTACTCCTAAATCTTTAGGGATAATCGCTTTTTCATGAATAGATTTCAAGTAAAATTAGGACATTTATCCAATTATATCCGTAATTTTAGCCCAATTAAATCAATTGCAATTATGGAAAGAATCGTTAATCATCCTATTTTAACAATTCCACAAGAGGGAGAACACACTTTTTTATTCAATGGCAAACCCGTAACGGGAATGAAGGGTTTTACCATCGCCGCCGCCTTACATCAGGCCGGCTATCCAGTACACAGTCATAGCGTAAATGGCCGCAATCGTTCGCTGAATTGCGGTATCGGTAAATGTGGCGCCTGCGAAATGCTGGTAGACGGAGAAGTAAAGCGTATCTGTATTACGAAAATAGACAATGTAAAGGAAGTATCGGAAATAACAGTACAGAATTATACGACAGATTCCCAAATAGAACCCAGAGAAGAACCGGTAGAGATCTATCGAACAGATGTGGCCATCATTGGTGCCGGCCCCGCTGGATTAGCTTGTAGGGAAACCTTAAAAGAACTAGGCTTGAACAGCATCGTAATCGATAGCAATGATAAGATCGGCGGTCAATTCTTGATGCAAACCCATGCATTTTTCTTTTTCGAGAAAGAGCGGCGCTTTGGGGGTATGCGTGGTTTCGATATCGCGAAAACTTTAGCCGGAGACGACCACTCTGGTATTTTCTTACATTCTACGGTCTGGGATATCCTACAAAATAAGCGTATCGCCGTAAAAGACATGCTTAACCATAAAAATTTCTATGTAGAAGCTCAAGCCTTGATAGTCGCTACCGGTGCGGTTCCTTTTATGCCGACCTTCGAAAATGATGATGTGCCCGGAGTTTATACAGCGGCAGTCGTACAGAAAATGATGAACGCTGAATTCACGTTACTCGGCAAAAACATATTGACAGTAGGCGCCGGTAATATAGGTTACCTAACGTCCTACCAATTGATGCAAGCCGGAGCGAAAGTCAAGGCTATTTTAGAGGCGATGCCCCATGAAGGTGGTTTTCCGGTACAAGCGAATCGAATTCGCCGCCTTGGCATACCTATTTATACCTCTCATATGCTTTTGAAAGCCATTCCAAACTTGGATCGGACAGGTATCACCGGCGCGGTTGTCTGCGAATGCGAGAACTTCAAGCCAATCCCGGGAACAGAGAAAGTGATCGATGGTATTGATGTCATTAATATATGTACAGGATTGATTCCCGACAACCAATTGCTAACCAAAGGCCAATATACATTTGGAAAACGTTGTGCCGGCGTAGGTGATGCCGTACGGATCGGAGAAGGTACTACCGCCGTACTAAGAGGAAAGCAAGCCGCTTATGAGATCGCCCAAGAGCTAGGCGTACGTTTCAACTACAACGATTACTTACAAATATCTAAGGAATACATCGACTCCCAGCAACATCCGATCCGCATCAAGGAAGAGTCCCCAAGGCCCACTCCCGAGCGTCAAGCCCAACGCCCTTTCGTTCGCTTGGATTGCCTATACGGTTTCGCTTGTAACCCTTGCTCTTTCGCTTGTCCTCAAAAGGCGATCACCAAAAGCTCCACCAGCGTAACGCCCGAGATCAATTACGAAAAATGTACCGGCTGTATGCAATGCGTATCCCATTGTCCGGGGCTGGCTATTTTCGGCTACGATACCCGGAAGCAAAACTTATTCTTACCGGTAGAATACGAGGTAGAAGTAGGTGCCGAGGTGTGGCTCGTCGATGATAACGGGAAGAAACAAGGCGAAGGTATCATTGAGAAAGTATTAAAGAAGCCGACAAAAACAAACGTGGCCCGTGTGAAAGCGGCAGGAATGGAAAACGATGCCTTATTGAATATCACAGGATTCATCGTAAAAGAAAACTATCCGGAGGAGATCGACTTCAAGCAAGAGCCGGAGTGTGAGTCTGAGACCTATGTTTGCCATTGCGAGGACGTATCTTTGGACAAGCTACTTTCCGCCATTGGGGATCGTAAATATATCTCCGTCGACGAGGTAAAACATATCACCCGCCTAGGAATGGGGCCATGCCGTGGAAAACGCTGCATACCCCGCCTACGCATGAAACTAAGGGAAAAAGGTATCGAACTGGTAGGCGACGCTACCCCCCGTGCTCCCCTATCTACCCGCTTCGTCCTAAGGGAAATGTATCCACAGCGTCAGATAGCGGATACCTATAAAGTAGATTCTGGAAAGCAGGTTCGTAAGACGGAAGTCTTAATCGCCGGCGGAGGTATAGGTGGTAGCGCATTGTTCCGTTATTTTGCGGAAGCCGGTAAAAAGACCGTGCTTATTAATGCGGATCGAGGATCATCATGGCGTAATATCGGTGGTGGTCGTCCAGCGTTCTCGATCCCCGAATTAGCGGAGATCGCCCGTAATAACCAAACGATATTCGAGGAGACACAAAAAGAATACGATATCCATTACCGTGAGATACGCTATATCACGTTCGCCCACGACGAGGCTACCTACAATGATCTGGAACGTTCCTGCGGTTGGTCCAACGCTTATTTGATCGACAAGAAAGACTTCCAGAAAGAGGTGTCCCCCTACTTCAACACGAACCAAAACACCTATTTCGCCGCACAAATCTCCCAGCATTGTTGGCAAGCTACCCCGGGGCGTGTGATAGACTTTATACGAAACAAAGGCAAAGAGCGGCAAGGTGAGGTTTGGGAAGACACACACCTAGTGGAAGTACACAAAAACGGTAGAAAATATCACGTCTTATTATATACGCATGATAAGCGATACATCGAATACGAATGCGATCATTTCGTGAACGCCCTCGGTTATAGCGCCGAGCGTTTCGCCCGCATGCTAGGCCTTTACACCGGCCTCTATCCGGTCAAGCACCAAGCGTTGATTACCCATCGCCTACCGAATCTGGGTAAAAACGGGGATATCCTCGATATGTTGATAGACCGCCGGAAACGTAACGACTTCTCCGCTGTCTCAACCGCGAACTCGGTGAAATTGCAGTACGAGTAAAGATGCTCGTTAAGCGCAGAAGGACGAAAAGACCCCGGGACCTTTACTATACCTTGGTATTGGCGTTAGGCGCGGATTGTGTAGCATAGGCGGGAGGCTTCGAAGCGTGGGCGCCAGCCCGTGTGGAGCCGCAAGGTGAAATACCGCTCTGTTCTCGTTTGACGTCTAACCTCGAACAGTCATCCTGTTCAGGGACAGTGCCTGGCGGGTAGTTTAACTGGGGCGGTTGCCTCCCAAAGAGTAACGGAGGCGCTCAAAGGTCCGCTCAGCCCGGTTGGCAATCGGGTTTCGAGTGTAATCGCACAAGCGGGCTTGACTGCGAGAACGACGGTTCGGGCAGGGACGAAAGTCGGAGATAGTGATCCGGTGCCGGCGCACGGGCGCGGCATCGCTCAACGGATAAAAGGTACCCCGGGGATAACAGGCTGATCATTCCCAAGAGTCCATATCGACGGGATGGTTTGGCACCTCGATGTCGGCTCGTCGCATCCTGGGGCTGGAGCAGGTCCCAAGGGTTCGGCTGTTCGCCGATTAAAGCGGCACGCGAGCTGGGTTCAGAACGTCGTGAGACAGTTTGGTCTCTATCCTCTGCGCTCGTTGGAATCCTGAGGAGGCCTGCCCATAGTACGAGAGGACCTGGGTGGACGGACCTCTGGTATGCCGGTTGTCGCGCCAGCGGCATGGCCGGTTGGCTACGTTCGGGAGGGATAACCGCTGAAAGCATCTAAGCGGGAAGCCTGCTCCAAGATTAGGATTCCTTGGCACTTCGGTGCCTGTAGCCCGCATGTTGAACACGTGTTCGATAGGCCGGAGGTGGAAGCCCCGCGAGGGGTGGAGCCGACCGGTACTAACGGGCGAACGCGGCACACTTTTTCCGACCCGCTTGCTGGGTCGGGTCTCGTCCTGTGGTGGTTTCTTTCGTTGGATGGCAAGGAGCGTTGTTTCTTGTGGTCACGGAAACGATACCGGTGAAGCGTTTGGTTGTTCGCGTCCGTTGTCCGGTTCCCGGACCGCCACGATCGGAATCGTGGCGTGGTTCCGGTTCTGCCGGCCGATCCTTGTGGTTGGCCGTTATATTGGTTTTGCGGTGGTCATGGCCCAGGTGAGACGCCCGGTCCCTTTCCGAACCCGGAAGCTAAGGCCTGGTCGCGGCGATGGTACTGCACTCGAGAGGGTGTGGGAGAGTAGCACGCCGCCGCATTCAACGTCGGGGGTTCCCGTCGAGCTTCGGCTCCGGGAACCCCCATTTTTTTATGCTTTGTTGTGCCGGCCAGCCGGCCGGAGCACGTTGCCTGGGGTTCCCGTCGGGCCTTTCCCGTTGCTCGGCGTCCGGATTATTCCACGCGCCGGGAGACCTAGAACGCCGAGGGATTTCAGGAATTTCAGGGGAGCCTCTTGCGCTTATCCGATGGTTGAATAGACTGAAGAACTATGCATTATTTCGTACCCAAACGCTGTGTCGAATCGAACAAAATCATGTATCACGACAAAGCAACAGCCCAGCAGGCCGCCGACCAAAGTTGGCGTGAACGCGGCACTGAACTTTGGGTCTATCGGTGCGAATTCTGCGGAACTTGGCATCTCACGCATCGCGATCCACAATCCAGCTACACGTACGTGCCTTTCAATCAGCAGATTAAACCGCATTCCCGCAAAAAAGGCTACAAACCACGCCGCAAGTAGTAGTTCCGTCAGCGTTCGAGGCGGAAGCCTTGGCGCTTGGCGTTTGGAGCCACGGTCTTGCTGGTCACACCGGGATCGACCGCATTTGATGCGATCTGATCGCTGAACGTATCAACCGGGCGCTCGGTATTGCGTAAATCGTAATACCGATGCACTTCCTCGTCGAAATCCTGCAAACCGGCAAGCAACGTCTCATTGTTCGACGGATACTCATTCTCAAAGAACTGCATGGAACGCGGCATACGCGGCTTAAGTGCAGGATCCTGATCGGGCTTACCGATCGCAAGTCCCAGCACAGGGTACGTGTATTCCGGAAGATTCAGCAGATCGATCAGCGCCGGAACGTCATTCAGCAGCGAGCCGAGAATCACGCAGCCAAGGCCGAGTGAGTATGCGGCCGTTTCCATCGCATGCAGGGCCAGTACGGCATCGTTCTGGGCCTGTGAGTAGTGGTAACTGCCATTCAGCGTAAACGTGTCGGAAGTGGTATCTACGCCCTTTGTGGAAGCGATTGCGGCATTGCGGTGTTCGTCAAGTACGAACACATACAGCAGTGGCGCGGTGGCGATATACGGCTGTCCGCCGATTTCGGCGAGACGCTTCTTGGCTGCGGGATCGGTCACGCGGATTGCGGACCAGTCATTGAGGAACTGGCTGCTCGCCGCATGCTGTGCAACGGTTTCAAGGGTTTCGATTACATCATCCCCCAGCGGCTTCGACTTGAATTTGCGGATGGAACGACGTTCCAGCAGAGTGTCAACAGTGGCATTGTGAAGAAGATTGCTCATGTCACCCATTTTCGTCCGTTTTGCAGGATTACGCAAGGATGCCTTGGTTCAGCCGGTAGAGGATTCCGGATTCTTCGGCAGCAGGATCCGCAACGTGAACACACTGTCGGTATCATCCACCTGCATGGTGCCGCCGTACTGTTCGACCGTGTGCAGCATGCTTTTCATGCCGAATCCGTGTCGGGTGGCATCCTGATGCGTCGTAATGGGCAGGCCATTACGAAAACGCAGCCGACGCTGATGATAGTTCTGAATCTGAATCAGCATCAGGTTGCCTTGTGATGAGAAGCGTACGTTGATTACCCTCTTGGATGGGTCATTCAGTTCCATAGTGGCGTTGATGGCATTGTCGAGCGCGTTGCCGAACAGTGCATAGATATCCGCGACCTGCATGAAGTCCAGTGAATCGCCGCTCGGCATGCAGGTGAGTTGAATATCGTGAGATTGACAGTACAGGCCTTTTTCCATCAGTACGGTATTGAGGGCCTTGTTGCCTGTGTCGATGCGGGTGTCATAGATCATGATCGCCCGTTCGGCTTCGGCGAAGTATGCGTCACGCTCCGGGCTTTCCTGCATGGTCTGCAGCGTGCGAATCTGATGTTTCAGGTCGTGGCACTTACGATTGATGATGTCGATCGTCTCCTGGCTGACCGTATACTGCTTCTGTTGCTGCAGCAGCGTGTATCGTACGCCGTCGAGTTCGCGCTGCAGTTCGGCCTTGTCATGATTGCTGCGCTGAGCCCACATGATGTAAAAGCAGCATAATGCGTCACTGATGTGGTAGACCACGCCATGGAGCGAGACATCATCATGGCACAACACGCCCAATACCCACACGAACAGCAGAATGCAGGCCATGGGGAACAGGTCATTGCGATTCACCCGATAATGTCCATGCACTGCGAGTTTGCGTGCAAACATGATGAAGAACGCGCCGTAGATGGCGATATAGATCACCGTGGTCAACAGTCCGTTGAGGAGCGTGGGCAGATCGGCGTTGTGCGTCCGAGTGCGATGCTGAGCGCCAGATAGCATTCGTTGGCCGCATGCTGCGTGGCGTTCGCACAGATGGTGCAGTAGAGTACTTCCGACAATCCCGCCTGCAGACACAACGCCACTGCGGGAAGGCATATGACCGCGAATGCAGGCCAATACAGTATGGCCAACAGCAGGTTGTCGGGTACCGTGACGGCGGCGCCGAACATATAGGCGATCATTAGCAGAACAATGGTGCATGAAGCGAATCGTGCGGGGAAACGACGTCGTTTTGCGACCGGAATCATGAACAGTAGGCAGGCCACGATGATCTGTGCCATGTAGGAAACCTGCAGCCAGGCGTGGTCGATCATACGCTGGTGCCCACGCACTTCCACATAGTAGAGATTGTCGGATGAAATGCGTAGAAAACCGTCCGTCGTCGGGAAAACGAGCGATTTCCTACGACGATTGCCGATCAGTGCCAGAATACCGCGCATTTTGATGGAGAAGGAGTAGTAGTTGATGGGTTTGAGTATGAAATCCAACGCATGTACGGCATAGCCATGAATCGCCATCTGCGCCATGTTGGTGACGAATACCAGTGGAACATCGGCGTCCATCTGACGTAGGCGTTGTGCGGCGGACATGCCGTCGGTGCCGGGCATGTCGATATCCATGCAGATCAGGTCGAAGGAGCGGTCGTAGCCGTCAAGAAAATCATCGGCGCCGGCAAATTCAATGATGACGATTGCGGATCCGCTCTCCTGCGCAAGCCGTTCGAACGATGCCTGCAGGGTCTTGCGTTCGTCGGCGTCATCGTCGATGATTGCGATCCTCACGGTGTTCATGCCTCCTCATTGCGACGGATTCCATTATAGGAAACGTCACATGCTCGGGTCGAATGGCGAAAGAACCAGTTATGCCCCTGGGAATGACCAGTTACACCATCCGGGAAGGTAGGGGGTGGCCGTGCCGCGCACCATGGAATTGACATTGATGTCGGTATCAACATGTGACAACGAAGGAGTCGAGATGAAAGGGAATTCCGGTCTGCTGTGGCGAGGGCTCACATCGGTGACAGGCACATTGCTGGTGCTTGGCATCTGTGGGACGCAATGCTCGTACATGTATGCGGGAACGATCAACTCCGCGCTGGGAACGTCCAGCACGAGAATCGTCGCCGGTGAAGGCGGCGGAAACACTACGTACTACGCCAGCGAATATGGCGACTTGAATGCCGAAAATCTACAGAAGCTCATCGCCGACGCGTACGGCGAGTCCGTGCTTGAGCAGGAGGAGGGTTCGGTGCTGTTGCGCAACAACGACGGCACGCTGCCGCTTGCCTCAGACAAACATGTCACGTTGTTCGGCCACGCCGTGGTGCAGCCGGTCTACAGCCCGGGTGGCGCCAACAGCGCCGCCGACATCGGCAAATATGTGATTGATCTGAAATCCGCACTGGAACATGCCGGTTTCTCGGTGAACAACACTCTGTTTGACGCCTATTCGAAGAGCGATACCAAGCGTGTGGCCAGCAACAACCTGCAGGTTTCCGGCGATCCACGTTCGAATGGCGCGTTGAATGACGCCCCGGTGCTTGGCGAGGAGCCGGCATCGTTCTATACCGATCAGCTCAAGGCCAGCTGGCAGGACGATTACCACGATGTCGCCATCGTCATGCTTGCCCGTGAAGGCGGTGAAGACAAGGAGATGATGATGAAGGATCCGGAGGGCATCAGTGCTCTGAGTCTGCATCAGGACGAGAAGGACCTGCTGCGGATGATCAAGGATTCCGGCAAGTTCTCCAAGACCATCGTGCTGCTCAATTCCGCCTTTCCGATGGAGGTCGGCTGGCTTGATGACTACGGTGTGGATGCCTGCATGTGGATCGGCAATCCAGGGCAGCGTGGTTTCGAAGGAGTGGCCAATCTGTTGGTGGGCAAGGCCAACCCTTCGGGCCGTTTGAC
>OFMS01002187.1_pt1 | contig 10559 bp, 9 predicted proteins | sample 1541871 | NCBI WGS metagenome assembly OFMS01 (sample SAMN04209251, study PRJEB22552) | human gut metagenome | biome: gut; material: feces | host: Homo sapiens | place: USA: Oklahoma
GGTGTAGTACTTGGGGACAGCCGCAAAGGGGTAGGTGGTCCAGATGACACTTTCTTCTCCGGTGTCGGCGTCGGTGGCCAGCGAGATTACATAGACCACTTTCCTGTCGTACCGCTGGTAGTACCCGGCACGGATTTTTCTTTCTGCCATCTGGTCACCTCATATGTCTGTATATACTTTCGGTTACTGTTTGCAGAGTGATAATTGCAATTTTGGCAAAAGTCGCTTTCTCATGTTTTTCGGAAGATATATCTGCGCTTTTAACAGGAGCCATTGGTTTTGCCGCTCACTTTGCAGGTAAGTGCTTTATATCGTCATCCTTTTTGCACCAACTATTCCATTAATCACATACAAGAAGCATGTATCCATAGAACTCGAAACAATCTCCGCTTATACAGTGCATAGCTGTATGAATTTACCATGTTCAGTGTTTTATGCCAAACGGAATGTTCTTTACTTTAGAGATTAAGCATAAAAATATCCATCTTTGTATTGTCAATATAATGGCGGTACATTGTTTCTGCAGGCAAAAGGCGTACCTGAATATCCTGTAGTCCTAATTTGCTCAGCATAGCAAGGGATACAGCACCTTTTTCGATTATCTCTTTCGACGCAGTCGGCATAAGGAAACAGTTCCTTACTGTGTTGATTTGATGAGCCTTCACAAAAGGTCTAAATGCCAACTGGTACAGATACTGCTTGGTAATAGATTCAATGCCAGGCTGACCGCACAGCTTTTTGTTGTGTTCCAATTGGATGTTGTAATACTTGGCATCAAAAATGATAAACTGATACTCCCCATTAATCTTCACGATGGAAACAAGATCTGGGATGAGAGTATCCTCGGCCTGCTTCACAAAGCACTCACCAGTTGGTGTTGCTCCGAACCACTGCGGTTTATCAATCAAATCAATGAGTTTCTTATGCCGCATATCGCGGTATTGTTCGGTCAATGGTATAGGCAGTCGCAGTCCACCGATTGGCTTCTGTAACTGGTTGTCCATTACTTCTGCGCAGACTTTTTCCCATACCAGGTTGAAACTGTTTGTGCCGAACATACTGAAGCAATCCAGATCATCCAGTGCGCTGCTATTGGCTATGTAGGCATACAGCGTTTTCAGCAGAAGCTGCTTGCGTGTGTTGAACTGGACATTGAGTTCCTTGACGATACGCTCCAGAACATACTCTTTATCACCGAAGTCCTCAATACTCTCATCAGATATATCGACACCCATAATATCGAATAGATCCAACAGGTCGGCATCTCTTAATTCCTCTGTACAATGCGTGAGGATACATTCGTGAAGACGCTTGAAAAAATTGAAATCGTCATTCACCCGCTTCATGGTTAGCAATTCCGGGTAATACGGACGATTGTGGCTAAGGAGAGTGAAAGTTTCGTTGATAGTTCTATCCCAAAGAATTTCACCAGTTCCGTTGGATTCGATAATATCCTGTGTGTTGGTATAAGCGCCATACTCAAAATAGTCCTGGAGGAGGAACAACATAACAGCCAGCATATTAAATGCGCTGCTATCACTCGTATCGTTGTACATACGAATGATCTGTTCCTTGGAATTGTACTTTTCAAGCACTTTCAGCACTTGTTTCAGTTCCGCTTTGGGGGCCGTGGCATCGAGCAAATATTTTGGATAGCATTTCAGCACACGGCCCTCAATAGTAATAACCCCAACAAAAGTGAACACATACAGGTATTCGTTTTCACCGACTTCGACATCGGCAATTTCGATGTCTTCATCCAACAGATCGGTGAGATCCTTCTGTGTGTCATTCGCTTTTACAGCCTTCAGTACACCATATTCTTTCAGACGCTTCAGAATGTGAACAGTCTTTTCCTCGGAACAATGAAACTCTTTAACCAGGTCTTCCTGTGTATAGCGTTTTTGTTCTCGTAAAAATACCGAAATCATTCCCCATCATCCTCTGGACCATTATCAATAAATTGGCTGCTGATTCCTTCGCAGAAGATATACACGCCCTTGGTATCAAATTCTCTGCAAATCTTGGAATACTGGTTCTTGGCCTTCTCATCACAGCCGCCGAACAATGTAATACGTTTCTGTTTTGCAGCATCATCGAACAGATACATAATGACCTTGTTCTTGAAAATGCGAGTAAACACTGTGGGGTCAATCATTTCGCTTTCCGGCAGATTTTTCTTGGAAATGAAATACGGCCCCATCAGCTTATCCTCATTGACCTTGTAAGTGAGAAGTTCATTGTTGATGGCTTTACGGAGTGCGTTCCATTCCACGATACGGCGATATTCTCCCTCTCCGAGGATGACCTTTTTGCCAACAATTCCGGCTTCGCTGTCATCGATACCCAGATAGGTGAAGTCCCATCTACGCTTGAATGCAGTATCCATCGGGAATACGCCCTGGTCAGCACTGTTCATAGTGGCCCAGATGAACATGTTATCCGGGATGCGAATTTCAGAGTAATCGTCGGGATTGCCGCCGAGCTCTCCCGCCAGATACCTTTTGATGTCCTCGGACGCCTGAATCGGATACTCACTGACCTCGTCATCACCACGGTCAAGCAGTTGGAACACATCACCGAACACAGCCGCGACATTGGCACGGTTGATCTCCTCGATTATCAACAGGAAGGGCTTGGGTGCATCCGTTCTACTGTTCCTAAGCGATTTCACATAGGTACGCATGAAGGGGCCTGGCACATAAGAATAGGTGATAGCATCCTTGCCGTCGCTATCCTTACAAGGCACAGGTTTATATGTGCCGACAAAATTAGCATAGGAATAGTCTGGGTGGAAGGTTACTCGCTCGTACTCGCCGCCATCTGCAAGCAGGGCCTCCTTTTCATGGTTCAGAGTAAAACTCTTACCGGTGCCTGGTGCGCCAAAGAGAATACGGTTGCGAGGTTGATCACTGATCAGACCCGTATTGAAGCTGATTGGGCGAATTTGTTCTACAGGGTCTTCCTCTGGAACATCATTAAGAGTTTCATCGCGACCGTGCAGAAGAGAATACAGGTAGCATATATTTTCACTGTTTTTCAGTTCATAGAAAGTAGTCAGCTTGCCTTCGCCCTCGACAGGAAGTGTTTTCCCTTTCTCAAATACTTTGAGCCAACGGACAGGCCGACAGTGCCCATATTCTTTTGTTTCATCAAAGAAATAACCGCCAGTCACAAGGCCGATAGCAAGAACTTTTTGCCCTGCCATGGCAACTACATACGTAGTATCAGCTGCAGCTGAATAGAAACTATTAATTTCACCATATTTGCGCGAGGCCAGCCTGTTATCATAATTCCACTGGCTCTTTAACGCATCAGTAATTAATCCTTTGCTGTCAACATCCTCTTGGTAGGTAGTCGTGAGATTTCCCAGTTCATTCCATCCAATGGCAACATAGTTATTCTGGCGCCATTCGTTAAAGTAGATTCCATTGTCACCTGTACCAATTCGATAGAATGTTTTAGGAGATCCTATGCTATCAAAGATGATTTTCGAAAAGACAATATTGGAGATTCCACACTCATTTACAAAAACATTGATCTGTCCCATACGGATAAACTGCGCATCAGAAGGAACAATGTTTAAATTACAGAGAATATGCTTCTGCCATGCTTCATTGTAAAAGTTGGGCAGGATATGTGGGAACATCATGTGGTAATACTTCAAGAACCACATTTTTGTAATATACTGTGGAATAACGGCATTTAACGCATTCAGTAAATCATTGTAATCGTTGACCGTTACAAGCATTTCATGGTTTGAAATAATATCCGCACCAGCTACCAGCGCATCACGGATTTGTTTGCCTATTTCAAGAGCTTCTTCTTGAGAAACGGAACGCTGGCCGCCTTCGCCAAAGGATGTCTTCCAGGTTTCTTCGTTTCTGCTATAGAACAAATTGTATTTATATGCAGTTCCACCGGCGATGCTACCGAACTGTGTATATTGGGCATCGAACTCTAATGCGTTGCAAAGACTACGATCATTAACACCGAGAAAAATATATCCCAACAGCTCTTCATCAGGGAGGGCGCGTAATTTCTCAGGAGCATATAAACTTTGAAATTGCTGATACAGCTCATTTGCCTCTCTATCCACTTTGGCATACTTTTCAGCGGCAAGTCTGAACCAGATGGGAGAAAGGTATTCAACATCATTGGAGGATACTCTTTCCATTAGAAAACGGCGGTACAAATCAAGACCAGCTGATAGGGAACCGTTGCCTCTTGCCTTATTAAATGTATCATATCCTTTGTCGGCCTTTATTGCAGACCGATGCATATCAAAGGTAACTATGTCAGCAATCTCAAAAATAGAATTGTATGGAGCAATAGCGCCCGCAAATGAGCCAGGAATAGCTTTGAGCGCACTCATATATTGATTTTTTGTGTTTTCGGAATAGGGTTCTCCGTTTGCTTTGGATAGACGAGCCAGCCATTTTTTAAAGGCATCCTCATTATTATCGTAGGTAGTTTTTATTTCTCGTGTATTTTCATGTCTTTCTTTTAACAGAATTTCATACATTACAGGCAAAGGATCTGTAATGCCGGAATAAATATCCGGAAAATCCTGTGCAAGAGATTCCATAAGAGATTTGGTTGCCTGACTGCATTCTTCATAGTTAAATTGATGGAGTCCAAGGTAAATATTAGCAAAAAGATTGATTGCTTTTGAGATTTCCTCGCTGAAATTATTTGTTATTTGGGACAAAGCGATAATATCCGCCATTCGTTTCTCGATATTTAATTTAAAATAGCGTCCCTTACGGTCTGGGGTTTCTTTACTTATACCACCACCAAAAATACAGTCTTTCACCGTGAAGATAGCCTCATTCGAAGCTTCTATACTGCATTCGAGCCACATGGACTGTAGCCAGTAATTATTTGCACTTAAAAGAGATACTTGCAAATTATTTGGCATTTTTACCCCACATGTAGGGGGCAACATCATAAACGCTGCAACCACTTTACTTGGAGCTACACGATTATTTCCAATTCCAAGTTTCATGGATGTTGAACCGTTACCTCGTGGCTTAATTTCATATTTTGCACTATCATCATCGAGGGTAACAGTCATTTCCTGGCCATCTACAGTTTGAAAACTATATCGAAAAACTGAAATTCGTCCATTTAAGGTTTCAGGGGAGGTCAATTTTCCATTTTCGTTATAAAACCGCCCACCTAAAAAAGCTTGGCCACCGCCACTATTCGCATTATAGGTAAAATGAAAATCTGCTTCGCATCCAGAATATGTGGCATAATCAGTGATTTCATAGAAATATGACATATACGCACCTCTTTTCTTCCTACTCAGCGCAATACTGTTTTATACACTCTGCCACATACTTTGCCAGAGCCGGTGGCACAGCATTGCCTATGGCAAGTTCGACATCTGTTTTTGCTCCTGGGAAATTAAACGAATCCGGAAAGGTCTGGATATATCCACGCTCTCGTGTTGTTAGGGCTCGAACGCCCTCACATATAGCTGCTTTATCAGCGTGATGACGCTTATAATTATCGGGAATTGGCCTGTTAATACCACGAATTGTTGCAGCTGGTTCATCTATCGAAAACACAGCTCGACGATTATAGCTTCTTGGATGCATATAATAAAAATCGGTGTTAAGCGAATCGCCGAGATAGTCCCGCACAGTCATTTGCTTACTTGACAGATTTGAAACAAGTACCTCATCAAGAAAGCCATTAGTTTCTCCAAGTTTCCCAATCAAAAAAAATCTTTGACGCTTTTGTGGTACACCACAGCGGCTTGCATCTAAAACTCGTGTGGTAATACCATATCCAGCATCTATCAGCATTTGCTTTAGTACCGTGACAGTGGGAAATCTCTCAATATTATAAACATTTTCGAAAACCACCCATACTGGTTTTACAGCACGTACAATTTCTCCAAACTTTATTGTAAGATTGGCGCGGTTACCTAACTCGCGTTTTCCCGCTATGGAATAATCTTGACATGGTGGACCACCCATAATTACATCAGGTTTCATTTCAGAAATCTTTTGTGTAACATCGTCTTTACTAAGATCATTTTTATAAATAGGATGGGAGAAGTTGCTCCTGTATATATTTATTGCCGCGTCCCAATTATCAAAGGCCGCAATAACACTAAATCCTGCATTTTCAAAACCTAAGGACATACCCCCGCAACCCGCAAACAAATCAATTACCCTCATTGTTATCTCCACTTTCTTTTGACATAATATACCGCATAAGGGCAGATCCAACATATTTTGCTAAATTAACGGGTACAGCATTCCCAATCATTGAATTTACATCAGATTTCCCGCCCACAAAATGAAAGTTTTCCGGAAATGTTTGAATGTAGCTTCTTTCTTTAGGTGTCAAACAACGAACTTGATCCACTGGCACCGGGTCGTTTGGATGGCCCTTATAACCTTTCGGAATAGGGCGGTCAACTGCTCGAATGGTCATAGATGGCTCATACACGCTGAATACGCCTCTTCGGTTATAGTTGGTTGGGATTCGAAAATAGTAATCTATCCCAAGAGAATCACCAAGATAATCATGGATGCTCATGGGTTTTGGGGCCAGGTTACGATGTAATTCTTCATCCAGAAAACCATCTACTCCACCAAGCATTCCTACCACAAACATTCTTTTTCTCGTTTGTGGTACACCACAGTATGCCGCATCCAGAACCATTTGTGTCAATCCATAACCTGCCTCATGAAAATTAGCAATTGCATTACGGAAAGAGATCGTATTACGTATAGTCGCAACATTTTCCATTACAAAATATTGGGGTTTTACCTTGCTAACGATTTTTGAATAGCTGACCGACAAAATTGCCCTACCTCGGTTTTCATCCTGATATCCTGCGGTTGAAAAGTCCTGACAAGGTGGGCCGCCAATGATTAAGTCTGGTGCATATACTGATATTAATTCAACTGCCTTGTCTACATCCAGAAGATCTTGCTCTATCACTGGGTGATCAAAGTTCATTGCATATACTCGCGTTGCTGCTTTCCAGTTATCGATAGCCGCAACGATATTGAACCCGGATTTTTCAAAACCAAGTGACATACCTCCACAGCCACAAAATAAGTCAACACATTTTATATTAACCGACATTATGCATATATCCTTCCATGAATTATCCTACAGACTAAGCGAAATTACTCCATAGCGCTTTTCCCGCTTTTTACCCATTCTTCCAATTCAGAACGCTTGAATTTCCACTGCTTCCCGATTTTATGTGCAGGCATATTCTTATCTTTTATCCACTTGCGCAAAGTAACAGATTTAATATTAAGAAACATCGCTGCATCTTCAATACTGATATAATTTTCGTTGATTAAATCAGACATACTGGTACACCTCGTCTTTGCATAGTTGCGCAGTTCTACACCTAAATTATATCGACAATTAGTACCATTTTCAACTGTTTTAATATATTTCGTGCTATTTGCGCTATTTAGTGATATTTGTGATTCTCCTTAGCCATATTCCACATTTTTATATGCGCAACGAGCGCCCGTTCTTCTGGTTCGACAGGAGAATGAGCGCTCGTTTTCATCGTTGTGTAGTTCCATCGAGAGCCTCCACGCCAGTTCAAAGCCGGCAGTAAAACTGTCGAGGGAGGTCTGTTCTATGATCAAGTTCTGGGCATCAATGATTCGTAGCACCAGCTTGCGTTCCGGCTTTGCCAGCGCCTCGATCAATGCTTTGTGGCACTCCTCCACTTCGTTTTCCTGTTCGTCAAGCTCCGGGCGGACATAAAAGTAATCATACAGCTCTTTAAGCAGTTTGTTTTCCATCGTCAGCATCTCCTTGTGACCCAAACATATACCACACCTTCCGCAGAATATCCATCAGAATTTCAGAAGATTATCGAGAATATTTGCTGCTTCCCTGAGATCTTCCGTGGATGCTTCATTGGGCTTGTTTTCGCCTTTGGCGGCAATATGGGCCAGATAGGGGGCATAGTTCTGCCGTGTCATTGCGCTCCTGAAGTGGCCCAGCATCTGAGAAACCTCTTTCGTGCCCATTCCATTCTGCAGCGACAGGACGGCGCAGGTGTGCCGGAGATCCGCAAACCGGATGTGATCCAGCCCGGCCTCTTTGATGATCTCATTGTGCAGCCGGCGCACCATCTGGGGTGAGTAGGGCCTCTGGGTGGCTGGGTGCATGAACATGAGCGGACTTCCTGGGTGTTTAGCGTGTTCCAGGCGCAGGAGTTCAACCGCTTCCGGGGTCAGACTGACGATCCTGGTGCTGCCTTCGTACTCCACCAGCTCCCGCCGTTCCACCGAGCGTTTCTCAGCGATGGTCAGCGTCCGCTCCTTCGTGTCCAGGTCGCTCCACTTCAGGGCAATCAGTTCGCCTTGCCGAAGTCCTGCTGTCAGCGCCAGCAGGAACATGGGGAGGTGGCCCAACCGCTCTGCCGCGTCCAGATAGTCCTCCACTTCTGATGCCGTCAGCACATTGGCGCTGACCTTCTTTGGCTTTGGGTAGTGAAACGCTCGGGCAGGATTTTCCGCTATTAAGCCATCCCGCATCGCTTGATCCAGGCATTGCTGGAGTAGCCGATGGATGTGCCGCATCGTGTGTTCGCCCAGCCTTGGGTATTCAGGACTTTCCGGGCGGTGACCGCCAAAGCGCCTTCGCTCTTCCAGAAAATCTCCCACTTGCTCCACTGTCAGTTCAGAGATTGGTATATCCCCCAATCCGGGGAGAATGTGGTTTTTAAAGATATAACCATGGGCTGCGTATGTGGTCGGACGGCTCTGGTTCTTGTCGTAGACCTCCTGCCAGCGGAGAATATAGTCTTTCAGTTTCATATTCCTACCTCCATGCACTGCCGCTGCAGATTTCGAAAGGCCACCCACGGGAGTCCCGCTTGTTTCAGAATCCGCTTGTGCAGGTAGTAGAACTCGTGGAGCTGATACGGTGCTCCGGTCTTGGGGTTGAGGAACACATAGAAGCCGATTTCCGGCATCCGTTCCAGAAGATGCTCCGCCCTGCTGTTGAGGATCAGCAGGCGCTGTCCCTTGAGTATGTACCGGCAGCGGATATGAAAATCGGCCCACGACAAGGTGATGAGTTCACATTGCCGCAGGCCGCTGGATAGTCCTGTGTAGATGAGAGGGAGTACGCCCAGTTGTTCCGCCGCGTTCAGGTACCGCTGGAGCTGCCCCAAGCGCAAGGGAGTTGTTTGATACGCTTCTGCCTGTGGCTCTTGACAGAGCCGCACCGGGTTGTAGGGAATGCGCTGGTCGCAGGCCGCTTCATCTATGCAGCGCCGCAGGAGCAGATGGACGCACCAGACGCTTCTGACGCTGAGCCCCTGGCTCCGCAGGCTGTCATAGAAGCTGGTGACGGTGCTTTCAGTCAGTTCCGCCAGCGGGATGCCCCCGATTTCAGGGAGAATGTGGCGGTAGATCAGGTTGCGGTATCCGCCCACGGTGCTGCCGCTCCATCTGCCCTGGTTCTCGCAGAACCAGCGGTCGCACCACTGGCCTACCGTGAGGTTCGTTTCTTTCTGCATATCGTCGCCTCCTTTTGGCAAACGAACAATACCACAGAAAGAGAGAAATAGCCACTACTTTATCGCCCCGTGTATGCCTTTGTTGTCTTTTGCGCGGCGGCATGGTAAAATGAGTTAACTTTCCATGCTACTTGTAAAGAGTGCCTTATTCTTTGTTTATGCGGCGCAGTTTCTGCGCCTCTGTTCTGAGGTAATTGGCCTGTCATCGCCCCCTCAAACCGGGCGGAACATCTTTTAATACACAGAATCCAATCCCACACAAATCCCAAAAGACGAAAGGGTTTCTTGAAACAAGCAGGGCAAAAGAGTGTTAAAGAGGAACTGCCCAAGCAGAGGAAAGGGCCAAAGAGGACGGAAGAGTGTCGGCTGAAGGTTCCGACACACATTTGGGAGCAAGATGCCGGGAGTTCGAGTCTCCCCACTCGGACCAAAACTCCGCAAAATCAAAAGATTTTGCGGAGTTTTTCTTTATTTTTATTGCAAAATAAGCAAAATACGCTCAAGCACTTCCCAGTGGGAAAACTTGTTTCATCCAAGGCAGAAAAGCGTGTCTGACGACCGTCTTTCTTCCGCTTTTCTTGCCCCAGACAATACAGTCCGAGCTGTTCATGAGCAGAGCAACCCGCTTTGAATCGTACAGAATTCAAAGCGGGTTATCTTTGTTTATAGCTTGTTAAATACTGATACGCCTAATGCGAGAGCAAAGCAGAATTGGGGCAACAGCCAGTTGCTTTGCTTTTTGCTCCCGCTGTGGTACACTCCGGGCAAGGTGGTGATCAACATGGATACCAAAGAAATCCTTCTGGAACTGCGCACCAAGCGTGGACTTTCCCAGGAACAACTGGCGGAACAAGTGCATGTGACCCGACAGGCGGTTTCCCGCTGGGAGACCGGTGAAACAGTGCCCAACACAGAAACCTTGAAACTGCTCTCCAGGCTGTTTGATGTCTCCATCAACACCCTGATGTCTCCATCAACACCCTGTTGGGTTCCCCCAGGCAGCTGATCTGCCAGTGCTGCGGTATGCCCA
>OFMS01002188.1_pt1 | contig 10555 bp, 7 predicted proteins | sample 1541871 | NCBI WGS metagenome assembly OFMS01 (sample SAMN04209251, study PRJEB22552) | human gut metagenome | biome: gut; material: feces | host: Homo sapiens | place: USA: Oklahoma
CTGCTTCGATCAGTGACAACGGCAATGTACTTTCCATGTACTGTTTCATGTAGAAAAACGTAACCGGAGCGGCAATTGCCGGTACGATCAGAGGAATGAAGGAATCCTCTAATTTCATGCTGGAAACAAGTTTGATAAATCCAAGTGCCGTTACCTGTGTCGGGATCATCATAATCATCAGGATAAACGGATAAATATATTTTTTCAGTTTGAAATCATATGCATGGATCGCATAAGCTGTCATCGTCGAAAAATATACACTGAGTACTGCACTAAGGGAGGAAACGATCAGACTGTTGATCATACCGTTCCACACCGGAAGTGTTCCATTCCTTAAGTTTTTCCAGTTTTCCCAAAGATGGCTGCTCGGAATCAATGTAAAACCTGACTGCAACTCACCGTTTGATCTGGTCGCATTGATAAACAGCACATAAAACCAGAATAAACACAAAACAGAGACAATCGCTAATACAACATATGCAATAAATCTTCTTGCATGAATTCCTACACCTTTTTTTAAATTACGGTTCTCATTCATACTTTTCACCCCTTCCTCTTATCATTGCCGGTTATCTTAAATACTACCAGACTTAAAATACCTGTAATGATAAACAGAACAACTGACAGTGCACCAGCCATACCATAGTTCTTACTATAGAGATGTTTATTTAAGAACATGATCAGCGTCATGGTAGAACGCATCGGGTCACCGGTTCCATTGGTTAATATCTGTGGCACATCAAATAACTGTAAACCACCGATCAGAGATGTGATAACCACATATACAAGGATTGGGCGTAACAGCGGCAGTGTGATCTGCCAGAATACCTGCGAAGAAGTTGCCCCATCGACCTCTGCTGCCTCAAACAGGGAGGTATCGATACCCATCATGCCTGCCATCAGAAGGATCGTCGTATTACCAAACCACATCAGACAGTTCATCAATGCGATCAGCCCTCTTGCACTTCCTACATTCGATAAAAATTTATACGGTGTATCAACCAATCCAATCTGCATCAGCATTGAGTTGATGGGTCCTCCATCAGAGAACAACGTAAAGAACAACATGGAAAATGCAGATGCCATGATCAGATTCGGCAGATATACAACTGTTTTAAAGAAACGGGTTCCCTTTAATTTAAGACGTACATCGGAGAACCAAGCGCCAAGTACCAGTGATAAAATGATCTGCGGCACGAAACACATGATCCATAATACCATAGTATTTTTTGTATAAACCCAGATATCTCCATCAGAAAAGAGTTTTTGATAGTTTGCAAGTCCGACAAACTTTGGTCCGACCTGTGTCAGTCCTGACATATAGTTTTCAAAGAAACTGTTGTAAATAGTGCTGACTAATGGGATCAGCTGAAAAATAACGTATACTACAATAAATGGAATCAAAAAGATATACCCCCATTTATTGTACCTTACTACCTTTCCACTACTTTTTTTCATGATAATCTGACCTCCTTTTTCAGAGTGTATTATTTTCATCCACAGAGCTCACAGCATCCTTCACCTTTATTCTGTGTAAACATGCTGTCAGCTCTGCGCTTGGCATTTTAACCTGAATAAACCGCACCTGCCTTCCTTATTGCATTCCGGCAGGCGCAGCTTTTCATTCATAACAACAGAATATCCGCAGAGCGTGCTTTCCATTGTTATTTTTAGATCATTCATCTTCTTAATATGTTAATTCCGGATATTTCTCTAAAACTGATTTGTAAAACAAGTCTAATGCCTCTTCTTTCGTTGCACTTCCTTCAAAATAGTTCTTCATTGCATGCTGAAATTCTTCGTTGCATCCCTGATCGTATGAAGAAAGATTACTTAAATCAAGTTTGGATACACCCTCATTATAAATACCAAGTGGATTCTGTCCGCCTAAGATTTTACTTGCGTAAGAGCTGTCTGCCATCTCAACGATTACATCCTGATTGTTTACAAAGTCATCATCTTTCTCGATGATCTCTCTCATAACATCATCATTGGTTGTCATCTGAAGCAAGATATCTTTTACAAGACTCTGGTTATCCGTTCCTGTTGCTGCACAGATCCATGTACCACCCCAGAAAAAGCCCTGTGGTCCTTCGGTTGCACCCCAGCCGCCGTTGTAACCGATACTGCCTTCGGTATCTGCTGCCATTGAGAAGTTTACTAACCATGCAGGTCCAAAGTAGCAGAATACATTTCCTTCCGGATAGAAACCTTTCTTCCAGTCATCACTCCACAGTTCGTATGTTCCTGTCTCGCCTGCATCTACAAGTTCTTTGGAATCATCAACCCATTTCATAATGTTATCATCAATATTGATTTTGCCATCAACAACCCATTTGGAAGTAACGTTGTTGGAATATACACGGTAAGTATCGTTTGCGGAAGATGTGATGGTGTAGCCTGCATCTTTCATCTTCTTTGCTGTATCATTGAATGTATCCCAGTCTTTTACATAATTCTGAACCTCTGCCGGATCATCAGAACCTAATACTGCTTTTGCTGCATCTCTGTTATAGAATAATACGCCAGGACAACCCTGCCATGAAAGACCTTTTAATACACCATCAGAATTGGTAACAACATCTTTGGTGTACTGATACTGTTTAGAAAGATCTTCATCGGTAATACCAAGGTCTGTCACTGCCATTGTGTAGTCGGTATCAACATATTTCAATGCATAATCAGCTTCTACCAGGAAGATATCAATTTTATCATCATCTGCTGCATCAGACTGCTTTAATAAGGCTGCATCCAGGTTATTCTGATATGCCATATCATCACTCGGGGTAATGTTCCATTTTACTGTTACATCACCGATCGTACCTGTGGTTGCATCTACCTCTGTATATCCAGGATAATGATCTGTCAGACGACTCTTGAACTCCTCATTCCAGCAGTAGATATTCAATACTTTTCCCTCATCAGAAGTACCTGTCTCTGCGTCTGTACCTGCTGTCTCTGTTACCGGCGCAGTGTCTTCTTTTGCTGTGTCATTGGATTTCTCTGCTGTGCTGCTGTTTGCTGTATTTCCTCCACAGCCTGCCAATAAAGCTGTCCCCATTGCTGCCACAAGCATCATACTTACGATTCTTCGTTTCATTTACTTTTCCTCCCTTTTTATAAGCACCTTTGGAACACTTTATCTTTTGTGTTCCTGTCTTGTTTACAAGTGATATATTACCGGATTTCAGCTCTGCATTATATTAAATCACTTGAAAAAATATCAGATTCATGACATAATAATGCGAAAATAAAAAACAGGAGTAATGCTATGGAACTTTCAAAAGAATGGTATCACACAGAATTAACCAACAGTGAATACGATATGCTGCACCGTTCCCCGACTGTTGAATATTCTTTTTACAATGCTGTCAAAACCGGTGACATGGATTCTGTGATACGAAACTGTAAGGAAGATGCCTTCATCGACTTAAAGGGTACCGGTGTCCTTTCCCGTAATCCGCTTACAAATATTAAATATCATTTTGTTGTCACTACCGCTATGATCACGCGCTATTGTATTGATGGCGGATTAGAGCCGGAGCAGGCTTACCGCCTGAGTGATTTTTATATTTTAAGGATGGATTCGTGTACCACCGTCCGGCAGGTGGCAGATCTGCATCATGAAATGGTAAAAGATTTTACCGGAAAAATGATTTTACAGAAAAAAAGTTCTATACTCTCGAAACCGGTCATGCAATGTGTGGATTACATCTATACACACATCAAAGAACGCATTACCATAACCACTTTAGCTGAATATACCGATCTGTCTGAAAGTTATCTCTCGCGCGTTTTCAAACAGAACCTCGGCATATCCATCAGCGATTATATCCGTGAAAAAAAGATTGAAAAGGCAACTCATCTGCTGCGGTATTCTGACAAACCGATCGTCGACATCGCAAACTATCTTTCTTTCTCCTCACAGAGTCATTTCATTCAGATTTTTGAAAACTATACCGGACTGACGCCCAAAAAATACCGGGATAAATATTATAAATCCATGTGGTAATGCATGTTTTCTAAAAAAAGCAGCATACAAAATCTGTATGCTGCTTCTCTCACCCTATCAGTCATTTTTACATGTTACTCTTGAAAAAACACAGCAATTCTGTGACATTTTTTTGGGTCAAGTGTTTCAATCACACTCTTCCTTAACCGTACACCATATTCCGGCTCCGGTTCCAATACGACTTTCTCATCGCACACTGCCCGTCTGATCTGCTCTATTCTTAAGTCCTTCTTTTCCGGATTATGCATTATGATCTCAAATTTCTTCCTGGCAAATTCCAGCTTCAATCCAGCACTGCCTTTTTCATCAAACTGTTCCGGCAGCAGAGATGGTGTGATCACCAGATCTCCAAGATCTCCTTTTACACCAAATACCTCTGTGATCATCGTCAGCATATACCAGCTCGCCGCACCTGTCAGATATGCATAAAGTCCTCTGCCTTCATTATCAAAATACTCCGGCAGTCCCGGGTACATTTTACTGTTTTCAAAATTCATTGCGGCTTCTAAAAGTGTCTGCAGAACTTTATGTCCCTCCCGGATAAATCCTCTCTGATACAGTGCATTCGCATACATGACTGTCATATGGGAAAACACTGCACCATTTTCTTTTTCCCCATAGGCAAATCCAAACATTCTTCCGAGATCAAATTTCTCCTCTTTAAAATCTGTATTCAGACGATATCCACCGGCTTTCTGATCAAACAGAAATTTGTCTGCACTCCTGCAGATTTCTTTTACCTGTTCCTCTCCCGCAGTTTTGCTCATGACTGCGAACACCTGTCCTGTCAGCATCATGCGGACTTCATCCTTTTTACTGTACTCAACCGCATTTCCATGATTGTCATAATATCCGTTAAACCAACCCATATCATCCCCGGCACTGATCCATTCTTTCTCTCTGATATGCTGCATCAGCCACTCTGCCTTCTCCACCAGATTCTTTCGTATCTGTTCTGTGGAAACCAGGATCATGCCTCCTTTTACATTATGTTCGCAGAGGCTGGTATATTCGTCCAGCAGTTTCTGCTTTCTGTCCGGACTTTCATATAATTCTGTTCCTTCCGCAAGCAGACATTTCATCTCTTCTGCCATTTCAATTTTACTGATCCCGGTTTTCTCTTCCATATGCTTCAGACAATCTGCAATGTCTTTTAAATTTCCAGCATATGCACACGTAAATGCCACACTCTCGCCTTTTTCCCATGCCATGTCAAGTGCATCATTCCAGTCCGCACCGTGCAGTCTCATCTCATTATGCTCTCCGACATCATAAAAAGCACATAGATTCTGCAGTAAAATATGTTCTAAAATTGTTCCAAAATAAACATTTCCACCTGCTGTGCGCTGTTTATTTCCATATGCATGATCCCAGTTATTATCATGTGCAGTACCTCTTTTTGTCTGCAGATCTTTGAAATAGGTTACCTTCTCCAGCAAAATATCAAGATCTCCTGTCTGATCCAGATATAATTTTGTCGTCACAAACGGCCAGAATGCATGATCCATCCAGACACGTGTAATATTGTTTCTGTCTGCAATAAACTCACCCTGCTTATTTCCGATGATTGTCGCATTTGTTCCATCAATTCTTACTCCGCCATAATTATCCACGATCATCTGACGGACGTTTGAGGGATTCATAATCAGAAGTGCAAGGCAATCCTGCCAGAGATCTCTCCAGCCACGTCCTCCTTTGCCATAATCATGATATGGTAAAAATGAACAGCCATAAATGCGGCGCAGAACCGGCTGAAAACAGATCCATTTTAAATAATTATCAATGTTTGTATCACCCGTTGAAAAATCAACATTTACTTTGTCCGTCCAGTGTTTTTTTACGGCTTCAAATGCCTTCTCGATCTGTTTTTTCGTACGGTAAGCAGATGTCATTTTCTCAATATTCTGTTTTTCCCCGGAAACCCCTGCAAGTACCAGATACGTGACTGTTTCCTGTGGTTTTAAGGTAACCGGTGCGAAACGCATTCCACCTGCTGCCTCTTTTCCCTGCAGTTTTGTTCCTGCCAGAACACCGTCCTTATCCATTCTTACCGCTTCGGGATTCAGGTAACTTCCCCCTTCCCCGATAAACATTTCCGTTGTCGGATAGAATTTTTCCGGCGCCTCTCCCTCTCCTGTAGATCCATATACAAAATAGACCGTCTGATTTTTCTGATGGCCCCTCTCATCAAAGGAAAGCACCGGGCACACCTCCACGCCATACGTTTTTGTTTCAATTCTGTGCAGCAGCGACGTCACATGACGATGATCCCTGATATTGTCTGCACTCCGTCCATAAAGCGGAATCACAGCAACCGGTGTAATCTTCTGTTCCTGATCCGCTGTATTGGTCAGTTCTGTCATCATTACTTCCATTGTCCCATCTATCGTAACAAAGGAAGTGGTTTCTGCTTTCATTTCATATTCTCTGGATATTCTCGTCAGTTTCTGCCACATAAAACCAGCTTCTAATATGCTTTCATCCTGATCCTTTGTAAATTTTGCCGCTTCCTGCTTTGCCGAAGAACCACAGACGGACCAGCTGCCCTTATTTTCAATACGACACCAAAAATTTCTCGTATTGCGGTTATTATGTAAATTTTCAATACTGACAGGTTCTAACAGAAAATGATTCTGATCTGTCTTGCTGTCTCCTCCGAGATTTGGCGTGATACTGGATTTTAACCCTGTTTCACCTGCCAGCGGAAGATACAGCCCGCTGTAATTTTCCGGATTATGAATACGGAAGGTTCCATTTTTATCTGTAAATTCTATCTTGTTCATAAGACTCTCCCTTCTTTACATGACATATTTTTTACGACATAATCAGTTCTATGTCTGTCTCATCAGTAAGCACAGTCTGCGGAATATAATTATCTTTCATCTCCTGTCCATTCACGAAAAGTTTTTTGCAGCCGCTCTCGGCATGTCCCGGATTTTTTACGGTAATATGCAGATGACATCCCCTGAAATCCTTATCTATCTCAAACAGTTCCCACTCCTTCGGAATCGACGGTGCAATGCGAAGTCCATAAAGGTCAGGACGCATGCCAAGGATTCCCTCCACACAGCCCACCATAACCGTTGATGCTGTCCCAGTCAGCCAGTGTACATGGGATCGTCCAAAATTCGGACTGTCTTTCCCTTCCGTAAACTGCCCATAACAGTATGGCTCTAATCTGCGGATCTCTGCCTTGTCATTCTGCGCTGCCGGAGCGTTCTCCATAAAATAAGTAAATGCCCTCTCCCCATGTCCTCTTAATGCTTCCGCTAAAATGATCCAGCCCTGCGACTGCGAAAAAATACCGGCATTTTCTTTTGTTCCGGCATTGTAAATAACTGCAAGAGCCCCGTCAAATGCATGTTCATGGTATGGAGGATCCATTAAGATTGCTCCATATTCCGTGTTTAACCTGTCATAAACCTGCTGTAATGCACAGTCTGCCTGTTTCTCATCTGCAAGTCCGCTGATCACCGCCCAGCTCTGAGGGTTTAACCACATATTTGCTTCCGGATCAGTACGTTTTCCAATCGTCTCTCCACTCTCCGTAAATCCACGGATAAATCTGTCTTCATCCCAGCAGAGTTCCTGGATCAGATTTCCTAGCTTTTTCTGGTTTTCATCCAGAAATGCAATGTATTCCGTATCCTTTTTATGTTCTGCAAAAATGCGTAAAATTGTCATTGCATAATAAAACTGAAATGCAACAAACGTTGACTCTCCATCTTTTCCAAGTCTTAAACAGTCATTCCAGTCTGCATAGAGTCCGGCTGGCATGCTGTGCTTTCCTAGATGGTTCATGGAAAAATCAATCGCACGTTTCAAATGTTCATAAACCGTTCCTTCATCTTTATTTGCAAATGGAATTACCTCATCCATAAATGCAGTATCGCCCGTTTCTGATACATATTTGTATACTGTCGGGAACAGCCAGAGTGCATCATCTGCCCGGTAAGCCGGATGTCCTGTTTCCTGTACATAAGAAGCATCGTCCGGTGTATCTTCATGTCCTGGATTGTGTGTAAATTTAACCAGCGGAAGTCCTCCTCCGTTATCCACCTGTGCGGAGAGCATAAAACGGATTTTATCTACTGCCATTTCCGGTGCCAGATGAATCACACCCTGAATATCCTGTACCGTATCGCGGTAACCATATCCGTTTCTTAAACCGCAATAAGTAAAAGATGCCGCTCTTGACCAGATAAATGTCATAAAGCAGTTATATGCATTCCAGGTATTGATCATAGTGTCAAATTCCTTGCTCGGTGTCTTAACCTGGAAATGGGAAAGTTTTCCATGCCAGTATGCCGTCAGTTCTTCCAGTTCTTTTTTACATACTTCCTCTGTGTTCTCATATCCTGCTACAATTTCAGCCGCCTCATCGTCTTCTTTCATTCCCACAAGAAACGCGATTTCCCTGGTTTCTCCCGGTTTCAGATGAAGTACGGTGGAAATGGCTCCGCAGCCGTTTTCATTATAATTTCCCCTGTTATTTAAAACGCCGTCTTCTACCCCTTTGGGATTTCCATATCCATGATATCTGCCAAGGAATTCTTCTTTTTCTCCACACCAGGAATCAGCTTTTGCCCCAGCAAGTCCGAAAAACCGGTTGATCACGGTCTTATGGTCAATTTCTTTTCCATTTTCAATCTTATCAAGATTTGCATGGATCATCTGGCGGATGCGGTTTTCACAGAAAACTGTCCTTGTGATAAACTGTGAATATTGGAGATTTACCTGATCCTGCTCATAATTACTGTTATTCGTAAATTCCGCATAACCGGTCACGGTCAGCTCCCTTTCCCGGTCAGAATCGTTTGTAATGCCAAGATTCCACACTTCATATGACTGATCTAACGGAACATAGTACCGCACTTCTGAACTGATACCGTCATACACAGCTTTCATCTTTGTATATGCAGTGCCATGATGGCACTCGCTCTTATAAGTATCTAAACTTTTTCCAACCGGCTGCCATGATGCAGACCAGTAATCTCTGTTTTCATTATCCCTGATATAAATATATCTGCCCGGTTCATCAAACTGGTTAAAGACATACCTTAAAATTCTTCCGTTTGCTCCTGATTTTGCAAAACTATATCCCCCTGCATTATTGGATATAATTGCTCCATACTCCGGCGAACCAAGATAGTTGACCCATGGTGCCGGTGTATCCGGTCTTGTGATCACATATTCTTTTTTACTTTCATCAAAATATCCGTATTTCATACTGCCCCTCCATAATTATACTATTTCATTCCTGCTTTCTATTGCTATGATACCTTAACTATAAAGGTTATCTGAAAATAGTTATACAAAATACGTCCTTAAAATAACAGATTCATGACCTGTCCTTTGCAGATATACTATGGTCAAAAAAATTTTCAATATATCAGAAAATTACCGGATATTTTTGTGTACTTTTTAATTTATAAGACGTAATTTCCTATGAAAAAAAGGAATCCCATATCTGGGATTCCCACATTTTTTTATTTTCTATGCAATGGCTGTTTTCTTCTGTTATTTCAAAAATCCAAACAGCCCTTTTTTCTCATATGGTTCTTTTTTGACTGCACCTGACTCATATCCTGTTCCGTCAATGACAGCCTTTAATTCCTGCTCATCAATATCCTGCTCCGTGATGATCACGGTCTGTTTTTTACTGTGAGAGGAAGATACTTTTTTGACCGGAAATGCGCCACGAACAGCTTCATTTACATGATTTTCGCACATTCCGCACTGCATTCCATCCACATCCACTGTAATCTTTAACATATTTACTCCCTGATCTGTCAGCCCGCCTCCTCACAGTCGCAGGACTGTACTACGACACTTTTAATTCTTTGTTTATCGATATAACCACATGCTTTCAAACCTGCAAGCACTACCGCATTCCAGCTTTTTGCCGATAATTCCTTTATGGTATCATCATCAAGTTCGATCATACATGCCTTTTCTCTGTCACATACCGCCCCACATGCGATACGATACATATTTTTTCTACTGATAGCCCCGATTTCTTCTAATAAATTGACCATGCGATAAACAGTTGCCGCCCCGATTCCCGGATCAACTTCTGCTGCTCTGTAATAGATTTCCTTGCAGCAAGAACAATCTTCATTGAGAATCACGTCCAGCAGCATCAGACGCTGCTTGGTAATACGACAACCCTGTTCTCTCAATCTTTGAATGACAATTTCTTTCTGCATCTGGGTTCTGTGGTAATTTGCCGTTTCATGATTTTTCTTTTTCTGACTGTTTACTCCTGCCGTCATGGTCTCCTCCTATATTAATGACAGTGCCCTCCGCACTTTCCACAATCGCCTCCGCACTGAAGGGATTTTCCGTTTTTCTTATCGCGAACCATGCTGCGGATGATAAGTCCCACAATTACCACAACTACTGCTCCCGTTACAACTGTTCCCATAAGATAATCCTCCTTGTTTTCCGAAGGAAAATGCCTGCTATGCCTGCATAGCATGTGCCTCTGCAGGAGCAGAGGATTTTCCTCCTTGTTTTCCGAAGGAAAATGCGAGCCCATTG
>OFMS01002190.1_pt1 | contig 10545 bp, 9 predicted proteins | sample 1541871 | NCBI WGS metagenome assembly OFMS01 (sample SAMN04209251, study PRJEB22552) | human gut metagenome | biome: gut; material: feces | host: Homo sapiens | place: USA: Oklahoma
CCCCTCACGGCAGGCATGGTAGAGGAACACGGCGTGCATGGCCTCGCGGATATAGTTGTTGCCCCGGAAAGAGAAAGAAAGGTTGCTCACCCCGCCACTTACATGCGCCCCGGGGAGGTTACGGCGAATCCATCCCGCAGCACGGATAAAGTCCACAGCATAGTTGTCATGTTCCTCCATTCCCGTGGCTATGGCCAGCACGTTCGGGTCGAATATGATGTCATGGGGATTGAAACCGACCTCGTCCACCAACAAACGGTAAGCCCGTGCGCAGACTTCTATCTTGCGTTCATAAGTATCGGCCTGCCCCTTTTCATCAAAGGCCATCACGATGACGGCCGCCCCAAGGCGTTTCACCTCCCGAGCATGGGCCAAGAATACCTCCTCTCCTTCTTTCAACGAGATGGAATTGACGATGCTCTTGCCCTGTACGCATTTCAGTCCGGCTGTAATCACGTCCCATTTGGAAGAATCTATCATGACGGGCACGCGGGAAATCTCCGGCTCGGAGGCCAATAGGTTCAGGAACGTCACCATCTCCTGCCGGGCATCGAGAAGCCCGTCGTCCATGTTGATGTCGATGACCAAGGCACCATCCTCCACTTGCTTGCGGGCGATTTCCAAAGCCTCTTCGTAGTTTTTCTCTTTGACCAACCTCAGGAATTTACGCGAACCGGCCACATTGCAACGTTCGCCCACATTGACGAACCGCACTTCAGGCGTCAGTTCAAACTGTTCCAAACCGCTCAGACACAATGTCTCTGCCTTTCCGGCCGGCACATACGGACGTCCTTGCGTCGCCAAGGCCGGAAAACGGGCGATATACTCGTCCGTCGTACCGCAACAGCCTCCGATGATATTCACCCAACCTTCTTCCACAAAGAATTTCATTTCCTCTGCCATCTGGTCGGGGGTCTGGTCATATTCTCCCATACTATTGGGCAGTCCTGCGTTCGGATAGACAGATATATAATAAGGTGAACGGTGAGCCAAAATTTGTAGGAAGGGAATCAGGTCGTGTGCCCCGAAAGAACAGTTCAGCCCTAAGGAAAAAATATCGGCATGAGCCACAGAAGTCAGGAAGGCCTCCATCGTCTGGCCGGAAAGCGTACGTCCGCTCTTATCCGACACCGTAACCGACAACATGAGCGGCACTTTGCGTCCGGCGGTTTGCATGGACGCTTCCGCTGCATAAATAGCGGCCTTGGCATTCAGCGTGTCGAAAATAGTTTCGATGAGCAAGGCATCCACACCGCCTTCGAGCAAGGCTTCCATCTGTTCCCGATAGGCAGCCACCAGTTCGTCGAAAGTCAGGGCGCGGTATGCCGGATTGTTCACATCGGGACTCATCGAACAGGTTTTGTTGGTCGGTCCCACCGAACCGGCCACGAAACGCGGTTTTTCGGGATTGCGGGTCGTGAACTCATCCGCAAGCTCACGGGCTATCCGGCAAGCCGCCAGATTGATTTCACGACAATAGTCCTCCACGTGATAATCCGCCATCGACACCCGTTGCGAACTGAACGTATTCGTCTCGATAATGTCCGCCCCGGCCGCGAGATATTTACGGTGGATATCCCGAATCACATCGGGACGCGTCAGAGACAACAGATCGTTGTTACCGACCATCAGTCCCGGAACATCCCTAAAACGTTCCCCTCGGAAATCAGCCTCCGTCAGGCCATACCGCTGAATCATGGTACCCATGGCACCATCCAATATCAATATCCTCTCCTTAACAATCTCTTCCAACCTCATGCCTTCAAACTCTAATACCTTTTTACCTGCCGGTCTATCTCGCGCCGGTCTTCCTTTTCCTTCAACGTCTGCCGTTTGTCGTATTCTTTCTTACCCCGGCACAAATACACATCCACTTTGGCACGTCCGTTCTCGTCGATAAACAACAAGGTCGGCACCAATGTGAAGCCGGGACTTTTCATGTCCTGCTGCAACTTCCGGATTTCCTTGCGGTTGAGCAAAAGCTTCCGGTCGCGCCGTGCCGCATGGTTATTGTAAGAACCGTACGAATACTCGGCCACATACATGTTTTTCACCCACACCTCTCCGTTATGGATGAAACAAAAAGTATCCACCAGACTGGCCTTACCCGCCCGGATGGATTTGATTTCCGTACCGGTCAGCACGATGCCGGCCGTATATTTGTCCAACAGCAAGAAATCAAACGAAGCCCGTTTGTTCTTGATGTTCACCGATTTGGTCTTATTTTTCTTTTCTGCCATCTTTTTTCCTCTTTACTCTTTCACCACCTCGGCAAACAACTCGAGATGTTCATCCACATAACAAGCCAATGCAGCCGTGACTTCTTCTTCCATTTCCACAAATTCGTCGTCCAAGTCGTCAAACTGCGGATACGCCTCGAACAAAGCCATAAACTCTTCGTCCGAACAGTCCTTCGTCAGTTCTTCCTTGTATTTGTCATACAGTCTCTTTCCTTTATATACCAGTTTGGAGAAATCATGTGCCCCCATCAACCGCATGGCCTTCGCAAAAGGATTGTCGAAAATAAACGGCCCGTAGCCGTTGTGTATCAATTGGATAAATCCTCCGTCCATCACTTCCTCACGAAACAGGGCATAGGCAAGCAATGAAATTTGCTCCCCATTGAGCAACCCCATGTTCCCGGCATTCAACTCTCCGCCGATAACCTCCCGGTAACGGTCGATGAAGACCTGTAAAAACTCATCCATTCCTTGTGCAGCCGCCTCGCGCAACCGCGCATCGCTGATTGTTATTATTTTCCGTTCCATTCCTTTGCGTCTTGAATTTGCAAAGATAGTGAAAGGTGAGAGCAGTTGCAAGCCAAAAGCTTGCTTTTGAGCGAAAAACTGCCGAGCCGCCTCCTATTTTCGCGATAGCAAAGACAATCCAAGGTGGGAACATGCCACCCTATCTTCAGTTAAAAACAGCATAAAAAGAGAAAATCCTAAAAATATTCCGCCTTTTATTTGTACGTTCCGCAATGTTGTCCTATATTTGCAGTGTACTATTATACTAATACACTAATTAATTTATAAAACATTGCCTTATGATGACCATTGAACACCTCTCATTCGGATATTCCAAACGGAAAAACCGCGTATTAAACGATTGCTCCCTCCGTCTCGACGAGGGCAAGATTTATGGGCTTTTAGGGAAAAACGGAGTCGGAAAGTCCACCTTGCTCTACCTGATGACCGGCCTCCTCACACCGACTGAAGGACATGCCTGCCTGAACGGCACGGATGTGCGTTTGCGCCGTCCGGACACATTGAGCGACTTCTTCCTCATCCCCGAAGAATTCGACCTTCCGGACTACAACCTGAAAAAGTACGTCCGCCTCAACGCTCCTTTCTATCCGCATTTCGACCACGACAACTTGCTCCGCAATCTGGAAATGTTCGAACTGCCGGAGGACATCAAACTCGGCGAACTTTCGATGGGACAAAAGAAAAAGGCACTCATCTGCTTTGCCTTGGCCACCCGTACCTCGTGGCTCATCATGGACGAACCGACCAACGGACTGGACATCCCCGGCAAAAGCCAATTCCGCAAACTCCTCATCCGCGAAATGAATGAATCGCGCGGTATCGTGATTTCCACCCATCAAGTGCAAGACGTGGAACAACTTCTCGACCACGTGGTCATCTTAGATAACGCCCGCGTACTGCTCGATGCGTCGGTAACTGAAATCTGCCATAAATTATATTTCACGCAGACCGACAATGAATCGGAAACCTCAGAGGCTTATTATGCCCTCCCCTCCTACAACGGGCACAGCGTCATGCTCCCGAATCCGGAAGACAAGGATTCGGAAATCAACTTGGAGTTACTTTTCAACGGCACTCTGGCACACCCGGAAACCATCTGCCCCTTGTTTAATGCTGAAAAATAAAAGGATATGGATTCACAGTTTTTCAACCGGAAACGTTTTATCGCCTTGTGCCGCTGGGACTGGACGGAAAGACAGAAAGCATTGGGATTGCAGGCCGTAGTGATTTACGCCGTCCTCACCGTGTTTTCCGGCTTCTACACGATACGCGGCGCGCTCCGCGCCAATGCCCTCAGCCATTACGTCAGCCCCCAACGCGTGGAAGAATGGAAAGCCATATCGGCCGACCTCGCCCAAGGCGTGGACGGAAGCTGGACTTCCGTGAGTGCCCTGTTTTTCCCGATTCTTGCCTTCTACCTTGTCGGCACTGCACGCCGGACACAAAGGGCATTGCAGACCACGTCCCAGGCTGCCCGCACGCTTACCTTTCCCGTGTCGGCCTTCGAGCAATTTCTGCTCCGTTGGCTCTATGCCGTCCCACTCGCCTTGTTGACCTACTGCGCGGTATTCGTTGCCGCCGACTTCACACGTGTGGGGCTTTGCAGTCTCATCGTCCCGCAAGTGGACTATGCCCACCTGCTGCCATACGCTGACTATTGGGATGGCAGAGTGCACCCATACTGGTTGCTTACCCTGCTCAACCTGATGCTTTGGGCGCAGTCCGTTTTCATCTGCACCTCAGAAACGAAACGGGCAAGCGTGCGCACCGCCGTCCTCCTGCTCGTCGTCCTCGTGCCTTTCGCCCTCGCACATTCGCACAATGCCCTGAGAGAAGCCTTCAACCTTTGGCTATTCCGCCCCATCCTCATGAATGCCTTCTTTCTGCTGTGCACCGTCCTCAACTGGTACATGGCCTACCGTCATATCTTCAAAACCGACCTCACTTATGTCAAATTCCCCAAACATTAAGCTTATGAACTGTTCTTGTTTCGACCGCAAACGCTTCGCGGCCTTACTCCGCGAAGACTGGACAGCCCGGCGTACACGTTGCCTCGTCACCCTCGCCGCAGGCTACTTGTTACTCTCTGTCATTCTCACGGTGTCTTGCCTCAAAGTATATTCGGAAAACGCCACCTTGCTACAGACCGTCCCAACGGATATACTGGAAGACAAGTTCGCCCACCTCACAGACACGGCCACCAACCAAAATGCTGCGATCGTCACCGTTACGGCATTCTTTTTCCTATTCCTTATATTCACTCCGTGGCTATGGAACGCGCCCATATACAACAAGGGACAGCACATCAGGTACTTGCTGCTCCCTGCCTCCACGTTTGAGAAGTTCGCCCGATGGTGGCTCTATACCGTTCCTCTTTCGATTTTGGCAGGCGTTCTTATTATTTTGGCGGCGGACATCACCCGTGTCATCATTTGCAACATGGCCTTCCCGGATTACAGCTTCGCCCGTCCCCTCCTCTTTACTTCCGGACTTCATACGGCCTCCTCCGGCTTTGTGCTCAGGATGCTCCTCACGACCAGTCTGTTGGGCCAAGCCATTTCCACCAGAAGCGAAACGGGACGGACACCCCTGCGCCGCGCACTCGGCAAATGCCCAATCCTGTTGTTGCCCCTCCTTTTGACGATCGGAGTCTCGCTCATTGCCGGAGGCGACCCTTACACTTACCCCCAACAGCCCGGAGCAGCGACTGCCGAAGTGGTATGGCATGCCTTTTGGCTTGCCGTGACCTCCCTCTTTTGGCTATCGGCCTACCGCAGAATGAAAAAGAACGACCTCAAATACCAATATGCCCTCAATCCGAAAAGCGTATGAATTTCAAGGAAAACAAACCCATTTACTTGCAAATCGCCGACCGTATCTGCGATGAGATACTACAAGGACGGTACGCTGAAAACGACCGTATCCCTTCCGTGCGCGATTACGCCGCCACGGTGGAGGTGAACGCCAATACGGCCATGCGCTCTTACGACTTCCTGCAATCCCACTCTGTCATCCGCATGCAACGTGGCATAGGTTATTTCGTAGAACCGGGCGCATCGGAACGCATCCGTTCGTTTCGAAGGGAAAGTTTCATGAATGAAGAACTCTACGATTTCTTCCGGCAAGCCCGTTCTATCGGCATCACGGCGGAAGAACTCGAAACCCTTTACCGGCAGTATTTGTCAGACACCTCTGACACTATGTCCAACCTTTAAAAACAATCATCATGAACAAGAATACATTAAACGCCCAACGCCTCCTCCAATATTTCCGCAAAGATTGGAGCGAAAACGCCGCACAACTCTATTATTATTTCATCATCCCCTACGGTATCATGACCCTGCTCTTCATCTGGATGGATTTCACCAAAACGCACTCTGTGGTCGTGGCATTGGAACAAGTGCGGCAAGGCATGGAAACCGACAACAACAGCTACCAACTGATTATGGAGAACGCCTTGTCCGGGAAAGACGACTGTTGGTTTTCCATTGTCTTCACGGCCGTGCTGTGTTTCGATTTCTTCATGGCCTTTGCGGGCAGCACTTTTTTCAAGACATCAAAATACCGGAAGGATTACATCACCGACCTGACATTCCCGGTTTCAAATGCCGAGAAGTTTATTGTGAGATGGTTCAGAATCTCCATCATATCCTTCCCTATCTTTTGTTTAGCCACCGTATTGGCCGACTTCACCCGTATCGGTTTCATCCATTTCCTCTATCCTGAAGTCTCACTGTCGTTCCCCGTCCCATGGTTAAGTAGCGAATGTGACGTGTACCTGCCCTTAGCCATCCTCCAAGCCTACGGCCTGCAAGCCTTGTTCATTTTAGGCGGTACCTATTGGCAGAAGAAACCTTTCCAAAAAACGCTGAGCCTCGTGTTGCTCATGTCCTTGATGTACTATTTTACATTTTTCTGTACCGTATTTTATTTCATCGGACAGGATTTCGTTTACCATAATACCGCACAACAATGGGTACATGGCTGGACATTCGGTATTCCCATCTTCCTCATCTTGTTTGGCTACCTACTGACCTACCTCCGCATGCGCCGTGCCACACTCCTCCCGTCATGGAAAGACAAGACTACATTAGTAGTCTTTGCAGCCTTGCTCATCGGACTGGGACTTTGCGTCTGGATGCCGAACTTCATCGTGGACCATTTCGCTTACGGCTAAAACCGGAAAGTCCTCATAAAGACTTCGTTCTACAAAACGACGTCTAAAAGGAATAACACGTGTATATTTAACACCTTTTTCGCCCGTTTTCTTGCTTGTACAATATTTTATTCATAGTTTTGCCGCTGAAAATGACAGAAAAACATTACACTTAAAAGAACAACAGTCACATGAAAAAACAAACCATCATTGCCGCTCTGTTATTAGCTACAACCATGAGCCACGGAAAGACAACACCGAATCGAACCGAAACACCGGCTAATTTTGAGGGATATCTTTTTGCCTATTTCGAAGGAAGAGGAGATGCCAAGCAACAGGAACACCTGCGTTTCGCCCTCAGCGACGACGGAGTGAACTGGCGCGCGCTTAACGAAAACCGCCCCGTCATCGCTTCCGACACCATCAGCGAAAGTGGCGGTATCCGCGACCCGCACATCCTGCGCGGTGAAGACGGACGCTTTTACATCGTAGCCACGGACATGAATACCGCTAAAAACGGTTGGAACGAAAACCCAGGCATCGTACTCCTGAGTTCGGACGATCTGCTGCATTGGAAACACGCCAAAATCAATCTGTCCAAAGATTATCCGAAACATTTCGGTGATGCTTATTGGGTATGGGCTCCTCAGACCATTTACGACCGCAAGGCCAAAAAATATATGATTTATTTTACCTTGCAACGCAACGACCGCAAAAGCCTCATCACTTATTACGCATACGCCAACAAGGACTTCACGGGCTTTGAAAGCGAGCCGAAACAGCTTTTCTCTGCCAAATACGGCAGCATAGACAACGACATCATCGAAAAAGACGGTACCTACCACCTTTTTTATAAAGGCAACACCAAAGACGAGAACGGCAAGGAAATCAAAAACGGTATCCAACAAGCCACCTCGAAAAGCCTGAAAGGAAAGTGGAAAGAGGACTTCAAGTATCTGGACGCTTACGCCGGAAAGACGCCCGTGGAGGGGTCGAGCATCTTCAAACTGAACGGAAAAGACGAATACGTATTGATGTACGACATGTACACCAGCGGACGATATGAATACCAGACCAGTACGGACCTTTACCATTTCTCCGAACCCAAAGCGTTCACCAAAGACTTTTTCCCGCGCCACGGTTCCGTCATTTCACTGACCCGTGACGAATTGCAACGTTTGCAAGAAAAGTGGGGCTACGTAGTCAAATACGAGTTTGAAAGCCAAGGCAATCCCATTGTCCGCCACATCCATACGGCCGACCCCGCCGCACTCGTCAAAGGAGACACACTGTGGCTTTTTGCCGGACGTGACCAAAACGGTAACCAAAGCGGTTACGTGATGAAAGACTGGCTCGTGTTCTCCACTACCGACATGAAGCATTGGACACAATACCCGGTCCCCTTGAAAGTAGAAGATTTCAAATGGGCTGCCAGTAAACAGGCGTATGCCGGACATGTGGCTGAACGCAACGGCAAATACTATTGGTATGTCAGTACCAACTGGTGCGGTATCGGCGTGGCCGTATCCGACAAAATCACCGGCCCTTACAAAGATGCTTTAGGCAAGCCGTTGCTCACCAACAAGGACTGTTTCGATTCCCACCACAGTTGGGCCTGCATCGACCCCGCCGTATTCATCGACGACGACGGCCAGGCTTACCTCACGTGGGGTAACCGCGAATGCTACATCGTGAAACTGAAAGACAACATGATAGAAACAGAGGGAGAGGTGAAACGCATCCATATCGACGAAAGCCATCCTTTCACTGAGGCACCGTGGATTCACAAACACGATGGCAAATATTACCTCACATACGCCAGCGAATGGCCGGAAAAAATAGCCTACGCCGTAGCCGACCACATTGAAGGCCCGTATGAAACGAAAGGGATAATTTCAGAAATAGCCGGAAACAGCAACACAACCCATCCGGCCATCGTGAACTTCAAAGGACAATGGATATTCATCAGCCATAATGGCGGTCTGCCTACCGGCACCAGTTACAGCCGCTCTGTCGTAGCCGAACCGATGGAATATAACGCAGATGGCAGCATCAAGCCGATACCTCCCACTGCTGAAGGGGTGAAACCATTGTAAACCGCCCTTGCCTCAAAACAAATCCCCGTGAAAACTTCAATATCGTTTTCACGGGGATTTGTTTTTCATGCCAATTCTCACAACTACGGACAAACGTCAGCCACCTTTTCGTTGTGACAACATCCATTTGAAGTATTCTTCATGCTCATCCACCAGTTTCTCCCATGAATAATCACGCCGTATCACTTCCAAATTACGTTCCGTATATTCCTTTTTATGGGCAGATACCATCTGGTTTATTCCATCCAACATCTCCGTAACTGCATCCGTGGAACCATAATATAAGGCATTTTCGCCCAAGACCGCACGGTTGAAGATATTGTCATGTGCCAAAATAAAACATCCGGAAGCCATGGCTTCCAACAAAGAAGGATTCGTTCCGCCCACACTATGACCATGAAAATAAGCATAGGAATAATGACGAATGGAGTTCAGTTTACGGAAGTCATATATACCACCTACAAAGCGGATGTTACGGTCGCGACCATATCGTTCCACCAAATGTTCTCCATAAGGCGTATTCGTCTTTCCCACAACCACTAACGGATGCTTACCATACTGGTTCGAAGCCAAATATCCCTCTATGGCCATGAAAAGGTTGTTTTCCGGCTCCAGACGGGCCACCACGATGAAATAACCACCCGCTTCCAAACCGTACTCCTTTAATACGTCCACATCGTAATCCTCATGAACGTCAGCCCCGTATGCCAAAAACTTACTTTCTTTTCCGTATTTCTCCTTATAATAATCATGGATACCCATATTGTCTGCAATCAAATAATGACTGTGTTTCACCGCCATACGCTCTTCCCAGAATACAAACTTTTGTACCCATTTGTTAAACTTCGTACGTTTATATTCCAACCCGTCCATGTTTGTCGTAAAAAGCGGATACTTGATACGCTTCACATTAAACCAGATATAAGCCGGAACGATGCTCGTATAGCCCGCTTCGTAAATAATGTCGAACTTCTCCTTCTTCAAAGCGTCACGCAAAGACAGGAAATCGTAAAAGAAACTCCCCACGGAACTCCCCATCCACTTCTCCGGACTATAAATATGCTTTATGCGTACCCCCTTGTAGTCAGGCTCCCGGTAAGGATGGAAATGCGGAGAGTACACCACGACTTCATGCCCCCGTCGGACCAATCCCACGGAGATATATTCTGCAAACTGCTCGAAGCCCCCGTAGTTGTTCGGTATGCCACGGGTGCTGATAAATGCTATTTTCATATAATATGTTTATGGATTAAGAATCAATGAATATGTGTCCCAACCAACAATCAAACATTAAAAACGACTGTAGCGGACAATCACTTTCTTGCCCAAATAAGAGAACGCGACTGCCAGTCCTATTCCGGCCATACAAGTCAAAAGGAATAATAGACTCTCATTATGAACCATTTTTTCCAAATGAACCTTCTCTACCACACGAAACATGACCATATGACATAAGTAAAACTCCATGGAAATGTCACTTATAAAATCCATTATCCTATTATGCAACCATTTATGTTCTGCCCCC
>OFMS01002202.1_pt1 | contig 10470 bp, 8 predicted proteins | sample 1541871 | NCBI WGS metagenome assembly OFMS01 (sample SAMN04209251, study PRJEB22552) | human gut metagenome | biome: gut; material: feces | host: Homo sapiens | place: USA: Oklahoma
AGGCCGTCAACGCCTTTAACACCCTGCTCGACTGGGGCATGCAGGCCCTCGTCGGCCCGACCACCACGGGTGCGTCGGTTGCCGTTGCCGCCGAGTGCGGTAACGACCCCGAGACGTTCATGATCACTCCGTCCGCGTCCTCCGAGGACGTCACCAAGGGCAAGGATTGCGTCTTCCAGGTTTGCTTTACCGATCCCAACCAGGGCGTCAACGCTGCCAAGTTCCTGGCGCAGAAGTATGCGGACGAGAAGTTCGTGCTGTTCTATAACTCCGGCGACGCCTATTCTTCGGGCATCGCAGATTCCTTTAAGGTTCAGGCCGCTAAATCCAAGCTCGAGATTGTTGACGAGGAGACCTTTAAGGACGACTCCGCCACGAGCTTTACCAACCAGCTCACCAAGGCCAAGCAGGCCGGCGCTACCATGATCTTTGCGCCGATCTACTACACGCCGGCGTCCGTCCTGCTCAAGAACGCCAAGGACATGGGCTACGACGTCAAGATGATGGGCTGCGACGGCATGGACGGCATCCTGGGCGTTGAGGGCTTCGACACCTCTCTTGCCGAGGGTCTGCTGCTCATGACCCCGTTCTCCGCCGACGACGAGAAGAACGCCGACTTCGTCAACGCTTACAAGGATAAGTATGGCGAGACTCCGGACCAGTTTGCCGCCGACGCTTACGACGGCGTGCACGCGGTGGCCGAGGCCCTCGAGGAGGCCGGTCTTGGTGTCGACGCCGACCCGACCGAGGTCGCCGAGAAGCTGCCTAAGGCTATGCTCAAGATTACCGTTGACGGTCTGACCGGCAAGCTCACCTGGAACGATAAGGGCCAGGTCCAGAAGGAGCCCACGGCGTACGTCATCACCGACGGCAAGTACGTACAGGCCTAATAAGCCGCCTTACATAGAGCGGTTTTGATCCCAAGCAGGGGAGGTTTTGGCCTTCCCTGCTTGCTTGGTATCTAGGGACAGTGTAACGTCCCTGTTTCATACATTAACTGGAAACCTATTCGAAAGGGGGATGTGGAACATGACGGTCTTTATCCAATACCTGGTCAACGGCCTGTCCATGGGCAGCGTCTACGCCATCATCGCGTTGGGCTACACCATGGTCTATGGCATCGCCAAGATGCTGAACTTCGCTCACGGCGACGTTATCATGGTCGGTGCCTATGTCTCGTTCTGCGCCACGTCGTATCTCGGCCTCCCGGGCTGGGCATCTGTAATTCTCTCTTGTGTGGTCTGTACCGTTCTCGGTGTTCTCATCGAGGGTCTGGCATACAAGCCGCTGCGTCAGGCGGGCCCGCTGGCCGTTCTGATCACGGCCATCGGCGTGTCTTACTTCCTGCAGAACGCCGCGCAGCTTCTGTGGGGCGCCACGCCCAAGAACTTCACTTCGCTCGTCACCTTCCAGGCGCCGGAGTTCTTGGCCAAGTTCAATGTAAGCGCCGTCTCGCTCGTCACCATCGTCGCCTGCCTGGTTATCATGGCCGGCCTGATGTTCTTTACAGGTAAGACCAAGATGGGCAAAGCCATGCGCGCCGTGTCCGAGGACAAAGCCGCCGCTCAGCTCATGGGCATCAACGTCAACCGTACCATCTCGATGACGTTTGCCATCGGCTCCGCCCTTGCCGCCATCGCCGGTGTGCTCCTGTGCTCCTACTCGCCGGTCCTGCAACCCACCACGGGCGCCATGCCTGGCATCAAGGCCTTCGACGCCGCCGTCTTCGGCGGTATCGGCTCCATCCCCGGTGCCTTTGTCGGTGGCATTCTCATCGGCATCATCGAGGCGATGGCACAGGCTTACATTTCCACGAGCCTTGCCAACTCCATCGTCTTTGGTGTTCTGATCATCGTCCTGCTCGTCAAGCCTGCCGGCCTCTTGGGCAAGTACGTCCCCGAGAAGGTGTAGGTGAGCGTTATGAAGTTTCTTAAAGACAAGCAGACGCGTCACGACTTTGTTACGTACGCCATGTGCCTTGTGGCGTTCGCCATCGTGTTCTTTATGCAGTCCAACCATATGATTCCGCGCATGATCGCCGGTCAGCTGGTTCCCATCACGGCCTATATCGTCATGGCCATCTCCCTTAACCTCGTCGTCGGCATCGCGGGCGACTTGTCGCTGGGCCATGCGGGCTTTATGAGTGTCGGTGCCTACACGGGCATCGTCACCGCGGTCGCCCTCGAGAGCGCCGTTCCCTCCGATCCGGTGCGCCTTATCATCAGCATTGTGGCCGGCGCTATCGCCGCTGCCATCTTGGGCTTCTTGATCGGTATCCCGGTCCTGCGCCTGAGCGGCGATTACCTGGCTATCGTGACGCTGGCCTTTGGCGAGATCATCAAAGAGATCGTCACCTGCCTCATTGTGGGTGTCGACTCCCGCGGCCTGCACGTGATCTTTAACATCACGGGCAACTCTACGATCGACGACCTGCATCTGCTCGAGGACGGTACCGCCATCATCAAGGGCGCCCAGGGCGCCTCGGGCGTGTCGACGTACTCGACCTTCCTCGCCGGTGCCATCCTGGTCATGGTCGCACTCGTGATCGTGCTCAACCTGGTTCGCAGCCGTACCGGCCGTGCCATTATGGCCGTGCGCGATAACAAGATTGCAGCCGAGTCGGTAGGCATCTCCGTCACCGAATACCGCATGATCGCCTTCGTGGTTTCCGCTGCCCTTGCCGGTGCTGCCGGAGCTCTCTTCGGCGGTAACTTCTCGCAGCTTTCCGCCACTAAGTTTGACTTCAACACGTCCATCCTCATCCTGGTGTTCGTGGTCCTGGGTGGTCTGGGCAATATGCGCGGCTCCGTCATCGCGGCGGCGTTGCTCACGGTGCTTCCCGAGCTGCTCCGTCAGTTCTCGGACTACCGCATGCTCATCTACGCCATCGTGCTGATCCTGGTCATGATCTTTACCAACAACCCGCAGCTCAAGGCATTCTTCGGTCGCGTCAAGGACCGTTTTGCTTCCAAGAAGGAGGTGGCAGCCGATGCCCAGTAAATTTGAGTTCAACAAGGGCAAGATGGTTCCGTATCCTTCTGGCGCCATCGTTCCCGACCGCGACCTGGGCGAGCGCCCGGCACTTGAGTGCATCCACCTGGGCATTGAGTTCGGTGGCCTTAAGGCAGTCGACGACTTTAGCCTGACTATCGGCAAGACCGAGATCGCCGGTTTGATCGGCCCCAACGGTGCCGGTAAGACCACGGTCTTCAACCTGCTCACCAAGGTGTACCAGCCCACGCACGGCACCATCCTGCTCGACGGTGAGGACACCTCGGGCAAGTCGGTCTACCAGGTCAACCGCATGGGTATTGCCCGTACCTTCCAGAACATTCGCCTGTTCAACACCATGACGGTGGAGGACAACGTTAAGGTTGGCCTGCACAACCAGGAACGTTACTCCGGCTTTGAGGGCGTGCTGCGCCTGCCGACGTATTGGAAGCACGAGAAGGCCGCCCACGAGCGCGCCATGGAGCTGCTGTCCATCTTTGATATGGAGCACCTGGCAAACGAGCAGGCCGGCTCGCTGCCTTACGGCGCCCAGCGTCGTCTGGAGATCGTCCGCGCGCTTGCCACCAACCCCAAACTGCTGCTGCTCGACGAGCCTGCCGCCGGCATGAACCCGTCCGAGACCGCGGAGCTCATGGAGAACATCGTCAAGATCCGCGACACCTTTGGCATCGCCATTATGCTTATCGAGCATGATATGTCGCTCGTCATGAACATCTGCGAGGGCATCTGCGTGCTCAACTTTGGTAAGGTCATCGCCAAGGGCACGGCCGAGGAGATCCAGAACAACGATGCCGTAATTGAGGCATATCTGGGCAAGCAGGATAAGGGGGAGAACTAAATGGCAGAGCCGATGCTTTCCGTCTACAACATCAACGTCTGGTACGGCGCTATCCACGCCATCAAGGACATCTCCTTTAACGTCAACGAGGGCGAGATCGTGGCCCTGATCGGCGCGAACGGCGCCGGTAAGTCCACGACGCTTAAAACCATCTCGGGCCTGCTGCGTTCCAAGACCGGCTCCATCAAGTTTATGGGCGAGGACATTACCCATACGCCTGCCGATAAACTGGTGGGCAAGGGCCTGGCCCAGGTTCCCGAGGGCCGTCGCGCCTTTTTGCAGATGACGGTCGAGGAGAACCTGGAGATGGGCGCCTACACGCAGCCCAAGTCCACGGTGGCTCCGGGCCTTGAGCGCGTCTACGAGCAGTTCCCGCGCCTTAAGGAGCGCCGTCGCCAGGTCGCCGGCACCCTTTCGGGCGGCGAACAGCAGATGCTCGTTATGGGGCGCGCCCTTATGAGCAACCCCAAGCTGCTCATGCTCGATGAGCCTTCCATGGGTCTGGCGCCGATTCTGATTGAGCAGATCTTCCAGATTGTCGAGGACCTGCACAAGGCCGGTACCACGGTGCTTCTGGTCGAGCAGAACGCCCAGATGGCGCTTTCAATCGCCACGCGCGGCTACGTGCTCGAGACCGGCAAGATCACCATGACCGGCACCGGCCAAGAGCTGCTGCACGACGACAACGTCCGCAAAGCCTACTTGGGCGGTTAATCCATTCAACAAAGGGGGCGCTGACTATCCCGGTCAGCGCCCCCTTTTTAAGTTGCAGTGAAATAGGGACTGAATACGGGCTCCAGAGGCCAAAAGAGTCCCTATTCCACCGCAACTTCATGGGGATGTGTGACAATGCCCGTCGGAAAACATCTGCTGTCTTTGGGGGTCTATCTATGCTGTACGAGTTTTGTGCCGAGAACTTTGAGCGGGTGCCGGCGGCTATCGATGCCGGTGCAAGGCGTATCGAGCTGTGCGACAACCTTGCCGTTGGTGGCACCACGCCTTCGGCCGGCGTTATCAGCGCTACGACCAACTATGCACACGAGCACGATGCGCGGGTGATGTGCATGATTCGCCCGCGTGGCGGCGACTTTCACTACAACCAGGACGAGTTGCGTATGATGGAGATGGACCTGGGCCTTGCCGTGAGCGCCGGCGTTGACGGCTTGGTCTTTGGCTGCTGCAAGCCCTGCGCTGGCGGATGGGCACTCGACGAGCTTACGTTGGGCGCTCTCGTGATGGCCGCGGGCTGCGCGACCGAGGAATGCAAGCGTGAGCCCATCGACATCACCTTCCACATGGCGTTTGATCAGCTCTCGCCCGAGGCTCAGCTCGACGCGATTGACATACTCGCCGACTGCGGCATCACACGCATCCTGACGCATGGTGGCGCTGCCGGTACGCCGATCGAGGACAACTTCGAAAACCTGGCCCGCTTGATCGAGTATGCGGGCGACCGCTTGACCATCCTTCCCGGCGGCGGCATTTCCACGGTCAACCGCGATACCGTGGCGGCGGCACTGGGCGCCTCCGAGCTCCATGGCACCAAGATTGTGCCGCTGGAGGTATAACCCGTGACGCTGGTATTTGACGTTCAGCAGGCGAACGGTAAGCCCGACGACAACCGTCGTCCCGGCACCGCGTGCCCCTTTTGCGATACCGAAGGGCTCACCGACATCATTCGCCGTGATGGCGATTGCATTTGGCTCGAGAATAAGTTCAAGACCCTGCGCGCCACCCGTCAAACCGTGCTGATCGAGTCGGCCGATCACGATGCCGACCTGGTGACCTATGCACCGGACGAGCTGCATCATGTTATGCGGTTTGCCCTGGGTTGCTGGCAGCAGATGATCGATTCACAGCAGTATCGAAGCGTGCTCATGTACAAGAACAAGGGTCCGCTCTCGGGCGGTAGCCTCGTTCATCCGCACATGCAGATTGTGGGTTTGGAGCAGGAAGACGGCTATGCTTCGCTGGCTTCCGCCAATTTCGAAGGCATCAATGTCTGGCAACAGGGGAGGATCTCGGCCAACATCTCAACCGAACCGATCATGGGGTTCTTTGAGATCAACGTTTCAGCCCCGCAGGGAATCGCTGCCAGCGATGACACGAGAGACCAAGCCGAGGCGGATCTCTTCGCCGATGCGATCCAGGTAGCTCTGCGCTATATTCTGAACGAGCACCACGGTGGTCGCGCAGAGTCGTACAACCTGTTCTTCTATCACCTGGGCGGTCGGACCATTGCCAAGGCGCTGCCACGTTGGGTGGTTTCGCCCTGCTTTGTCGGCTATCGTTTGGCCCAGGTCAATGCTGAGACAACGCTCGATATCGATGCTGAGCGCCTGCGTGCGCATCTGGAAACGCTCGTATAGCAAGACTAACACCCGCGTAGTGCGGACAGTCTAGCGTGCCATGGCGTCGCGGCCGGCTTCGACGCGCTTGCGCTGGGCGGCGCGCTCCTCGCCGGTCAGACGCTCAAAGAGATGCCCGATAAGCGAGGCGAGTACCTGCTGAAACAGCGTTCCGCACATGACGGGAAACACGACTTCGCCCGGAAAGTACTGCGTGGCGATGACGGCGCCCGAAGAGATGCTACGCATGCCGCAGGTAAAGCACATGGTGGTCGTCTCGCTATATGGCAGATGCAGCGCACGGGCGACCAGAAAACCGATGACAAAGCCGCTGATGGCGAAGACCAAAATAAAAAGGGCGACTTCCAGGCGCACCGCGTTCATGTGCAGCACGTACTCGCTCATGGCGGTGGAGTTAGACGTGATAACGCCCATCATCATGAACTTGCAGGCGGGCGAGAGCGCGGGGGAGAGTTTCTCGTGTCCCCATCCGCGCGTGAGTTCGTTGATCACGATGCCGAGCACGGCGGGGATGGCGATCATAAAGGCCATGTCTTGCATCATGCTCGGCACATCGATCGAGACGGTGGCACCCAGCAAGAGCTTAAGCGTGAGCGGAATCGTCACAGGGGAGATAACCGAGGACGTCAGGATGATGGTGAGCGCGAGCGGGCCGTTGCCGCCGAACATGCTGATCCACATAAAAGCGGTGACGGCCACGGGCACGCTGTACTCGAGCACGATGCCGCAGACAAGGTTGGGATTGGAGCCAAAGAATAACGATCCCATGGCATAGGCCGCGATGGGAATAAGCGCCGCCGAGACGAGCAGTGCCGCAATCAGATGCAGCGGACGGCGGAACACCTCAGTAACCTGATGGAAAGTGTTGCTGAGCGCGCCTTGGAATGTCATAAAGGCAAACAGGGCGGGAACAATGGGCTTGAGCACGCCAATCTGCTGGGGAAAGAGCACGCCGAGCGCCACGCAAATCGGAACGATGACCTGCATATGCCCCGCGAGGAACTTTCCCAGTCCAGTCCATTGCTTCATATGTCCCGTGACTCCCTTTATCCGCGAACTCGTTTGTATGGATATGCTAGACGCTCGTATGCGTCCGTGCGGCCGAAACGCTCGATTATTTCAAGGCTATTACCGGCATCGTTTACCGAAACCGCGGCGTGCTGCGGCGATTTGCGTCCGCGCCGCACGGTATAATAAATCCGTTCAACAGATCTGCCTGCCGAAGCGGGCATACACAGAGGACTCATCGCTATGAACCGTGAGAGGTATCGCGGCGACCTGCCCCTATCGGGGGTGGGTGCCTATGTCATCGCTTAAGACGACGCATCGCTGGGCGGTCGCTCAGCAAAACCCCGAGCTCGAAAAGGAGCTTTCGGCTGGTCTGGGCATTCCCGGGCTGGTGGCGCGCATTATGGTCGCGCACGGCATTGGCTCCATCAAAGAGGGCCAATTGTTTTTGACGCCTTCGCTCGATCGCGACTGGGCCGATCCACTCATTATCCCGGGCATGTCGGTCGTTGCCGACCGCGTCGAGCGTGCTATTCGCAACCACGAGCACATTGCAGTCTTTGGTGATTTTGACGTTGACGGTATTACGTCGACCTGCCTGTTGACCGAGGCGCTGCGCACGTTTGGCGCCGATGTCACGCCGTTTATTCCGCATCGCTTTGATGAGGGCTACGGTCTTTCGCGCGCGGCACTCGACCGCGTTAACGAGCTCGCTCGCCCCCAGCTGATCGTGACCGTCGATAACGGCATTGCCGCCAAGGAAGAGGTTTCCTATCTGGAGAGCCTGGGGATCGATTTGGTGGTCACGGACCATCACGAGCCCTCCGACCAGGTGCCGCAGGGTGTGCCCCTGACCGACCCCAAGCTCGAAGACGAGGGCCCCTCGCGTGAGCTTGCCGGTGCTGGTGTGGCGCTCAAGCTGGTGCAAGTCCTGGGTGAGCGCCTGGGCAAGCCGTCGTATTGGCGTTCGCTAATCGAGGTCGCGGCGCTGGGCACCGTGTCCGACATGATGCCGCTCACGCCCGAGAACCGCGCGCTGGTTGCCGAGGGCATCCAGCAGATGCGCGTAACCGCTCGCCCCGGCTATATCGCGCTTGCCGCGCTCGCCAAGGCGGACCTTTCGAGCATTACGGCGGATGGCCTGTCATTCTCGCTCATTCCCCGCTTAAACGCTGCCGGTCGCATGGCTGATCCCAAGCTGGCGCTCGACCTGCTGCTTGCCCGCGATCCCATCGAAGCAAGCGCACTGGCGGCTGAGCTCGAGGAAATCAACCGCCAGCGCCGTGAGATCGAGGCGGAGCTCACGCGCGATGCCATGGCAAAGGTCGAGGAGACCTATGACGGCGGACGCGCGATCGTCGTGGGCGGCGAAGGCTGGCACGAGGGCGTCAAGGGCATCGTGGCGAGCCGTCTGACCAACCGCTACCACGTGCCGGCGCTGCTGTTCTCGATCGAGGACGGTATCGCGCGCGGCTCTGGTCGCTCGGTGGGCAAAGTTAACCTGTTTGACGCCATCGAACGCTGTTCCGACCTGATGATTCGTCGCGGCGGACATGCCGGTGCGGTGGGTGTGACCATCGAGGCATCCAAGCTCGATGAGTTCCGCCGTCGCCTTTCCGCCGTGTTGTCCGAGCTTCCCGCCGAGGACTTTGAGGACACCGACGAGGTTGCCGCCACGGTCGACCTTTCCGAATTGAATATCGAGACCATCGAGCAGATTTCCCGCCTTGAGCCGTTTGGCCAGGGTAATAAGGTGCCGCTGCTGGCTGCCGAGGGCGTGACGATGTGCGATCGCGCCGTGGTGGGTAAGACCGGCGAGCACATGCGCTTTGTGGCGACCGATGGCGCCGCGAGCGTGCCGGCCATTATGTTCCGCGTGCCGCAAATCGATAGGCTCATCAACTGCGATAGCGCTGTCGACTTGGTGTTCGAGGCCGTTGCCGAGCATTGGCAGGGGCGTGTGAAGCCCAAGCTCATGATCAAGGATGTTCTGGTCCGCGATACCACGCTGCCCAGCGTCGACGATCCGGCATGCGAGCTTCGTCGTGGCGTGCAGCCGGCGGATTCCTGCCTGCGCCTGGAGTCGCGTGCAGGTTGAGGCGCTCGACGCCTTGGCCGATCACCAGAGTGTCTTGGCGGTTATGGGAACGGGCCGCGGCAAGTCGCTCATCTTCCATGTGCATGCCGCGCGTGAGGCGGTGCTTCGCGGACGTGTGAGCATCTTTGTCTATCCGCTGCGTGCGCTTGTTGCCGACCAGGCCTATCACCTCTCGTCGACGATGGCATCGCTTGGCATTGGCGTTGGCGTGCTGACCGGCGAGACCGTGGAGGCCGCACGCGATGACGTGTTCGCCGGCCTAGCTTCGGGCCGTACCGGCATCGTGCTCACGACGCCCGAGTTCCTGTCCATCCACCGTGACCGCTTTGCGCGTTCGGGGCGCATCGGTTTTGTCGTTATCGATGAGGCGCACCACGCTGGCCTTGCCAAGGGCGGCGACCGCAGCGCCTATCTCGACATGCCCGATATCCTCAAAGCCCTGGGCGACCCGGTCGTTATGGCCACGACGGCCACCGCGACGGCTCCGGTCGTGGCCGAGCTCGCCCGCATGCTGCCGATCACTCGCACGGTGGTCGACGAGACGGTGCGCGAGAACCTGCAGCTCGAGGACGACCGTGATCTTGCAAGTCGCGAGAACCGTTTGGTGTCGATTGTGGCGACGGGGGAAAAGACCGTCATCTACGTCAATTCGCGCGACCAGTCCGTGGCGCTCGCCAAGACGTTGCGCAAGCGTGTGCCCGATTGCGCAACCCATATCGCGTTCTATAACGCGGGGCTTGCGCGTTCCGATCGCCGCCGCGTGGAGGAAGCATTCCGAGACGGAAGCCTCAGCTGCATTGTTTCGACCTCCGCCTTTGGCGAGGGTGTCAACCTACCCGATATCCGCCATGTCGTGCTGTACCACATGCCGTTTGGCGGCATTGAGTTCAACCAGATGAGCGGACGTGCCGGCCGCGATGGCCAGCCCGCCGTGATCCATCTGCTCTATTCGTCGCGCGACGCCCGCATTAACGAGCGCCTGCTCGACTGCTATGCGCCCGAGCGCGACGAGCTCGTCACGCTCTATCGCGCGCTGCAGACCATGTGGCGCTCCAACCGCGGCAAAACCGGGGACGATTCCTTTAGCGCGAGCGATATCGACATCGCGCAGATGTGCCTTGCCATCGATGCGCGCACGCCGGTCG
>OFMS01002222.1_pt1 | contig 10369 bp, 6 predicted proteins | sample 1541871 | NCBI WGS metagenome assembly OFMS01 (sample SAMN04209251, study PRJEB22552) | human gut metagenome | biome: gut; material: feces | host: Homo sapiens | place: USA: Oklahoma
GCCGGAGGATGTAAAACCGGGAGATCGCATTCTGATCGATGATGGTCTGATCGGAATGGAAGTAAAAGAAATCAAGGTGACATCTGGCGCAAAGGCAGATAAAGATGGCAATAAGCCAAAAGATATCATCTGCCAGGTGTTAAATGGCGGTGTGATTTCCAACAGAAAAGGCGTGAACGTTCCGAATGTAGAATTGTCCATGCCATATATCAGCGAAAAAGATTATGGTGATATCGTATTTGCGGTAGAGCATGATTATGATTTTATTGCTGCATCTTTTGTCCGTACCGCAGATGATGTGCTTGCAATCCGCAAGATCCTTGCAGAAAAAGGCGGCGAGGATATCAATATCATTGCAAAAATTGAAAATATGCAGGGTGTACAGAATATTGACGATATTATCCGTGTTTCCGATGGAATCATGGTAGCGCGTGGTGATATGGGTGTTGAGATCCCGTTAGAGGATGTACCGGTGATCCAGAAGATGATAATTAAAAAAGTATACGATGCAGGCAAGAAGGTTATCACAGCGACTCAGATGCTTGATTCCATGATGAAACATCCGCGTCCGACCAGAGCAGAGGCAACTGACGTTGCAAATGCAATCTACGACGGAACCAGTGCGATCATGCTCTCCGGAGAGACAGCTGCAGGTATGTATCCGATCGAGGCTTTAAAGACTATGGTGCGTATTGCAGTCCGTACGGAACAGGATATCAATTACTTACAGCGTTTTAAAATGCGCAAAACCATGAGCAACCCGGATGTGACCAATGCAATCTCCCATGCGACATGTACAATGGCAGGAGATTTGAATGCGGCAGCAATCATTACGGTAACAAAATCAGGACGTACCGCCCGCATGGTTTCCAAATATCGTCCAAACTGTCCGATTATCGGAGGATGTCTGACAGAAAAGATTTACCGTCAGCTTGCATTATCCTGGGGTGTGATCCCGCTTATGATCGAGGAAAAGACACAGGCAGAAGAGCTGTTTGACTATGCAGTCGATGCAGCAGAAGCAGCAGGAATCATTTCAAAGGGCGATGTTGTTGTCTTAACCGCAGGAGTTCCTCTTGGTGTATCCGGTACGACCAACCTGATCAAGGTGCAGGTGGCAGGACATATCTTAGTGGAGGGACAAGGAATCGGAACACAGAAGATTTCTGCAAACCTCTGTGTATGTCACAGCGATGAGGATTTAAAAAACTTTAAAGTCGGAGATATCATTGTTGCAAAAGATACCAGCAATGCCATGATGACACAGATGCGTGAGGCATCCGGACTGATCGTGGAAGCATCCGGCGAAAACTGCCATGCGGCGATTGCAGGATTAAGCCTTGATATTCCTGTCCTGATCGGTGCAAAACATGCGCTTGATGTCTTAAAATCCAGTGCATATGTAGAATTGGATTGTGAGAACGGACTTGTGACAGCAAATTAATTTGCAACAAATTTTGTTGACTGGAAATAGAAGATTAAAGTGAAAGAGAAAAGGATATGAAAGGCTCTAGAGAGGGTCTGCATATCCTTTTTTCCATATTCCGGTCCAGTATAGCAGATACAGGATTATGGCAGAGGTTCCATTACTGATTACAACGGAATACCAGACGGATGCCACTCCCATATGAAATACATTTGCGCATATCCAAAGAGACAACAGACGGAATAGCCATATCCGGGAAGCATCTACGAGCATTGTGATCAGTGTATGCCCACATCCCTGGAACAATCCCTGTGATACATTATAAAAAGCGTTTGTAAAGCACCAGAATGCAATAATGGATAAATAGTCTGCAGCCAGAGGGATGACTTTGGCATCTGTTGAAAAGAATGATACCATAGTCTGGGAAACAGGGCGTCTTGAAAAAATGAATCCCAGAATAAGTAAAAATAAGGTACACATTTTTAATGAATAATGGAAGGTTTTCTTCGCCCGCTCTGTGTTTCCGGCTCCCATATTTTGTCCAACTATAGTAGAAACGGCGGAACCGACACCACTGGCTGGCATTGTGATAAGACTGTTGATTTTGTTGCCAATACCATAGGCGCTGGTTGCAATATAACCATAAACATTTACATTTCTGGTCATGATCAGCGTACCTAGCTGCATGGTGCTGCCGCCAATCGCAGTTGGCAGACCAATTTTGATAATGGCGCGTATCATTTTTTGGTCAAAGACAAAATTTTTAAAAGAAATCCGTATGAGCTGATTTGATTTTGTAAGAAGGATCAGTCCAATGAGAGCGCAGGGGATTTTTGCTATAAGCGTGGCAAATGCTGCGCCTCCGATTCCAAAGTGGAACACAATGAGGAAAAGAGGATCTAATATCAGATTGATCATGATACCAAGCAGATTGAGAAGCATGGGTTTTACAGTGTCCCCCTGCGCCTGTTTCACGGCTGTGAATAAATTGATCATGAACAGAAATGGCATATCAAGGACCACAATTCTTAAATAAGTAAGACCGTACTCATAGACCACTCCCCTGGCACCGAGCCAGGTGACTAATGCCGGGGATATCAGCCAGCACAGTAATGCACAGATGAGGGAGAAACCAAGGGATGTAATACAGATATGATTTGCCATTTTGTTTGCCTGTTCATCTTTTCTGGCACCAAGGTATTGCGATATAAGAATTGCACCTGCGGTTGTTATGCCGCTGCCAAAACTGTTAAGGATATTTTGAAATGGTGATACGAGCGTTATGGCAGACTGGTTTTCTGTTCCGATCCGTCCAAGCCAGAATGTGTCCGTAAGATTATACATCGACTGGATAAAACTATTGATCATGACCGGAACGGCGAGCATAAGGATTGCCTGGGACAGGTTTCCATTTAGAATCATATTTCGTTTATTTTCAGATATTTGTTTTGGCATAGGAGCTCCTTGTGGATTTATAAAATATGTTGACAGGTTGTATTCATATGGTTCATAATATGACAAAAAAACAGTATATTCCTTGAAAAAAATGATAAAAACACATAAAAGTACAGAAAAATGGAGAATTATATGTTTCAGGATATGTCAAAAGATTTTGATATTAAGAAGATCAGAAGAAGTAATACGATATCTGAAAGTAACTGCGAGCCACATGTACATCCATTTCATGAAATTTTTTATCTTTCCAGTGGAGAGTGCACCAGCTTTATTGATCACAATATCTATAAGTTTGGAAAAGGTGATCTTGTAATCGTTCCGGGTGGCTGTCTGCATAAGACAGTATATACCGGGAAAGGAATTCATGAAAGGATTGTTATCAGTTTCCGGCAGGAGATTACGGATTGGATCAAAGAACAGATCGGAGCGGAATATCTTAAGAACTGTATGGTTCCGGGGGTAATCAATATACCGGAAAAACGCAGAAACTATGTGGATTCCCTGCTGGATAAGTTAATGTTTGAAAATGATACGCCGGACATATTATCAACGGCATTTATAAAAGCAGGACTTGTTGAACTTTTGCTGTTTATCATAAGATGCAAGGAGTATGAGGACAATGTTATAAAAGAGATTGATGTTGATAACCGAAAAATCCAGGAAGTTGCAACATATATTTTTGAACATTATACGGAAAATATTTTACTGGAAGATGTGGCGGATAAATTTGACATGAATAAGTCATTTTTGTCTAAGAGATTTAAGACAGCGACGGGGTTCGGGTTTAAAGAATATATTATTAATCTCCGGATACAGAATGCATGCAGGCTGCTGCTGGAAACGAATAAATCTATCACAGATATTGCTTTTGAATGTGGATTTAATGACAGTAACTATTTTGGGGATTCGTTTCGAAAGATAAAAGGTATATCACCACGCAAATACAGAAAAAATGAAACATTTTAGTTTGGGATACAAAAGAAGCCTTCATAAAAAGAAGGCTTCTTTTGTCAGGTAAAGACAGGCAGGGAGGTTAGCCCATCGTTACTTCTACATTTACATCTTTCTTCTCAGCCGAGAATGGAATCGTAGTTCCCTCTACCGGCTGTCCATCCACGATCATGGAAAGCACACCTTTTTCCACATGATTTGGATTCTTTACGGTGATATGGTAGCTGACACCGCGGAAATCACGTTTGGCGGTAAAACCATCTAATTTGGATGGAATACAAGGATCAACAGTCAGACCATCATAATCCGGGCGGATACCAAGGATAAACTGGGAAACATTGAGGAAGGTCCATGCGGCGGTTCCTGTCAGCCAGCTGTTCTTTGCCTCACCGAAGTTCGGGGCGTCTTTTCCGGCAATCATCTGGGAGTATACATAAGGCTCTGTGCGGTGGATCTCGCTGATATCCTCAATGTATGCAGGACAGGTTCTTGTATATACCTGCCAGGCACGGTTGCCTCTGCCAATTACAGTCTCCGCGATAGAGATCCATGGGTTGTTGTGACAGAAGATACCTGCGTTTTCTTTGTATCCTGGTGGATAAGAAGAAATCTCACCAAGTTCCACATGATATCTGTGGTAAGGCGGCTGTAACAGTACGATACCGTATTTCGTGTCGAGATATTTTTCGACGGATTCCATTGCCTTTAAGCAGCAGCCTTCCTCTAAACCAATCTCAGCCATAACACAGAAGCCCTGTGGCTCAATAAAGATCTTGCCATCTTCGCATTCTTTTGAACCGATCTTATTTTTGTAATGATCGTAAGCACGCAGATACCATTCGCCATCCCAGCCGGCATCCATAACGGTTTTTTCCATCTCTGCGATTGCTTTCTCTGCAAGTTCTGCTTCCTCCGTCATGCCCTGATGGCGGCAGATTGCTGCATAATCTTTTCCGTAGCGGACAAACATACCTGCGATAAATACGGATTCAGCATTCGGGCCTTCGGAAGGACCAAAAGTCTGGAAAGATTCACCCGGCTCAGTCGAGAAGCAGTTTAAGTTGAGACAGTCGTTCCAGTCGGCACGTCCGATCAGCGGTAAATTGTGCGGTCCCAGATGTTCCATTGTATAATGGAAGGAACGGCGCAAATGCTCCATGAAAGTGGTTGCTTTGGAAGCATCGCTGTCATATGGTGTCATCTCGTCGAGAATTGAGTAATCGCCGGTCTCTTTGATATAAGCTGCAGTTCCGGCGATCAGCCATAACGGATCATCGTTAAAGCCGCTTCCGATGTCAGAGTTGCCTTTTTTGGTGAGCGGCTGATACTGATGATAAGCACTTCCGTCCTCGAACTGGGTAGCTGCGATATCTAAGATACGCTCTCTCGCACGGTCAGGGATCAGATGTACGAAACCGAGCAGATCCTGACAGGAATCACGGAATCCCATGCCACGGCCGATACCGGACTCAAAGTAAGATGCGGAACGGCTCATGTTAAAGGTAACCATACACTGATACTGGTGCCAGATGTTTACCATACGGTCTAATTTCTCCTCACTGGAAGAAATGGTAAAATGGGACAGCAGTTCGTTCCAGTAATCTTTTAATTTGACGAGTGCTGCGTCTGCTTTTTCTGCGGTATCAAAACGGGAGAGAAGTTCATCGGCACGTTTGCGGTTGATGACTCCATCCTCAGCACGTCCAACCCATTTTTCCTCTACCGGATTCTCAACATAACCAAGTACGAAAACGTAGGTCTTTGTCTCGCCCGGAGCAAGAGATACTTCAAGGTGGTGGGAACCGATCGGTGCCCAGCCGCTTGCAACAGAATTCTTTGAAGTTCCGTTTACAACAACTTCCGGAGCAGAGTTTTCACCGTAAGCGCCTAAGAACGAGTCACGGTCTGTATCAAAACCGGCGATCGGAGCGTTGACAGCGTAAACAGCGTAATGATTTCTGCGCTCTCTGTATTCGGTCTTATGATAAAGAGCAGAACCGTGGATCTCAACCTCACCGGTGGAGAAGTTACGCTGGAAGTTGGTCATATCGTCCATTGCGTTCCACAGGCAGAACTCTACATATGAGAAAACAGAAAAATTGCGGATTTCATTGCTCTCATTGGTAAGGGAGAGTTTTCCAACTTCACATGTCTCACCGACCGGAACAAAAGAGGTAAGCTCTGCGGTCAGTTTATTTTTGGTTCCTTTAAATACGGAATAACCCATACCGTGACGGCAGCTGTAAGCATCCAGTTCTGTTTTGGAAGGCATCCAGCCCGGATTCCAGATCGTGTCACCATCTTTAACATAGTAGTAATGTCCATTGGAATCGAGCGGTACATTATTATAACGGTATCTGGTCAGGCGGAGTAACTTTGCATCTTTGTAGAAACTGTAACCGCCGCAGGTGTTTGAGATCAGGGAAAAGAAGTTCTCGGAACCAAGGTAGTTGATCCATGGCAGTGGTGTTTTTGGAGATGTGATGACATATTCTTTGTTGGTGTCATCGAAATAACCGAATTTCATAATAAAATCCTCCATATACATAAATATTGATAAGTAACGATTTCGAAAACGATTAAGTTTTCATCCTTTAATAAAAAGTATATATTCAGAAAGAATAAAAATCAATACAAAACATTGAAAAACAGGCAAATATAGCAGATTAGACAAAAAAAATATACTTTTATGGATGAAAGCGACAATAGCTATTTTCTGATGAATAATTAAAATATTTTACGAAAACGTATAAGAATTAGATACAAAGTACTGAGATTACAGATAATTGGTCTAATATTTAATGTAAAAATGCACAAAAACTACTGCAAAAAAGTGTAAAAAGCGACGAATTGCCAAAAACCAGTTGCAATTTGCTTATGGATGACATATAGTAAAAGTACGAAAACGATTAAGAAATATTTCAGAAACAGGATTTCGTTTTCGAAGAGAAGCTGGAGGTTTCCATGGTATCATTAAAAACGATTGCAGAGAAATGTGGAGTATCTACTGCCACCGTAAGCAAGGCTTTAAATGACCAGAGAGATATCAGCGAAGAGACAAAGAGCCGTGTCAGAAAGACAGCAGAAGCACTTGGTTATTTTCCAAATGCGGCGGCGAGAGCACTAAAGACAAACCGTTCTTATAATATAGGAGTTCTCTTTGAAGAAGAGGCGGGAAGCGGTTTGACACATGAGTATTTTTCCGGAGTGCTGAATGGATTAAAAGTTCAGTCGGAGAAACAGGGATATGACATTACATTTATCAATACCTGTTTTGAAAATCGCAAGATGTCCTATTATGAACATTGCAGATACCGGAATTTTGAAGGAGTTGCGATCGTCTGTGCCGATTTCAATGACCCGGATGTCTTAGAACTGATGAATAGTGACCTGCCGGTCGTTACGATTGATTATGTACATCATAACTGTACGGCAGTCAGTTCCAACAATATTCAGGGTATGGAAGATCTTGTAAAATATATATACGGGCAGGGACATCGGAAAATTGCATATATTCATGGGCAGCAGGCTTCTTACGTTACGAAAGACCGGCTGGCAAGTTTCTACCGGACGGTGGATGAACTTGGTCTGAAGATTCCGGATGAATACATCCGGACAGCAGATTACTTAGAGACCAGGGAGGCAGCAAAACAGACAAAAGAGCTGCTCAATTTAGAAGATCCGCCAACCTGTATCATTTATCCGGATGACACCTCTTTAATAGGAGGAAGGAACGTCATCATAGAGATGGGACTTCGGATTCCGCGGGATATTTCGATTGCAGGATATGACGGAACGAGGATGTCGCAGTTGTTACATCCTCAGCTTACGACGATCAGACAGGACACAGAGCTGATCGGGAGTGAGGCAGCCAAGCGGCTGATTGGCTCCATTGAGAAACCGAGAACAACTCTCGTAGAGAGAGTCGTTATAGAAGGGATCTTAGTTGCAGGTAAATCTGTTGGACGCATTTAAATGTAGTTGCAGCTACATGCGGACAGCATTTTTGCAGAGATGTATGCGGAGAAGCGGCAGAAGATTCCGGACTATCTGCTTTCAAAGCAGCAAAACAACAAAAACAATGGTCAAAAGACCACATATTAAGGAGGAGGGTTTTCTATGAAGAAGAAAATCGTTAGCACATTATTATGTACAGCAATGCTTGTAACCATGATGGCAGGATGCGGCGGTAATAACGCAGCAAACACCAGCACAAACAGCGGAAACAGCAGCTCAGCAGATACGGGCAGCAGTGACGCAGCAACCACAGATGAGGCAGCACCGGCGACCGAAGCTGCAGCTTCAGATGCAAGTGCTTCAGATGAAGGAAAAGTACTTAACATCTACTGCTGGAACGAAGAGTTTAAGAGCCGTGTTACAGATCATTATCCGGGATATACTGAGGTGGATGCAACCACAGGTACGATCGGTGATGTAACTGTAAAATGGAACATTACACCAAACGATGACAATGCATATCAGAACAATCTGGATGCAACATTATTAAAACAGGCTGATGCATCAGCAGATGACAAGATCGATATCTTCTTAGTAGAAGCTGATTATGCATTGAAATATGTAGATACCGATTACACAATGGCAGTATCTGATCTTGGAATTACTGATTCAGATCTTTCCAAACAGTATCAGTACACCAAAGATGTTGTTACAGATTCTAACGGCGTATTAAAAGGTGTTTCATGGCAGGGCTGCCCGGGTGTATTATTCTATAACCGTGATGCAGCAAAAGAGGTTCTTGGAACAGATGATCCTGACGAAGTTCAGAAATATGTTTCTGACTGGGATACATTCAATGATACAGCAGAGACAATGAAAGCTGCCGGATATAAGATGACATCTTCCGTCAATGATACTTACCGTGTATATTCTAACAACGTTACTTCTAAGTGGGTAGAAGATGGCAAGATCAATATTGATGATAACATTATGAAATGGGTATCTGACTCAAAAGAACTTTATGATGCAGGCGAGACAGAGACATATGAACTCTGGAGTGATGACTGGAAGAAAGGCTTCTATCCGGAAGGAAAAGTATTCTGCTACTTTGGACCAGCATGGTTCGTGAACTTCTCTATGGCAGCTGACACCGAAGGATCTATCGGTTACAACGGTGGATGGGGCGCTACACCAGGACCTCAGGGCTTCTATTGGGGCGGTACATGGATCTGTGGAGCAACAGGTACAGATAACGCAGGTCTCGTAAAAGATATCATCTTAAAGATGACAACAGATGAGACAATCATGAAAGATATCGTAGTAAAAGATGATGATTTCGTTAACAATAAACCAGCTATGGAAGCAATGGCAGCAGATACAAGCTACCAGAGTAAAGTATTAGGCGGACAGAACCCATTGGCTATGTACTGTGCAAGTGTAGAAAAACTTGATTTAAGTAACCTTTCTGCATACGATCAGGGATGTAACGAAGAGTTCCAGAACGCAATGAAGAACTACTTCGAGGGAACTGCTACAAAAGAAGAGGCATTAGATCTGTTCTACAAAGCAGTTGTAGAGAAATATCCGGAGTTAACATACTAAGCAGACGAATGGTATAAAAAATGATTTGATGCCGCGCCTGCCGGACCGTAAGGGAGGCGGGCGCGGCTCATTTTATATCCAAATTTGTGTAAAAACTGTAAGCGCAGAGCTGACAGCAGACTTACACAGGGTAAAGGTGAGGGATGCTGTGAGCTCTGTGGGCGAAAATTATGCACTCTGGAAAAGGAGGTCAGGTTGTTATGAAAAAAAGCAGTGGAAAGGTAGTAAGATACAATAAATGGGGATATATCTTTTTGATTCCTTTTATTGTAGTATATGTTATTTTTCAGCTGATTCCGTTGATCAGCACTATTTACAACAGTTTCTTTGAAAACTATATGTCAGGACTGACGCAGGTCGGACCGAATTTCGTCGGACTTGCAAACTATAAAAAGCTTTTCTCCGATGGAGATATCTGGATTTATACCAAAAACACCATGTTATTATGGATCATGTGTTTCATACCGCAGATCATTTTGTCACTGGTACTTGGAGCATGGTTCTCTGATGTACGTCTCAGATTAAAAGGAACCCGTTTCTTTAAAACAGTCGTATATCTGCCAAACCTGATCATGGCATCTGCATTTTCCATGTTATTCTTTACATTGTTCTCCGATGGAGGACCCATCAACTCGATGCTGATGCAGATCGGATTTATTGATACACCGTACAAATTTTTATCCAATGCGGGCAGTGCAAGAGGGCTGATCGCGTTAATGAACTGTCTGATGTGGTTTGGTAATACAACGATCCTTTTAATGGCAGGTATGATGGGTATTGATACCTCTTTGTTTGAGGCAGCGGAAGTTGATGGTGCAACTTCTTCCCAGGTATTCTGGCAGATCACATTGCCATTGTTACGTCCGATTCTTGTATATGTGGTTATTACATCTCTGATCGGTGGTTTACAGTTATTCGATGTACCGCAGATCTTAACCAATGGAACCGGTGACCCGATGCGTTCTACCATGACGCTGA
>OFMS01002232.1_pt1 | contig 10292 bp, 6 predicted proteins | sample 1541871 | NCBI WGS metagenome assembly OFMS01 (sample SAMN04209251, study PRJEB22552) | human gut metagenome | biome: gut; material: feces | host: Homo sapiens | place: USA: Oklahoma
CGTGATGCTTGTATTTTTGATGCTTAATGGATATGAATTGAGCTATACTCAACAAGAATTGTCTCAGACAATTCTTGATCTAGCTTCTGGAAGCTTAAATGCAGATGACATCCAGCAATGGCTTATTAATCATGAAAAGGAATAAAAGATGACGAGGTGAAATTTCTGAATAATCGCGGTTGGTTGCCAATCGGTACAGCAACTAGAAATTATTTCATTTCAACACATAATTTTATTTGATCGGAATACTTTTCTATCCCCCAAATAAGCGAATAGGAGGAAACATCAATGGAAAAGAAAGTAATCTTAAAAAGAACAATCTTGCTCATTTCACTTCTCTTAAAAGGAAGTATAAAATATCTTATGCACTATCGACCATATATGACTGCATGGGTAACGGTTTTGGCTTTTTATGGAATTAAGATAGGAATAAAAGAGAGGTCGATGTACCCAGTTGTTATCCTTCTGTTTTTTGCAGCGGTGCCGGCAATGATAAAAAGATTCATGTTAGCGCTTAGCAGAATCGGAGGGTGCAATAGGTATGATGAAGAACTGTTTGGAAGAGGTCCTAGAGGAAGAATGGCAAATTATTTATGGGAATATATTGAAAAAAATGCAAAGAGATAGAAACGAAGGCTATCGCGATTCCTAGTGTGTATCGCGATAGCCTTCTGTTCAATTCTTATTTACATTTCCTGCATCTTGGCGAGGTTCTTATTGGCGGTAGAAAGCATGAGCTTCAGTCGGTTTAACTGATTCACTTCGCTGGCGCCCGGATCAAAGTCGATAGCGACGATATTAGACTCTGGATGGAGCCTTCGCAGTTCTTTGATGACACCTTTTCCTACCACATGGTTTGGAAGGCAGGCAAACGGCTGAGTACATACAATGTTTGGCGCGCCGTTTTGAATGAGTTCCAGCATTTCCCCGGTCAGGAACCAGCCTTCCCCGGTCTGATTGCCAAGAGATACGATCTCAGATGCCATTTTTCCTAAATCCTGGATACGCGCCGGTGGATCAAAGTTCTTACTTGCAGCAAACGCATTGGTTGCCGGCTTTCTAAGCCACTCCAGGAATTTGATTCCAAGATTTCCTATCCGGGCTTTGGATTTTTCAAATCCCAGCTTTTCTACTTTGAAGTTCTGATTGTAGAAAGAGTAGAGAAGGAAATCCAAAAGATCAGGAACAACAGCTTCTGCGCCTTCCGATTCCAGCAGTTCCACAAGGTGGTTGTTAGCGGCCGGCAGGAATTTTACAAGGATTTCGCCTACAACGCCGACTCTTGGTTTTTTCACATCTACTAACTTAATATTATTGTCAAAGTCTTCGATAATCTCTCTGCACAGACGGTTAAAACGGCGTCTAGACGGATAGCCGTAAGAGACAAAATCCTGACAAATCTTTTTCCATTTCTCATGCATGGCATTTACGGAACCAGGAACAGCTTCATAAGGACGGAGACGATATACGCATTTCATGAAAATGTCTCCGAATACAATTGCATACATGGAACGTACCACCAGTGGAGCGCTCAGCTTAAATCCAGGGTGTTTCTCTAAGCCGCTTAAGTTTAGTGAAATAACTGGAATGTGAGGGTATCCGGCTTTCTTAAGCGCCCGGCGAATGAATCCGATATAGTTGGAAGCACGGCATCCGCCACCGGTCTGGGTGATGATAACGGCGAGTTTGTCAGTATCGTATTTGCCGGATAAAATGGCATCCATAATCTGTCCTACCACCATTAGAGACGGATAGCAGGCGTCATTATTTACATATTTTAAGCCCACATCTACAGACTGCTTGTTGTCATTTGACAGAATCTCAAGGTTATATCCGCAGGAACGGATCGCGGGCTGTAAGATGTCAAAATGAATGGGTGACATCTGAGGGCAGAGAATGGTGTAATCCTTGCGCATCTCCTGCGTAAACAGCGCTTTTTCAATAGAAGACGGACGGATTTGGCGTTCTTCCTTTTTCTGTTCTCTTACGCGGATCGCCGCAAGAAGAGAGCGAATACGGATTCTTGCCGCTCCTAAGTTATTTACCTCATCAATTTTAAGAGAGGTGTAAATCTTATCGGAGTTATTCAGGATTTCTGCCACCTGATCAGTGGTTACGGCATCCAGTCCGCAGCCAAAAGAGTTCAGTTGGATCAAATCCAGGTTATCGGTAGTCTTTACGTAGTTTGCAGCCGCATACAGTCTGGAGTGGTACATCCACTGATCCATCACATTCAGAGGACGTTCTACCTTATGCAGATGAGAGATGGAGTCCTCTGTCAGCACGGCGATCCCATAGGAGTTAATCAGTTCAGGAATTCCGTGATTGACTTCTGGGTCAATGTGGTAGGGACGTCCGGCAAGAACGATTCCCCGGTTCCCGGTTTCTTTTAAGAAAGCAATGGTTTCTTCTCCTTTTTTGCGGATATCGGCGCGGCAGGCCGAAAGTTCCGTCCATGCGCTATGTACAGCTTCCCGAATTTCTTTTTCCGGAATGGCGAACTTTTCCGAAAGCTCTTCAACCATGCGGTAAGCAATGGTTTCTTCGCTCTTAAGAGAGAGGAAAGGATGGAGAAAATCGACATCTCCCTGAATAATTGCATCAATATTATTCTTAATATTTTCCGGATAAGATGTTACAATCGGACAGTTATAGTGGTTGTTGGCATCTGCAAATTCGTTCCGCTCATAAGGAACGCTTGGGTAGAAGATCCGCGAGATCCCTTGATTGATCAGCCACTGGATGTGTCCGTGAGCCAGTTTGGCCGGGTAACATTCGGATTCACTCGGAATGGATTCAATGCCAAGCTCATAGATTTTCCGGGTGGAAGCCGGTGAAAGCACGACACGAAATCCCAGGTGGTGGAAGAATGTGAACCAGAACGGATAGTTCTCATACATATTCAGCACGCGCGGAATACCGATCGTACCGCGGGGAGCATCTTCTTCACAGAGTGGCTCATAGTTAAAGTAACGCTGGAACTTATAGGCAAAAAGGTTCGGAAGTTGATTTTTGGATTTCTCTTTTCCAAGACCTTTTTCACAGCGGTTTCCCGTGATGAATTTGCGCCCGCCGCTGAAATGATTGATAGTCAGGCGGCAATTGTTGGTACAGCCCCGACATTTGGTCATAGTGGTGGAGTATTCCAGCGACTCAATTTCCTCGATTGAAAGCATAGTGGTGGCTTTGCAGTCGCATTCGCCGTAGCGTTCTCTTGCAATTAACGCGGCTCCGAAGGCACCCATAATTCCGGCGATATCCGGGCGGATAGCTTCGCAGTTTGCAATCTTTTCAAAGCTTCTAAGTACGGCGTTGTTGTAGAAGGTACCACCCTGTACAACGATGTGGCTGCCAAGCTCAGAGGAGTCAGATACCTTGATTACTTTAAATAGTGCATTCTTGATTACGGAATAGGCCAGCCCGGCAGAGATATCTGCAACGGAAGCTCCTTCTTTTTGTGCCTGTTTCACCTTGGAGTTCATAAATACAGTACAGCGGGTTCCCAGATCGATGGGATCGTTGGCGAACAAAGCCTCGTGTGCAAAATCTTCCACAGAATAGTTCAGAGATTTTGCAAAGGTTTCAATAAAAGATCCGCAGCCAGAAGAACAGGCTTCATTTAACTGAACACTGTCGACAGTCTGATTTTTGATCTTAATACATTTCATATCCTGTCCGCCGATGTCTAGAATGCAGTCTACATCTGGTTCAAAGAAGGAAGCTGCATAATAGTGAGAGACGGTTTCTACTTCGCCTTCATCCAAAAGAAGAGCGGCTTTAATGAGCGCTTCCCCGTATCCGGTGGAACAGGAGTAGGCAATCTCTACGCCCTCCGGTAATTTGCTATAAATATCCCGGATGGCGCCAATGGATGTGCCCAGAGGATCCCCCTCGTTGTTGTGGTAGAAGGAGTACAGAAGCGTACCGTCTTCGCCTACGAGAGCGGCTTTGGTGGTGGTGGAACCGGCATCGATTCCGAGGAATGCTTTTCCGCGGTAAGAAGCTAGATCACGAATCGGTACCTGGTGTTTTTCGTGGCGATTTATAAATGCCTGATAGTCTGCTTCCGATGCAAATAGTGGTTCCATACGATCTACTTCAAAATCCATTTTAATTTTGTTTTCCAGACGAATCTGCATATCCCGAAGGGACAGATTCAGATCTTTTTTGGAATTCATGGCAGAACCAATAGCAGCAAACAGGTGGGAGTGGGACGGCGCGATGGTATGTTCCTTATCTAAATTCAGCGTCCGCACAAATGCAGCTTTTAATTCGGATAAGAAATGAAGCGGTCCTCCTAAGAAGGCAACGTGTCCGCGAATTGGTTTTCCGCAGGCAAGCCCACTGATGGTCTGATTTACTACGGCCTGGAAGATCGAAGCAGCCAGGTCTTCTTTGGATGCGCCTTCGTTGATCAGTGGCTGAATATCTGACTTCGCAAATACACCGCAGCGGGCAGCGATGGAGTAGAGAGCTTGGTAATTTTTCGCATACTCATTAAGACCGGATGCGTCCGTCTGCAAAAGAGAGGCCATCTGGTCGATGAAAGAACCGGTACCGCCGGCACAGACGCCGTTCATACGCTGTTCGACGTTGCCTCCTTCAAAGTAAATGATTTTGGCATCCTCGCCTCCAAGTTCGATCGCAACGTCTGTCTGCGGCGCATAATCCTGGAGTGCAGTGGATACAGCGATCACTTCTTGTACGAAGGGAACGCCCAGATGCTTGGCAAGAGTCAGCCCTCCGGAACCGGTAATGACCGGGGAGGCATGGATGGCGCCCAGCTTATAGACGGCTCTTCCAAGAAGATCGGAGAGCGTCTCCTGTATATTGGCATAGTGGCGTTCGTAGTCAGAAAATGCAACGTCGCCTGCCTCGTCAAGAACGGCGATTTTCACCGTTGTGGAACCGATATCGATTCCTAAAGTATATTGTTCTTCTTCACACATTGTTCAATAACTCCTTCATATATGCATAGAATGAATCAATGGATTGTTTCTTATTTATATATCTTTTAAAACCCGTAACATTATACGACAAAATACGACGCATGACAATTCACAAATGTGATAGATTTATAAAAAACGTGTTAAACTTACATGGTAGAATTGACAAACATCAGGCGAAAAGGTAGAATGTCTACTAGTATATGACTTAGGAAAGTAGGGAGCAAATAAATGAATAGCTGGCTTGGGAAAATGGAACGAAAGTTCGGAAGGTACGCCATTCCGAACATTATGAAGTATCTGATTGTATTGTATGCAGGAGGATATTTCCTGTACATGATCAATCCAATGTTTTATCTGAATTATCTGGTGCTTGACTGGGGAGCGGTTCTTCACGGACAGATTTGGAGGCTTTTGACCTTCTTGATGCAGCCGCCGTCTGCGAGCATTTTCATGGTGGCGCTTCTTCTGTATATCTATTATATGATTGGTATGCAGCTGGAAAATGCTCTGGGGACTTTTCGTTTTAACTTTTATTTGCTGACGGGAATTGTGCTCCATATTGTTGCGTCACTGATCGTATATCTGACAACGGGAATGGTGATTTCTCCAAGTGTAGAATACCTGAATCTGTCGTTTTTCTTTGTGTTTGCAATGCTGTTTCCGGATGCACAGTTTCTGCTGTTTTTTGCAATTCCGATTAAAGGAAAATGGATTGCACTGATTGATGGGTTCTATTTTCTGTGGGCAATCATCAGTCCGTTCTTGCCGGCCTACAAAGGAACCGGATACGGCGCTATGATGGCAGCACTTGCATCGATTCTGAACGTATTGATCTTCTATCTTTTATCTCGGAATATGCATGCATATTCTCCGAAGGAGGTAAAGAGACGAAGAGACTATCAGCGGAAGGTTCAGCAGGCGCAAAAGCCGGAACATGTCTATGAAAATGGGGCGAGACATAAATGTGCAGTGTGCGGCAGGACAGAGCTTGATGACCCGAATCTGGAGTTTCGGTATTGTTCTAAGTGCAATGGAAATTATGAGTATTGTCAGGATCATCTGTTTACACATACACATGTGAAATAAGATTTGGATGCTGCAATTGTTAGAGTGTTACAATCGTAAGAAATGAGAAAAAGGAAAAGAGGTAGGAAGACGAAAATGAAGAAGACGAAAATTATCTGTACAATGGGACCAAATACGAATAATGAAGAGATGATGCGTGCGCTTGTTCAAAATGGCATGGATATCGCGAGATTTAACTTCTCCCATGGAGACTATGAAGAACAGAAGATGCGTATGGATTTGTTGAAAAAGGTGCGGGAAGAGGAGAAGAAGCCAATTGCAATCCTTCTGGATACCAAGGGACCGGAGATTCGTACGGGAGCGCTTAAAGATGGAAAGAAGGTTATGCTGGAGTCTGGAAGCCTCTTTACATTGACGACAGAGACAGTGATTGGAGATGAACAGAAGGTTTCTATTACTTATGAGGGACTGGTAGAGGACGTTCAGATTGGAAGCACGATTTTGATTGATGATGGTCTGATCGGACTGGAAGTAAAAGAAAAACGGGAGTCGGAAATTGTATGTACTGTAATTAATGGCGGAGAATTGGGAGAGAAGAAGGGCGTCAATGTTCCGAATGTTCCGGTAAGACTTCCGGCAATTACACAGAAAGACCGCGAGGATATCCGATTTGGTGCAGAGCAGCAGGTGGATTTTATTGCAGCTTCCTTTGTTAGAAATGCAGAGTGTATTCTGGAGATCAAATCTTTCCTGAAAGAGTGCGGAGCGCCGTGTATTCCGGTTATTGCTAAGATTGAAAATGCAGAAGGAATCAAAAATATCGATGAGATTATTCGCTGCGCAGACGGAATTATGGTAGCGCGAGGCGACTTGGGGGTGGAGATTCCGGCGGAAGAGGTTCCATACCTGCAGAAGTTGATTATTCAGAAATGTAACGATAACTATAAGCCGGTTATTACGGCGACGCAGATGCTGGATTCTATGATCCGTAATCCTCGCCCGACCAGAGCGGAAGTTACAGACGTAGCCAATGCGGTTTATGATGGAACGGATGCGGTGATGCTTTCCGGTGAGACAGCTCAGGGTAAATATCCGGTAGAAGCGTTGCAGATGATGGTACATATTGTAGAGAATACAGAGGAGCACTTAGATTATGATCTGCTGCTTCGTAAGGCAGAAGAACATCGTATGAAGAACACATCCAGCGCTCTTGGACATGCAACAGTGGCAACAGCGAATAATCTGGATGCAAGCTGCATTATTACACCGTCTCTTTCAGGCGCAACAGCACGGGTTGTATCGAAGTTCAAACCGAAGATGGGAATTATCGGAGTGACGCCAAATGAAGCGACGCTTCGGAGAATGCAGATCTATTGGGGCGTAAGACCGTTGAAATCTATTGAGTTCAATACGACAGAGGATATCTGTAACGGTGCGATTGACTTAGTGGTTGCAAAACAGATGGCTGAGTCCGGGGATATTGTTGTACTGACGGCTGGAATTCCTTCTCCGAATACCAGAAGCCATAGAGAAGGCGTTAGCAACATTATGAGAATTGCAGTAATTGAATAAAAGAGAGCAGAAATAGAAGAAACAAAGAGTCTGGACAGCGAAAGTCTAGACTCTTTTGCTGTGAATGGCAGGGGATTGAGATGCAAAACAATCAAGGCTTGACAGGAAGCTAAAATTCTCGTATAGTGTTCCCTGTGAGAACTACTATGAAATGGAGGGAGAGCAATGGAACAGACATCTTTTGTAGAACGGCTGATGGAGTTTGGGTTGACGCGACAGGAAGCCAGTATCTATCAGTATATGCTGGGAGAAGGAAAAGTAACAGGATATGAAGTGGCCAAAGCAACAGGAATTTCCCGTTCCAATGCCTACAATTCCCTTGCAAATATGACGGAAAAAGGGGCTGCTTATTTGGTGGAAGAAGGAAGTACCAGAAAATATGTACCTGTTTCACTGCGGGAGTTCTGCAGAAACTGTATCCGTAAGCTGGAGGAATCTCAGAAATGGCTGCGGGCTCATGTGCCTTCCGAAAGGACTTACGCGGAAGGGTATATTACCATAGAGGGTGCGGAGCATATTTTAAATAAAGTGCGCAATCTTTTGGCGCAGGTAGAAGAACGGGTGTATCTAAGTTGTACCAGAAATTATCTTCTTCTATTAGTGGGAGAACTGGAGACACTGATGAGCCAGGGAAAAAAGGTTGTAATCATTACAGATCAGCCGGTAACCTTTGATAACGCAAAGGTCTATGTGGCAGAAGCAAGAGGAATGCAGATCGGAGTAATTGCTGATTCCAAATATGTGCTGACGGGCGAATATGGAGAGGGAAGTAGAAACACCTGCCTGTATTCCGGTCAGGAGAATTTTGTAGAGCTGTATAAGACAGCGCTTGCGAATGAGATTAAGCTTGTATCGATACGAGAGGAGAGACAGAAATCATGAAAAAAGAGACATTTATAACGAAAGCACAATTAGAGGAGATTGTAAAAGAGTACCCGACGCCGTTTCATCTCTATGATGAGAAAGGGATTCGTGAGAATATGAAAGCGCTGCGGGATGCATTTTCCTGGAATAAGGGGTACAAGGAATATTTTGCGGTAAAGGCAACGCCAAATCCGTTTTTGATCGATATTTTGCGAGAGTATGGCTGCGGCTGTGACTGCTCTTCTTATACAGAACTGATGTTATCTGAGGCGATGGGGATTACCGGAGAGGATATTATGTTCTCTTCTAATGATACACCGCCGGAAGAATTTATCTATGCAGATCAGCTGGGAGCGATTATCAATCTGGATGATTTTACCCATATTGATTTCCTGGAGCGTACGATTGGACATATCCCGGAGACCATCAGCTGTCGTTACAATCCGGGCGGACTTTTCAAGATCAGCAATGATATTATGGATAATCCGGGGGATTCCAAGTACGGAATGACGACAGAACAGTTATTTGAGGCGTTTAAGATTCTGAAAGAAAAGGGTGCAAAGGAATTTGGAATTCACGCATTCTTAGCGAGCAATACAGTGACCAATGAGTATTATCCGATGCTGGCGAAGGTGTTGTTTGAACTGGCGGTGAAGCTTCAGAAGGAGACTGGCGTCCATATTAAGTTTATTAACTTATCTGGAGGAATCGGAATTCCGTATACGCCGGATCAGGAACCGAATGATATTCGGGCTATTGGAGATGGTGTGCGCAGAGTCTATGAGGAAGTGCTGATTCCGGCAGGAATGGGAGACGTGGCGCTTTATACAGAGCTTGGACGGTATATGATGGGACCTTACGGATGTCTGGTGACGAAAGCAATCCATCAGAAACACACCCACAAGGAATACATTGGCGTGGATGCCTGTGCAGTGAATCTGATGCGCCCGGCTATGTACGGAGCTTATCATCATGTAACGGTTATGGGAAAAGAAAAGGCTGCCTGTGACCACAAGTATGATGTGGTTGGATCTCTTTGTGAGAACAATGATAAGTTTGCAATTGACCGGATGCTTCCAAAGATTGATACGGGAGATTTGCTGGTGATTCACGATACGGGCGCACACGGATTTTCTATGGGTTACAATTACAATGGAAAGTTAAAATCGGCAGAACTTCTTTTGAAAGAAGACGGAAGTGTGCAGCTGATTCGAAGAGCCGAGACACCGGCAGATTATTTTGCAACATTTGATTTTTGTAATATCCTCGATAAGCTGAATTTAAAATAAGCCGAAGGAGAAATAAGGATTACTATGAAAGACTTATATTATGTTGCGCAGGAGATTTCAAAGCAGAAGAATTTAAAAGGAAATCTTTTAAAATATGCAACAGGGATGGCTTCTATGTATACAGGACTTGCATACATGAAGCTGTCCATGAATTATTATACCGTTTATGATATGCGTCAGGAAAATGCGACAGTCAATCCGGTATTTGAAGAACTGCTTGCTACGACAAACGGTGTGATTGACAAGCTGCTTTCCGGACAGGCAGAAGATGTGACAGAAGTTGAAACAGTCAGAAACCGTCTGATTGAAACCATGGAGGTTGTAACACAGTATGTAGACTGCCTGCGGATTTATGAATATGTATTAAACCGCGTGGAACACCGTTTCAGTGGTCAGGTGGCAGATGAAGAATATTACGGGATGTATCTGACCAATGATTTGATGCATTATATTCTTGCAGATAAAGATAATGTTGTCATTAACAGTAAGATTTCAGAAGTTGTGGGACAGCTGCCGATGCGTCTTTCACGGAACAAGTTCTTTGAATATTTAAGAGAAGCATTTACGTTATACCACGGCGCACAGAAAGGCA
>OFMS01002251.1_pt1 | contig 10155 bp, 6 predicted proteins | sample 1541871 | NCBI WGS metagenome assembly OFMS01 (sample SAMN04209251, study PRJEB22552) | human gut metagenome | biome: gut; material: feces | host: Homo sapiens | place: USA: Oklahoma
TGGGAATATCTTTTCTCCCACGGATTTCACAGATTTACACAGATACTTATGGTGCGCTGTTCTCCCACAGAATTCACAGAATACACAGAATTTGGCAGCGTGGGTATGCAGCAGGGATGCCATACCCTCCTACATCTGTGCTCATCCGTGTCATCTGTGGGAGGCTCTTCTCTGCCAGAAGTTTCTGTGCGTTCCGTGCGTTCTGTGGGAATATCTTTTCTCCCACGGATTTCACAGATTTACACAGATACTTATGGTGCACTGTTCTCCCACAGAATTCACAGAATTTGTCAGCGTGTGTATTGCAGGGATGCCATACCCTCCTAATCTGTGCACATCCGTGCTCATCTGTGGGAGGCTCTTCTCTGCCAGAAGGTTCCGTGTGTTCCGTGCGTTCTGCGGGAATATCTTTTCTCCCACGGATTTCACAGATTTACACAGATGCTTAGAGTGCGTTGTTCTCCAACAGAATACAGAATTTGGCAGCGTGTGTATTGCAGGGATGCCATACCCTCCTACATCTGTGCGCATCCGTGCCATCTGTGGGAGTCCTTTCTCTGCAAGAGGTTCTGTGTATTCGGTGCATTCCGTGGGAGCTTCTTCACCGCTTGTTCGGTTGGTGCTGCTGAGACTGCTGCACCAACTGGCGTAATCCACGGAAGTAGTGCGCACATCTCACCATCTCACCATCTCACCACAACAACACCCTTTCACCTCGAACCCAGCCTTCTGCATGTCCTCCCAGTACTGTGGGTACGACTTCGTCACCACCTGCGGCTCGTTGATGCGCAGCCCGGGGAACACGATTGCCGCCGGTGCGAACGCCATCGCCATGCGGTGGTCGTCGTAGGTGTCGATAGGCTCTAATGTCGGCTCGCAGCGCGTGCCGTCCCAGACGAGCGTGTCGCCGTTCTCGTCGCGCAGCACATAACCTAACTTGCGCAGCTCGCGCTTCAGTGCCTCGATGCGGTCGGTCTCCTTGATGCGCAGCGTAGCCAACCCCGTGAAGCGGAACGGGATGCCGCGCAGCGCACACGTTACCACCACCGGCTGCGCCAGGTCGGGCACACTGCTGAAGTCGTAGTCGAGGCGTGGCAGCATACACGGGTGACTCTTTATGCTCACCGTCGGGAAACGCTCGCCCTCTACCGTGCTGTACTTTGTTTTCACGCCCAAGAGCGAGAAGATATACTTCACGATGGAGTCGCCCTGACGCGACGCGTCCATGAGTCCCTTGAAGCGCACCTCCGACTCGTCGTTCCCCTGCAGTGCCAGTATCTCGTACCAGTAAGCCGCCGCACTCCAGTCGCTCTCTATCGTGTACTCGCGACTCGCGTACGGCTTCGCGTTCACCGTGATGGTGTCCGCGTCGCTCCAGTCGGCATCCGCCCCATACTCGCGCATCATCCACAGCGTGAGGTCGATATACGGGCGCGAGATAGCACCGTCCGTGATGCGCAGTTGCAGTCCGTTCTTCAGCGTCGGCGCAATCATCAGCAGTGCCGAGATATACTGCGAGCTGATATTGCCCGCCACCTCGATGTATCCGCCCTCCAGTGTGCGCCCCTTGATGCGCAGCGGTGGATAGCCCTCCTCGCCCAAGTATTCGATGTCGGCACCCAAGTATCGCAGTGCGTTTACGAGGATGCCTATCGGGCGTTGCTTCATGCGGTCGGTGCCCGTGAGCACGTGTTCGCCCGGCGTGGCAGCGAGGTAAGCCGTGAGGAAGCGCATCGCCGTGCCCGCCCCCTTGATGTCTATCTCGTACGGGCGGCGTTGCATCGCGTCGATAATCACCTCCGTGTCGTCGCACACCGAGAGGTTCTGCGGCAGGATGTCGCTGTTCGATAGCGCGTGAATGATGAGCGCGCGGTTGCTGATGCTCTTCGATGCCGGCAGAGCGATTGTAGCGTTGATTGTCTGGGGTGCAGTTATGGTGTATTGCATGATGCGGTTTTGTTTTTACTCTCAATGTTCAGAGTTTGTTTTCTCTATTATGCAAAGTTACTAAAACTATTCCAAACTATTGCGTAATGCGTTGAAAAGTAAAAAAGTAAAAGAGTAAAAAGTAGGAGGTATGGGCATCTTGCCCATACCACGCAGCTACTTTCAGTTCCTGCCGTAGTCATTCCATAGGGGGTGCACTTGAGACAAGTGCACCAACCAAGCTGCGGTGTTCTCCCACAGAACGCACGGAACGCACAGAACCTTCTGGCAGAGAAGAGCCTCCCACAGATGAGCACGGATGTTCACAGATTAGGAGGGTATGGCAGGGATGCCATACCCACGCTGCCAAATTCTGTATTCTGTTGGAGAACAGCGCACTCTAAGCATCTGTGTAAATCTGTGAAATCCGTGGGAGAAAAGATATTCCCGCAGAACGCACGGAACACACGGAACCTTCTGGCAGAGAAGAGCCTCCTGCAGATGAGTACGGATGTTCACAGATTAGGAGGGTATGGCATCCCTGCCATACCCACGCTGCCAAATTCTGTGTATTCTGTGAATTCCGTGTGAGAACAGCGCACCATAGCTATCTGTGTAAATCTGTGCCATCCGTGGGAGAAAAGATATTCCCGCAGAACGCACAGAACCTTCTGGCAGAGAAGATCCTCCCACAGATTAGCACAGATGCTCACAGATGTAGGAGGGTATGGCATCCCTGCCATACCCACGCTGCCCAATTCTGTGTATTCTGTGTATTATGTGGGAGAACAGCGCACCCTAACCATCTGTGTTCATCCGTGCCATCCGTGGGAGAAAAGATATTCCCGCAGAACGTACACACGGAACCTTCTGGCAGAGAAGAGCCTCTCACAGATGAGCACGGATGTTCACAGATTAGGAGGGTATGGCATCCCTGCCATACCCACGCTGCCCAATTCTGTGTATTCTGTGAATTCTGTGGGAGAACAGCGCACCCCAACCATCTGTGTCAATCCGTGCTATCCGTGGGAGTCCTTTCTCTGCAAGAAGGTTCTGTGTGTTCCGTGCATTCCGTGGGAGGAGTAGCAGTTGTTTGGTGCAGCAGAGACTGCTGCACCCCCTGGTGGTGTATCCGTGCCATTTGTGGGAGGTTCTCTCAGCAATCGGCTTCCGTGTCTTCGGCGTGTTCTGTGGGAGGTCAACGCTCATCAAATTTGTTGTAAAAAACTTTGCGCCAACCCCGTAACTTACAATGCAAATATTGTTCAAGCACCCTCGACCTGAACACCCATTCTGGAGGAAAAAACGCGGTAAACACCACCTTTTCGCCCTCGCTGTTCGCCTTGAAAACCACAAAAATTTAGTTTTTCGGTGTGCAAGTGCCACTTTTGCCCACCCCAAATGCCACTTTCGTCGGGTGCAAGTGCCATTTTCATCCACCCTAAGTGCCACTTCTACCCAGTACTCGTGCTGCGAGTACTGGAGTTTAGCGCTGCGAGTACTGGAGTTTAGCAGCACGAGTACTCAGTGCAAGTGCCACAACAGCACTTGTTTTTAGGAGGTAACGCCACAACCAATTAAATATCAGCATGTTACATTTCTCGTCCTTTCAACCCCTCCAAAACTTGCAAAAAATGCACCACAATTTGTTTTCTGATTTTCTGCGCACTCTTGAGCGGTCAAACCGACAAATATCGTGTCAGGGCAAAAGGTGTGCCACGCACGCGAGGGGGAAGTAAACGAGCAGAGCACGCCACCAATCGTGGCAGAGGTGAAAGCCTCCGCAGCAGCAAGCCGAATATTAATAGAAAATGTGTATGTCTCTTCGTATATTTTGGCACAATTGCATAAGTCCATGGCAATATAATCATGTTATCCCAAGATCATAGACGCTCTGAACATAAAGAAAGGTAAATCCTGCACACCGCGGAGTTCTGCTCTAAAGCCTTTCAACTTTGAGTTAAGAGATTCTGCGTGAGCATTGGTTGATCTGTTTATGAAGTAGTTTAGTACTTCTTCTTCCTTGTACTTGATGGCATCCCTTGCAGCCTTTACTTCACGCAATGTACAAGCTGATACCTTCTGATATCACTCATGCAGTTTAACCTTAGCAGTAACTCGGTCGATAGACTTGTTGCTAAACACGCTTTTTAGGATACAAATGAAAGTATATGCTTCCTTAATCTTTGGGAATATTCTAAAGAGTATCTTTGCACGTGTTTTTTGTCTGTCAGTCCATTTCTCACCACTCACACTCAGCAGATACTTGCTTCTTGTCAGCAGTTCTATGACTCATGCTGTGGGGTGCTGAGTAGTTACACGGAGATACATTACGGTAAAAAAAATTAATAACCGTTCATAATCCTATACCTTATACATTAGTTTAATAAACCACCCCCAAAGGAAGGTTTTAGTTAAGCCAAATGAGCAGAGCAAAGTTTACTTAAGCTCTGCCATGGCGAGAAAACGTGCCATGAAATGGAACAATCTACACCTTAGACCGATGGTTGAGTTGATTACAGATTACAATGCGGAAACGAATTGCTCCATGACCCGAAAATATTCCTCCAAAAGGAGTTAGTTTCTCATATTATATTGCTATATTTGCGGAACTAAGGTATAGGAGGTCTTCGTCCACTCCTATATGCAAGCATAGATAGGACGTGATGATAAATCATTAAAACCGAGAAATAAGAAACAGATACAGACATAAGAAAGAAACGCTAATGCTGATGAGCCTATAGTGAACATCAACATGTGAACAATCTATAAGTCGCAAGACTTTTAATGTATTCATAAAAGAGTGTTTTCCTTTCTGATACTTTTTTGACATTGAGCTTTTAGCTCTTGTTCTCATCATCATGAATACCGCCAATATTCGCACAACGAGGACAAGCAGATTGAAGGTTCACGCTCATAGGCGTGAATTGTTCTGTCGTTTGTTGATATGCAGGTCACTTGGCGGTAACCTAAGATGAAAGCAAGCATCGGAATGGTTGCACGCCTTTTCTATTTTTTTATTAATTCAATTATGATACTAAAAAACTTTATATTATTTTTTCTTGCTATTGTGTTGGGCTGCTTGGATGTTCATGCTCAGCCAAAGGGCGCCAAACCGCAGCAAATGAATTTGACCCGTGTGAATCAATTGCTAGATAAATATTTATCAGAAAAGTCTGCTGGGCAAGGTGGAGAAACTGCCTTGACGGGTCTTTCTGTGTATTTTGGTGGATTGTCAGATGCACAAAAGAAGTATGTATGTAAATCTCTGATGGATAGGATAGAAAATTCATATTCCTTAAATAATATGAGTGATGCTTTGGTGTTGTCCGACTTGTATGAGTCGTTTTCTCCTGATGCTTCTGACCCTAATTTCGCACGGCTGTTTTACATTCGAGGAGAATATGCTGCATCAGAGAGTGATACGCTTACTTTGAAGAAGCAAATTCAGAATATAGAATCTTGTGTAGGAGATAAAAAGGAACAATATCTTGCGGCTTTGTACAAAAACTTGGAAGAAATACGCAGTTATGTGCCAGTTGACAGGACTATTGATGGCGTGTGGGTATCTAATCTTAGGGATTTAGATTACAATCTACCATACTTTATGTTGGAAGTTAAGTCGGCATCTAAAGGCATTCCTGTTTTTACTTTGAAAAATAAAACGGGATTTCTTAACTGGTTGGCAAAACCTGTACTTGCCCAAGAAGAATTTGCTTTTACCAACGATTCTATCTATGTTGTTTTCTCTAATGAGGATTTAAGACAACCAAGTCCTTTCCTAAATGAGATTCTTCGTACCAGTGGAAATACATATTCGACTATTGTAGGAATGAAAACTGCTATGAGTACGGGGAGTTCTATTCTTGGAGATATTTCAGGAAGAGCTATGTCGATGGCTGTTGATGCTGTTGCCAATTCCATATTTGCTCCACGTAAGTATTCGTACTTGTTGGAAATAAAGTTTCGTAAAGTAAATGATTGGCAAATGGAAGCTGATGTCGCACTTCACGATGTAAAGGTTAAGGGCGATAATGAACCAAAATATGGTAATCGTGAATACCATACCTTATTTACCAAGATAAAGAGTGAAGATAATTGGTATTGGTATGATGAGCATGGAAATATACTGACAATGCTTGAACAAAGTGGGAAAGAATATGATGTATTTAAAAAGGAGCATAAATGTCCTGTGGGATGGTATATGCATGGTTGGTCTAATCCTCAAAAGACGATAGGCTACTTTAATTGGTTTCAAACAGCAAAGATGGAATATTTAACAGAAGAGAGACTCATTCGTGAGGGCGTGACGATTTCCGATTCTGTTAATTGGCATAATAAAGAACTGCAACCCATGTTAGGTGTGAAATTCGAAGAGAATTCTTCTGTTTTGAAAATTAGCAAGGTTGCGACAGCCTATCCTGCAGAGCGTGCGGGAATAGAAAAAGGGGATGTCGTCACTCATATAGATGGCTACCAAATCACAACCGTGCAGCAGTTTTACGATTTGATAAATAGCAAGCGACCATGTGACAAGGTTGTAATTACGCTTCTGCGAAAAAACAAAAAACGTGACATCGCAGTAGAGTTGGCATTTCTTCCCAAATAGTAACTTTCACATAAATGAATATTTGATATGAAGAATTTTATTCTATTAATCGTTATGTTATGTTTGGCAACTCCTGCAATGGCTCAGGTGAATAGTCAGGAAGTACATGATGCTGTGAGTCGTGCTGTTGATGCAGCACGAGCTAAAGCTGAGGCAGAGAGGAAAAGTAAAGAAAATGCCAAAAAACAACAAACGCGGCAGCAAGTTCAAGAAATAGAGAATAAAACACAGTTGGGCATTCAGAAAAATCAGCAGCAAATGCAACGCTTGAAGAATGGATACGGAGTGAATGAATTGCGTCAACGCAATACTATGAATCGTCCTCCGCAACGTAATGTGCGAAAGACAAAAATCAATAAGCTGCAGCATGTTACACCATCTTGGAAGCCTAAAATTTATCCGAGAGGCAAAGAAGTTACTGATAGAATGGCTGCGTCATTCCGTCCTTTGAAGCCGATTCGTCCGCAAACTAATCGCCCTCCACGTCGCCCATATGCGCCTAAGTCCCAAACTGAGAACAAACGTGTAAATTACATCTCATCAGCAAAACGGCAAGTTCCTCCGTATAAGTATGTGTCAAATGGGCGTACCGTTAATCGCCGAGGAACTGCAATGCACAATCAACCGCCAAAGGTAGCTATGAATGAAGACAGTTTCTTTCTGCCTAGAAACAAACAACCTCAAACGATTACTTGGCGAAACGTAAAGCCTGGTTTCCGCACAAAGGATGTTGGAATCACTCATGCCGTTATGAGGTATAATACTGAATTGATGTACCATGTGGGCATGAGACATGGAAGCTTTGACACTCAAGGTAAAGAGCCTTTGATTGTCATCAAGCGTGGCGATTATTATATCGTTCAAAGTTCTAAAGTGTTAAGAAAATAGAGTAAATTATGAAGAATAACAAATTATTTTTTAAGCTGTTTTTGTGCCTTACTATGCTTTTGCTAGCAACAGATGGCTTCGCGCAAAATAGTGATGCGGTTCCTGCTGAGTATTCTGCTTTTGAACATGTGGCAGTGTTAGATTCTACGAAGTTGGATTTCGATAATTTGACCATATTCCCAGGCTATGGGTTGTTTGTGAGAGAAAATGAAAGCGGCGAGTATTGCGCATTGGATAGTGCCAAGTGCCCAGACTTCAAGCATTTGAAGTTTTTGGATAACATATGGTATGACCAAGTAATGGCTACGGATAATCATACATTTGTTCGCAATGGTCAGCAAGTCTATGACTTAGGCAAGGATAAATGTGAGTTGGTCGTAGAGTTTGATAGTGTTGATTACAGACTGTTCTCTGCCAATGACACATCGTTTCTTGTTGTCAATTACCAAGACGATGGTTGCTTGTTGTATAGATATAGTTTGTCTCATGGAAATGCCGAACTTTTGGCTGCGACTGATGCGGACATCTATGGTGCTGAGCAATTCAATGATGAAGTGTGGTTTGTTGCAGGCAATACCTTATATAAAGTAACCAACAACGTAATAGAACGTCAATTGTCTTATGAATCAGAGGACTTTAGAGGAATGACCCTTACCCCCAAAGGAATATTGGTATATACTTCTACTAAAGTCGCTCTGTTTGATGGAGAACAAGCCTATCCCATCGCAACTGGCGATTTTTATCGTCTGTTGTATGATTCGGGAAGAACATATTTTGTCTTGCGAAATGGAGATGTCTTAGCGACCAATGCGTTTTAGCCTTTACTCTAACCTCATTCAGAAAGAGAATTGTCGGTAGTAAAAGGTGTCATATAGAGAGGAAGCAACAAGGTGTTCCCGTCTTTTGCCAAGTCTTTGGTGTATAGCAAATAGCGTTTCCCCACGTTCTTGGAGAACTTTTCACAGAATGCATCTAATGAGGCGTGAGACTTGTAACCAGAAGACTTGACTTCGATAGGGCAAATCTTGGTGCCGCTTGACAAGAGAAAATCAATCTCGTAATTATGTGTTGCATCCTTTGCCCAGGAATAGTAAAAGAGCTTGTTGCCACTTGCTGTTAGCATTTGGGCGACAAGATTCTCATATACGTATCCTAAATTGGCACTCAGCTTGTCACTCAGAAGTTTCTCGTAGATCACGTTTTCTGTGAACGACTTGTCCCAAAAGGCAAGTGTGACGAACAATCCAGTATCGGCACAAAACAATTTGAATTTTGACGTGTCCCGATGTAATGCCATTCCGATATTCGGGTCGTTGGCATGGTATGCAAACAATACAGTCTTGCTGTCTTCCATTTCTCTGAGAAGTCCTTGTAGCTTATCCGTTTCAACGCTTCCCACAACAGAATATGGTTTATACCGGTTGCTGTTTTGGTTTAATTGAGCAGGGATGTTCATATATAGTTGCTCGATTCGGCGCGAGGGATCAATCTTTTGAAAGTCGTCCAGGTATAGACGTATGATGTCTCGCTTTACAAGATCAACCATGCTAAGGTTGTTGGTCTCAAGATATTCATTTACAGCTTGTGGCATACCTCCAACGAGCATATATAGGCGCAATTCTCTCATCTTGGTACGATGAGCTTGGGAAAGCATCATCCGCTTATCGAAAAACTGCTTGAGCAATGGCACGGAAACGGTGTCTCCCATCGCCCATCTGAATTCCTCGTAGTCCATGGGTTGCAGGGTTGTTCTTTCTTCTTCGCTTGGAATCGTAATATCCTTGGTATTTTTGGTGATGCTGATGAGCGATCCTGTTTCGATGTAGTCATATCTGCCATCTGCCACGAGATATTTGATGGCTTGCCTTGCTTTCGGACAAGCTTGTACCTCATCGAAAATGATGACGGAATTTCTGACTATGAGGTTCACATTGTATATCGCTTGCAGTTGTAGGAAGAAAAAATCTATGTCCATCAAATCATCGAATAGGGACATGACCCTTTTTGATGCCTTGTTGAAGTCGATAAGTATATACGAGACATATTCGTTCTTGGCGAATTGCTCCACCAATGTTGATTTTCCGACACGTCGCGCTCCTTCTACAAGAATGGCGGTCTTGCCATTCCTTGTATCTTTCCATTTCTGGAGTCTGTCGTATAATTTTCGCTTGAATATTCTTTTCATGTTTTCTTCTGTTAGTGATATTACTCGCAATATGTTGATATTGTGTTGTTTAACTTCTGCAAAAATACATAAATATTAGGAGATACAGAAATCTTTTTGCTTGGAATATTGGAAAATACGAAAATCTTTTTGCTTGAAATATTGGAAAATACGGAAAATTAACTTGTCATACTGACTCATACCAGAAAAGCGTGAAGTTTGAAGCGAATACTACATTTTAGGGCTCACCCGATAAACCATGGGAATCTGGACAAGGCAACATCGCTGATACGCTTACTCTGACTGGTAGATAAAAGCAAAGGCTGGAAGATAACAAATGTATCTTCCAGCCTTCGCTGTATTTGAGTTTCAATGAGTTGCGGTGGAAAAAGGCGGAAAAATGGTAGATGGGAGATAAAAACGCGAAAGTACTTTATATAAACCGTTTACCATTAAATGCTTTCTAAGGCTGCGTGGTATGGGCAAGATGCCCATACCTCCTACGTTTTATTTTTCTTCCTCAAATATAAAGTATATTGATAATCAGTTAGTTACTGTTATCAAGATA
>OFMS01002258.1_pt1 | contig 10126 bp, 8 predicted proteins | sample 1541871 | NCBI WGS metagenome assembly OFMS01 (sample SAMN04209251, study PRJEB22552) | human gut metagenome | biome: gut; material: feces | host: Homo sapiens | place: USA: Oklahoma
GTAAAATTTCTTTGTTTTCTGGCGATAATATTCTATACGCCCATCTATTATATCCTTGTGTTCAAGTAAAAGCAAATCACCTATATTTATTCCAACAAGATATACAATCAGCATAAATATATCCCTATATTTCTTTTCAAACTCCTCACAAGGATAATCACGCAATAATCTCAATTGTTCAACAGATAAAGCACGTTTTCTAGTTTCTTCTTTTTTTATCTTATACTTTCGAAAAGGATATAAGGTAGTAATTTCTTCATCAATAGCATAATTGAATACTGCACGAATGTTACGCAGGTGAATAGAATAAGCGTTTACTTTCATCCCTGATTCAGCCATCCAACTTTCAAAATTAGACAGCCATTTCCTATCCATTGTGTCAAAGGTGCAATCCGGATCATATTCAAGCAGTTTATTTCTAGTTGTATTATAAACCGTTTTTGTTCCTGTATTACTCTTTATGGAAACAAACTCATCAAGATAATCTATAAAACATCTTGTTTTTTTTACAACCTTTTCATCAAATACATATTCGCTGATTATCTCCTTGGCTTTAGCGGAAGGCAAAGAAGATAATCTAGCTTCATCGTCAATAATCAATTTTTCAGCCTTATTCTTCAAACTGACAAGCCTTACATTTTTTACTTTAGACTGTGGTACCGATTTGTCCAAATAAGACACTTCATTAAACTTTTCAGAAGACGGTGTAGATATTCCAGTGGAGAAAACAAACCTCGTTTTCCCTATCCGTATCACAAGAAGAATCATCTGAGATCCATCCTTCTTTGCTCTTGTATCAGGTATCAATCTTACTGTTGCCATTGTTTTGTGACGTTTTTGTGACGATAAAGATACATAATAACCCCCAAATAACCACCTTAAACGGAATGTTTTCTTTGATAATAATATAAAAAAAAGCACTTACTATTAGATAAGTGCTTGATATTCAGCAGAGCGGCAAACGGGACTCGAACCCGCGACCCTCAGCTTGGGAAATTTAAAATTAAAAATATAACAAATTGATTATAACACATTTAAAAACCAATTGTTTTTTATTGTGACGTTTTTGTGATTATACTACATTATTTTCTTTGATTTGTGAAGATAAATATTGCTTCTCTCTTTCGCAAATAAAAATACAAAAAAAGAACGACCGCCAGCGAAAAGCACAGCAGCCGTTCAATCCACGCCCTACTCTCTATCCCATTTTCCCGAAAAGACAATAACAAAGATATCAATTCTAAAACGAAATACAAAAAGAAAACTATATTAATTAGTTATAAGGAGCCAATTTTGAAACAAAAACCAATCTTCTTAAAAAATTGCCATTAATGCAATATTTTTTACTTGCAAGATGAATGAAGAGAATTAATAGAACGGCAAGACTGGCGAGTTTGTATTTTTATTGACAGGAAACGAATGTTATGGAATGGGATCGGAAAAACAAGTATAAAACAGATAGCTTTTATAGATTTCTACTGCCTGATGTATTTTTCCGGGGATTTTTGAGATTTTATTTGATTTTGTTTTACATTTCTACGTTTAGAATACTTCTGGTTAGCCCTTGTCAGATCCTTGATGATCGTTTCATCAAACACCTCGGAATATATCTCTGTTGTCTTGACCGATGTATGCCCCAAGAGTTTTTGGACGGTGGTTATCGGAACGCCTTGATGTACCAACAGAGTAGCACAAGTATGACGACTTGTATGGTAGGTAAATTTCTTGCTGATATGCGCCATCCTTCCCAATTTCTGCAATGTCCGATTAGTGTCCGAATTGCAACCTAATGCAGCCAGTTGTTCGATGCTGTCGTATTTCCGCATTATACCCAGAGCCTTCCCGTTAAACAGCAGATATAGTGGAATATTAAGTTTCACACCTGTTTTGATGCTATTCATAACTAGCCATTCCTTTCCGTCAACTGTTACGAGATTTTTATAAGTCAATTGCTTGAAATCAGAGAATCTCAATCCGCAATAGCAGCAGAAGAGAAATGCGTCCAGTATGTGCCGGCTGTTGTTCTTCCTGTCCGGCAGTTCAAGATTCTCCAGCTTCTCCAAGTCTGCGGGCATCAGGAAGTTATGCTCCTTCTTCTCTTTCTTGATCTTGAACTTACGGAAAGGGTATGCCTCCTGTAATATATAACCTTCGTTTATTGCTTCGTTGACCAATGTACGAAGTATTCTCATGTGCTTTCCGACTGTGTTTACTTTCAGATTCTTGTTTCGCAAAAATGCGTCAAACTCTTTCAAAAACGTATAATTTATATCAGTAAACTCTATCACGTTCCGGAATTCCTTCAAAGTGGCTACCGTGCCCAGCATGTTATCCTTGGTTCCCGGTTTCCTATCTGAATTCTCTATCGTTTGTATCGCAAACTTTAAAAACGACACAACTGGTTTAATTCCCTTTTTTACAGCCTCCTTTAACGTGGAAAGGTTTGATTCAAGCCCTCTTTTCCAGTAGCTAAGTTCTATAGCCTGCAACTCCAGTATCTTCTCATATAGCATTGCGTTAAGCTCATTTGACTGCGGATGGTTGATGACTTGGGCGCCATCCTTGCTCCAACACTCCGGCTTGAGATAGATGTTTGTTTTAAAATATGATTTCCGCTGGTTAAGATAGGCTTCAATCTGTACTAATGCGGTTCCCTGTCGGTTTAACTTGTTTTGCCGGTTATAAACTAAACGATATCTGATCTTCTCTAGCATACTCAACTTTTTGTTTTAAAGTTAAAAAAAAATCTTCTGTATTTACAAAACAAATCACAAAAAAATGCTTCTGGGAGAACTGATTGGTACGGCTACGGCTAATAAGGATGGATTAATGCCTGCCGGACAGGTATTTACTAGCCCTAGTCGTGCTTTAAATGCTGGTCAAGTATGCCTATTATCTACTTCTGAATATAGCGTTGTATATAATGTTGTCGTTTGGCATCCATGGAGAGGAATAGCATCATATCACATATTGTTATCTAATGATTCTAGCAAAGCGACATATAAAGTTATAGCATTGTCCAATTTATCATCACAGAAATTTTATGTTACAATAAGTGACGACAAGACTATAAGTATTTATTTGGAAAATAATTCGGAAGGTCCAATGAATTTATCAATACAGCCAGTTACCAGTTTTAGAACTACTCCTGTGATTGCAACATTGCCGGAAGATGCAATTGAAGTTGTTGTTGAATAATAATTATACAATTCATGCTAAAAATCAGAGCTGGGAGAACTGACGCTACCAAAATATAATTCCAATGAGTTAAATTATGGAGATTTAAATAATTTCAAATCACTTACAATCCGACCAATTAATAGATGGACAAATCCGGATTTCCCTAAAACTAATTGGCCGGATGGAATGACTGACGGTACTTTTATTGTCGAAACGTTTAATGGTATAGTAAGACAAACTGCTATATCAAAAATGCTATGTATTCGATTCTTTTTTGATCAAACTAATATGTGGACAGAATGGAAAGAATATTAACTTTGACTGATGTAGTAACTATATAACAAATTGTAACATCGTGATCATAAATTTATGCTTCTGGGAGAACTTCTTCCACTTGCAACAAATGAAACAAAAGGATTAGCATCCATGAATATGTGTATAGCATACGTTGGCGAAGGACCTGTTATTTGCATTAAGCCTACGAATTTAAAAATATATTACTACACTCTACTAACGGTTACGGTATACGAAAATGGATATTTTAAAAAAATCGACTTAGCAGTATATTACCCGGTAAAGAAAGGAGGGCATAAATGCTCAATGTCTGGAAACGGCAACATGTTTGTTAAAGAGGATTCTGATTATAATTTATACATATATAACAATACTTTAAATAACATAAATTATTGTGTATCAATTATAGGAACTAGCAAATATATAAATATTCCTTCAATTACGGTAGAAGCACATCCTGCAAGCGTTTTGAATGGTTTAACTTTGACTGATGTAGCAACTATGTAACAAATTATAACATCGTGATCATAAATTTATGCTTCTGGGAGAACTGATTGGGATTGCTACGAAAGAAAATAAAGGCTTGAGCGATAGTGTTCAAGCCTTAAATTCTACGATTTATAAGATTTCTACCGGAAATAAGGAAACTGCTTTGTTTAAAGTTTGTGATTATGGCAGTAATATTAATCATATATTACATATATATAGCTCACCTAATGGCACATTGGATAGTTGCAACTATATTCGTGTGATCTTATCAGACATATATATATTCGTAAATAAATTATTTGAAAAAGGATATAATAGTATCAGACTTTTTAAAGATGGAAAATCTTTTTATGTTTACGTTTATAGCAGTGTATGGACAAGAACCAATATTGAGGTTTTTTCAGAGACCCCTGATCTCTTCTATTTCACAAACGTGACGGATGAAATCAGTATATCAGATTTGGAAGAAATCTCTATATCTTGAAAAATATAGCGGTTTATTCAGATATTTATTACCTTTGCACCGCATATGGCGTTGTGCATATCAGGATCGGGTGGCACCGGCTTGTACCGGACCACCCGTTTTTTAATCCTCCCAGAAGTGGGGAAATTATATCACCACTGTTGTGATTCGTGCCCAAGATTTCCATTCTCCCCAATGAATACGTATAAAAATAGAATTAGTATAATCGCAACAGATTTGCAATATATTCCCATTAGCTGTTTTAAAAACTAATAAAATCCCCCCTCTATACACTGATGGTCCATTAATAAAGCCCGTATCAGAAAATACCCACACACCTGAAATCGTATAATCATTAAAGTCTAATGTATTGCCCTTGCTTCTTTCAAGGAAACCATTTTTAGACATTAATCCATCCTTATTGGCTGTTACTGTGCCGATAAGTTCTCCCAGCTCTCTGTTTAGATAAAATCCATGTTAAAAAGAGAGTACACGAATCGTAACTATAAGGTCATAATTTATAGCAGTTATCATAATCTGATTATCCTTTAGTGATATAGATATAATTTTATCAGCACTAGAGAATATCTTCGTAACAATGCCGGTAGAATCAACATAAATCATCATTTCTCCGTCATTATGGCTGACATATACGAATTCATTGGTAGGAGCACCTATACTAAATGATACTCCTAGCCGTATTGTTTCATAATATTCAGTTCTTTTTATTCCATTTGTTGGCAGAAGTCCTCCCAGTTTTGATGCAAGCGACTGCATCGTCATTTTTGCCGCATCTCCGCTACTTTGTAAAACTCTTACATTTGCAGCATCCGTCACTGTCGGAAGTTCATTCTCATACACGTCATTTCCTGTTGCCGCAGCGGCAGCAAATGTTGAAGTTTCTGACAAAGCCATAACCATTCTTGTGGAAACCATGTCCACCATTTCATCTACTGTCACATTCTGCTCGTTACCGTCTTTATCTACAGCCTTGAAGCCAACTATATTTTCAAAATTCAAATTACTCATAATATTCAATTTTATAAAGTTCTTATATAAGTTTTCCACGCTTTAGAAGTGCCGCCAACCGATTTGTACAGCTTCTTCCTGCCACCTTTTATCTTGTACCGGGAAAGGTTGTTCCCGTTATAGTTCACGGGATAATCCGGATTGCCTTCGTTGGCATACGCCTCCATTTCATACGGAATGGTATAATACGCTGAACTCGCAGGATGGCAGATAGGGTTTCCCTTAACCCACTCGACAAAATACCGCCAGTAGTATTTTACCCATGAGCCGATAACCTGTGCCTGACGCAGGTGTATGGTTTCGTGTGTCAGGCTTTCCTTACCCGCATAGGTCTGCATATACCTATCTATGTTCTCCTTGTTCTCGGCACGGTATATCATCCGTCCGCACCACATCATGAAACGGTATCCCTTGAAAGGATAATGCTTCATGGCAAGCAGCTCAGGAGTGTCAAAATCACCCGGCTTGCTTGAGAACAGCATCTTGATTAATTGCCATAATTCTTTCATAGCGTTTCTATTTCTGATTCAAGTTCAGCAATATGGTTGTCTATACACGTATTCACCTCGTCATTGAAGTTCGCTATATCCAGTTCCACACATCCGGCACTTGACCGGGCGCTACTGTAGATACGGACATAGCCTCCGTTATTCAATGTATTTTTCGCCAGCTTCAGTTTCGCCAGTTCGTCATTGATTCGGCTGGCGCGTTCCAAATTCTCAATCTTCATGTTGTTCCTCCTTCTTTTTATCCAGATAATCATTCAACGAATCGGCCAGCAAGCCGGACAACATAGGGGTAGAACGTCTTATGATATCCACTTCCTCTTCGTCAAGTTCCACACCATCTACAGTCGACTTGAAGATTTTCTCCGCAAGGAGATGCGCCTTCAAGCCCGCTACGTTCTTATATATCCAGTCACCGAAGGCCTCAGTGATGTTACTGGCTATAAGCTTTTCTTTTTTAATCCCATCATAAATAGGGAATTGTGCAAAATTTATTCTCATACTTTATATTTAAATTATCCGCAATAAAACATAACCCAATAATTACCCATACACTTAATGAAGCCGGATGCAAAATCCAAATCAATATAAGACACCTCCTGTCCTCCGGGAGCAGGCAGGATCCGTCCTCCTGTCAATCTTACTCCGCCGCTCATACGTTTGAAGTATATAGTATGTCCCGGAACATCCGGAGGAAGTGTCACTTCTATATTACCCGTATTAATAAACATCACATTATCATCGTTGTTGTTCAATGAAGCTTTGACAGAGATATTCCTCCAGTTGCCAACTATGCCACGAAGAGAAACATAGCTGTCATTGTTCGGATGAAGGAAAATGTTACCTCCCTCCACGAATAGAGGAATGCTCGGAGTCTTGATGTGCATTCCGATCATGGCATTTGGACTCTGTATGTCAATTCCAGCATCATACTTAATCCCTTCAATGGTGACAAACTGCGTGTTTCCCCCGATTCTTACGTTTGCAAATGTCCTTTCGTTATAAAACTCAATTTGTCCGGCAGACAAATTGAAACCGACGTATTTATTTGTTTCATTTTCATAAAGGATCTTTGAAGACAATACCCCCGAAATGATGGAGAACGGGCCAATACGTCCTTTATCCGCCGTGATTGTTCCTGTAATCTCTGCTAATTTGCATTTAAAATACCCGGTTTCACCGTTGATAAGAAGAGTTTCACCTTTGTCATTAAAAGACTTGAGAACCTTGTCTTTGAACATGAAGCCGGCTACATTCGCACCATCGGCAAACAGGGTGTCAGTAGCGATATTCACAAACTTCTGCATGGCTTCCCAGTTCGAATCCCCGTTGGCTGATGTGGGTGCAGCGGTAACGGAAGCACCGTAATTCTTTACAAGGAAATTATAATAAACTCCCCCTATCAGATATATGACCTTATCCCGGTAATCCGCATTCCAGACATAAGTCTGTCCTGATGTGAATACACCTCTGTCACGGGGAAACGCCCCTGTTGCTCCTATGGAACCATCATTAGCAACACCCACCCCTTTTTCAGCGATAAAATTATTATTCCATGCGTTCGCGTCCGATGCGGATTGATAAGCCCGGACGGCAAACTGGGTGTATCCGGCTGTCGCTGGAACGGATATCTGATTGCTTAGGGTAGCACCTACATGCGCCAGCCAGCTTCCGTTGTATTTGCGTGCAGCAAGATAGAACCTGTTCGTATCGCTCACATTACCGCCTACATTCTGTTTCATGGTAACGACAAACGCTGATGGTGACGGTGTGCCTGTTGACGTGAAGTTTATCGTGCTTACCGGGCTGTCAAGCCAGTACGAAGCGGACGGTTCGACACCGGAAGTCATTTCCTGCCAGTCGGAGTTGACAGCCTTGTCCGATCTCTTCCCGGAAAGTATGTAACCGCCATCCTTCTTCCTTAGATAACGCCCACCTCTCACACGAAGAAGCGGAAGTGGCGGATTGGATGTTTGAACCTTGCTTAAGTAAGATCCCCCGGCAAACGATACTGTACTGTTCTTGGCATACGGAGTATTGGCGGATTCCCAATGACCGGCTGCTGTGATGCTCTCACCATCAGCCCCATCCTTACCATCTACAAGCATGGGAACGGTTTCAACATCCACTATCTGGTCATTCACGTAAAAGATAAACTTCAATGTCTTCGTAAAGTTTCCGCTTGATATGGCTGTATTGTTGTTTATGCTAGTTTCTGCTCCACCATCTATGCTGTATTTCAATGTACCGTCCGTTGTGGTGGATATCACGCCCCCCACTGACTTTTGCCTGTAACATGATACGGAAGACATGCTGTAGTTCCCATTCTTGTCCTTGCTTACAGAAGTGGCAGAAACGATTATACTGTATAGCACGGCATCTGAACCGTCCGCACCTCCACGGACCCCGGCTACAGTGAATGACAGATCACGGGAATACTGCTGCCCGTTCTTTGTAGCCCTGATTGTGATCTTCACCGTGTTTGTCGCAGCAAGAGTAGCTCCGGCAGATACCGATATTGTCACCACTCCCGTATTCTTGTCTGTCGCACACAGAAGATTTGTGTCAGGTGTACAGGTGATGCTGTCAAGCGTGAGCTTCTCCGTTCCATACCACATACTGACAGTTGTATTCCAAGTCTGTGAGGATACGACCTTTCCATCTGAAGTAAGGGCTGCATTGACCATCTCGTTATCAAAGTCTGCCATGATGGCATTCTCTCCGTCCTTACTCCAGCGATGTACCACGGCAGGAGTGCTGAACTCTGACCATACACCGTTTTCCTTGAAACGTTTGCAACCCCATTCAACCTGATGGTCTGCGTCCACACCAACAAAATCATCCGTCCATCCTTCGGGGATATAATCATCCTTCTGCTGGCTGTCAGGCTTTTCGGGAGGATTATCTATGATATTGCCTCTTGTGTATATATACTCATAGTCCTTACCGTCTTTCCCGTCCGATATCATAAGCTGCCATCTTCCGTCCTGATAGATGTAGGTAGCACGATCAGTCGTGTTACGGTATGAATCACCGTTTTTCGGATTGGCAGGAGCCGTGGCAAATTCACCAAGGAAAGTGATACTCTCACCTTTCAGTTCACGCCCGTCAAGCAGCATATCCCAGTCTTCGTTAACCTCCCAGTCAGCAGGTTTCCCGGCAAGATAATAACCACCGTCCTTCTTTCTTAAGAAATTGCCACCTTTGATACGCAATATTCTGATGGGAGGATTGGAGGTTTCCACCTTGGATATAAAGACACAATTGGCAAGAGTGACCATTGTGTTGGCTTTGTACGGGGTTTTGGAGGATTCCCAATGACCGCCACCTATTACAGACAAACCGTCAGCACCGTCCTTACCTTTGAACAGCGACCATGTGTAGTCGGAAGGGTTGCTGCTCTCCGTGACGGTCTCCTTATTGACTGCTATGCCTATATACTTGGTGTTGTCGTTCGGCTGCTGGTACATACCCGTACCGTCCGCGTTATCCGAATAAGCTATCCATGTGTAATAAGTTTTTCCGTCAGCTCCGGGTGCACCGGGAACACCCTGCTCACCCTTTATCTCACTCCATGTGTAGTCAGAAGGGGTGTTGCTCTCCACCGCACTCGTCTTGTTGTAGGCGAATCCGATATACGCTTTCCCTGTAGGATTATTGCTGATACCTCCGCCCTGTGCGTTGTCGGCGTATCTTATCCATGTATAGTAAGTAACACCGTCCTTTCCCGGCGTTCCGGGAACACCTTGCGGACCTGTCGCTCCGTCCGCTCCTTCCGCCACTTGTTTCAACCACGCCGGATTACCTTCTGACGGTTCTGTTGTCGTTCCGTTATCATCAACACACAACCACAAAGCCCCGTTATGTGACACCCGGTTATAGTAAGCATACTTACCTGCGGTCCATTCACCTTTGTCCAACGGAACACGCACTGTCTGTCCGGTGATCTCATCCACCTGAAAGATAAGCCCGGTCATGATAATGTTTTGAAGAACGGCCGAGTAATTGTCCGCATTAATACCGGCTACAGTCATGCCTTTTTTCTTGCCGAACCACGCAGGCATCTGCGCCGGTTCCGGGTCCCAAGTGTTGGCATTGTCAAAGAATGTAATACAGTTGTTTCCGTTGACTGAATCAATAAGTATATAAGTCTGACGTTCCGGGT
>OFMS01002261.1_pt1 | contig 10121 bp, 9 predicted proteins | sample 1541871 | NCBI WGS metagenome assembly OFMS01 (sample SAMN04209251, study PRJEB22552) | human gut metagenome | biome: gut; material: feces | host: Homo sapiens | place: USA: Oklahoma
CCACGATTATCCAGTTCTTTCACTACTTCTATATCGATCTTTCTTCTCTCTCCTGCACAACGGTACGTTGCAATCGGGCCATAACAAATATCACAGCCGCTCTCGACAATTTCATCAATATAATCTGTAGCTCCCCAAGCATGTTCAATAGAGAACTTCACACCAAATTCTTTACAGATTTCAATAGCAGTCAACATGTCGTACTGTGTACAATGCACCTTACAAGGCAATTCTCCGGTAAGAGCCCGACTCAATGCTTCTAAATTAGAATCATATGCCGGTTCTTCTCCTCTCTCTTTTTTCTCCAAATACTCCTTAGCTCTTTGGAACGTATCTCGAAGTACATCTGCGATTCCCATTCTTGTCATAGGAAGTCTTGACATTGCGCCAAATGTGTTTTTCGGATTACCCCCCAAAGCAATTTTTACAGCACACGGAGCTTTCAATGACATTTCAAATGCATTATCACCATATGTCTTGATTGCAATTGCTAAACCACAAAAAACTTCTCCGCTTCCGGGTGTTACGAGTAGCGTTGTAATTCCATGTTCATAAGATACCCGAAATTCTCTTGCCTTTGGATTGATCCCAAATCGTGCATCTAAATCAGCCACAACAGGATCTGTCATCTCATTTGCATCATCCACACAAGTTTCTTGATTGAAATCAAATAAACCGATATGGGTATGCGCATCAACCAATCCAGGCATCACATAAAGCCCAGAAGCATCTATTAATTTTGCATCCTTCTCCTCAATCTGCGTATCTACTTTTACTATCTTTCCGTTTTCTACAAGAACATCGCCTCTGAAAGGTTCGCTTTGTTCTGCCATTGTACATAACGTACCGTTTTTAATCAGAATCTTCATTATAGTATCACCTCTCCATTCACAATGCTTCGTTCTACTTTTGCTGCATAAGTAGTAACCGGATGCCCGCTAAAGATTGAAATATCTGCATCTTTTCCTTCTTCGATTGTTCCAACTCGCTCTTCAATGCCAAGCATTTTTGCAGGGGAGAGTGTCATCATCTCCACTACTTTTTCTGCATCCACGCCTGCACGATATGCTTCAATCGCACTCCAGATAAATATTTCTCTTCCTTCTGATCTTCCATTAAATGTATTAGTAAATGCAATCAAATTTCCGTTTTCTGCCAACTCAACTAATTTTTCCATCTTCATTCCATGTTTTGCAATCTGAGACATCATATTCACATTTCCTAAAATCAAGCCAACATTTTGCGCTTTCATCTCTTCCATGCAATCGCCAAAGCAAAATCCATCTACGAGCACTTTGTTTACATTCTCATCTTTCAAAATATAAAGAAGAGAATCAATTTCTCCTTTTGTTTCTGCCGCTACAAATAGTGACATCGTTTTTTGATCCAACACATCACAAAGTACTTTCTGTGATCTGCTCTTTTCTTTTGCTCTTCTAGCATCATCTATTGTCCTTTTGAAGAGACTCATCGTAGCCATTCTTGTCATTGGAGACTGTTTTCTTCCACCAAATACTTGTTTTACTCCTACCTCTACACTTCCTTTTAAAGCCGCATGTTCTTTGAGAAGTCTTGTTTTCATCTTTTGTGGTGCTGTTTTCACAGCTGCTATCTGACCACTAAACAGATTATAGTTTCCCGGAGTGCAGCCTACCGTTGTAATGCCGCTTTTGTAGAATTCCTGTGCATTCAATTCATCCGGATCAATACTATATTTAATATTCAATTCTGGTGTCACAAGACTTGACGTCTCATCTGTATCCATATTTCTTCCGGGAATTCCCATTGCTCCAATTGAAGATTGCGGATCAATAAATCCAGGAAACACCTCTTTTCCTGAAGCATCAATTATTTCTGCTTCTTCACATTCAATTACCGGCGCAACTTTTTGTATCTTTGTCCCGTCTATCAGAATATCTCCTTTTTCTATAACAGTTCCATCTCCCACATGAATCCTGCCATTTTTTATTATATACATACTTTTTTTCCTCACATTACCTTTCCATTACACTTTCTTCTTTTTTCTGATTCAATTTTTTATATAATATTTCCGGAACAATCATGTAATGTTCTTCAATCAATCTTGATGCTTCTTCTACTGATGATTCCATCAATCCTTTTAAAAGGACTTCATGATTTTTTCGGATTACACCAAACGGTATGATTGACTCTGCCTCCAGAGTAAAATGTGCACGGATATTGCTTTCCCTTAGCATTGCCCATACTTTGTATAATGTTTCACATTGAGCCGCTTTTACAATGCAAGAATGAAATTCTTCATCTAAGCATAAAATTCGATACACATCTTTTTCTCTGGCAACTTCATCCATCTCTTTCAGACATTTTTTCATTTCTTCTTCATATTCTGCTGAAAGATTACATCCAATCAGCCGAACAGCCAAAATTTCTAACGTAGAACGAACGAGATACTTTTCCTGCATTTCTTCATAAGATATTTCTCTAACAGTACACCCTTTATGCGACTCATAAATAATTAATCCTTCTTCCTCAATATGCCGCAACGCTTCTCGCACCGGTCCACGACTCACATGAAATTTTTCTGCAATTTCTTCCTCTACAATACGTTCCCCCGGCATGATTTTCCCTCGAATAATATCTTCTCGCAGGGCATCTGCAATCTGCTCCCAGAGTGTCTTTTTTACAATTGATGCTTTTTTCTCGTATCCCATTCTTTGTTTCCTTTCTTACCGAATACCTTTTATAAAAAGAAAAGACTGACTCCTACAATTACAACAAGTGTAATCGCAAGGGCTGGCCATAATGCCCAAAATGCCCCAAGAACCATAGCAAGATAATCTCCTTTTTCAAAAACTATTTCTTCTTCTTTTATCTGTTTTTGAAACTCTAAAAATTTCCGATCCTGTTCTTCTAATTGACGTCCTCGTTTACTATAGCCTCCAAAAAAACTCATGGCAATTCCTCTCTTTACTGCTCCTCTTCCCCGAGCGGATGATGACAAGCCACATAGTGCCCAGGTCTCATCTCTACAAACTCCGGTGTGATATGTTTACAAATTTCTGTACAATATTTACATCTTGTGTGGAATTTACATCCTTTGGGCGGATGCACAGGACTTGGAATATCTCCTTCCAAAGGAATCATTTCTCTATCCGAATCAAGATCCGTTGTAGGAATTGCCGATAGCAAAGCCTCGGTATACGGATGTGTTGGGTGTGCAAAAATTTCCTCGGATGTTGCAAGCTCCACAATATTTCCAAGATACATAACTCCAATTCTATCACTAATATATTTTACCACACTTAATCCATGTGAAATAAATAAATATGCAAGATTTTCTTCTTTTCCCAAATCTTTTAACAAATTGACAATCTGAGACTGAATGGAAACATCCAATGCAGAAACTGCCTCATCACATACAACAAAGCGCGGTTTCAAAGCCAGTGCACGAGCGATTCCGATTCTCTGTCTCTGTCCTCCGGAAAATTGATGCGGATATCTGTGAATCATATATGGAGCCAATCCACATTTTTCCATAACTTCCATAACATAAGCCTGCATTTTCTCATCATTTTTCTTGAAAATGCCATGCGCTAAAAGACCTTCTCCGATGATTTGCCCTACTGTCATTCGAGGATTCAATGAAGAATATGGATCCTGGAAAATCATCTGTGCCTTCTGTTTGAAATCCAGAAGATCTTTTCCTTTTAATTTGCTGATGTCTTTTCCGTTAAAGATTACTTCTCCGGAAGTTGGCTCATATAATTTTAATACAGTACGTCCGCAAGTTGTCTTACCGCATCCAGACTCTCCAACAAGACCAAGTGTCTCACCCTTTTTAATGTAGAGACTAACATTGTCCACTGCTTTCAGTGTTTTCTTCTTTCCAACCGGGAAATATTTACAAAGATTTTTAACTTCGATCAACTTCTCACTCATGTCTCTACACCTCCTCGTTCTGTTTGCTTTCTTTTTGTTTATCGTAGAATGATTTTACCTGCGGTGCATCCGGGTGCTGCAGCCAGCAGGATACTTTATGAGTTCCTGTAACGTCTGTCTCTTCCGGCATTGCTTCTTTACAGATTCCCATGCAGTATTCACATCTTGCTGCAAATGGACAACGTTCCATCTTCATAAGAAGATCCGGCGGTGTTCCCTTCAATGCGTACAGTTCCTGTTTGTTCTCTGTATCAAGTCTTGGAACAGATGATAACAGAGCCCATGTATAAGGATGCTTTGCATCATAGAAGATTTCTCTTGCAGTTCCACGCTCAATCACCTGACCTGCATACATAACCTGGATTCGGTCTGCAAAGTCTGCTACAACACCGAGGTCATGTGTTACAAGAATAATCGCTGTATTTAACTCTTTCTTCAAATCTCCGAGCAGCTCCATAATCTGTGACTGAATTGTAACGTCCAGCGCTGTTGTCGGCTCATCGGCAATCAGAAGAGACGGGTTACAGGACAGTGCGATAGCGATCATAACACGCTGACGCATTCCTCCTGATAACTGATGCGGATATGCATCAACACGTTTTGCGGCATCCGGGATTCTTACAAGCTCCAACATGTGGATTGCTTCCTCGCGCGCTTGTTTCTTATTCAATCCCCGGTGAAGGATCAGACTTTCCATAATCTGTTTTCCAATTGTCATTGTCGGGTTCAAAGAAGTCATTGGATCCTGGAAGATCATACTCACTTCATCTCCACGGTATTCCTGAAGTTCTTTTTTAGACATCTTCATAACATCTTTGTCACGATACATGATTACGGATTCATCTTTGATTACAGCAAACGGCGGCTGAAGAAGACGCATAATTGCTTTTGCTGTAACCGTCTTACCACATCCGGATTCTCCTACAAATGCAAGTGTTTCACCTGCGTTCAGCTCAAAGCTGACGCCGCGAACTGCTTTTACTTCTCCGGCATATGTATTAAACGATACTTGTAAATTCTGAACATCTAATATTTTTTCCATATTCCAACTCCTACTTTCTCAATTTTGGATCCAGGGCATCACGCAGACCGTCACCTAATAATGTAAAGCAAAGCATTGTAAGTGCGATCATAAATGCCGGGAAGAACAACTGATACGGATAAAACTGCAACTGCGGCTGTGCAGCAGATGCAAGTGCACCCCAGCTTGTGTTTGGAGGCTGGATACCAAGTCCGATAAAACTTAAGAATGCCTCTGAGAAAATGTATCCCGGAATATCAAATGTAATTGCTACAATAACATTACTGAGTGTATTTGGAATCATGTGGCGCATGATAATCTTCCACGGTTTTACACCGAGCGCCTGCGCTGCAAGAATAAATTCTTCACTCTTAATCGCCAACATCTGTGCACGCACGAGACGAGCCATACCGCACCACCCGGTAATACACATAGCGAGCAGCAATGTAAATAATCCTTTACTGTCAAGTACAAGGGAAAGTACGATAACAACGATTAAGTAAGGAACACTGATGAGAATCTCAACGATACGCATCATAAATGTATCTACCTTGCCGCCGAAATACGCTGCAACACCACCGTAAATACATCCAAGTACTGCTGAGATCAACGCACCGACAACACCGATTGTCAGAGATACACGGCCACTGATCCATACACGAGCAAAAATATCTCGTCCTAATTTATCAGTACCGAACCAGTGCTTACCATTTGGAGACAGGTTTCTTGCTGCCTTATCTACTTCTTCAAATGCATAACCGCTAAGCTTTGGTCCGATGATAACCATAATTACAATAAGTAATAATACAAATAAAGCTAATGTCGCAACTTTATTCTGACGGAGACGGCGCCATGCATCTTTTAGATAACTTACCCGCGGTCTTGCGATAGCCTCCATCTCATTTTCCTGAATTCCAATAATCTGGAATTTTTCTTTTGCTATATTCTGCATAACTTTACCTCCGATAATTAGTCAGACGTTACCCGGATTCGTGGATCAACAATCATGTAAACGAAGTCAACAATAAGCTGCATTACAATGAAGAGCACTGCATAAAATACAGTTGTACCCATAACCATGGAATAATCCTGATTGTTGATAGATGTTACATAATAAAATCCAATACCTGGGATTGAGAACATTTTCTCTGTTACGAACGCACCCGTAAATACACCAACAATGCTGCTTGAGAAAATGGTAATTGCCGGAATTAAAGAGTTACGAAGTACATGACGTGTAATAATCTTGCGTTCACTTAAGCCTTTCGCTCTCGCTGTCAGCACGTAATCTTGATTCAATGTATCGAGCATACTGGATTTGATGTAACGTGCATATGTTGCAATCGATCCAAAGCTCAATACGATTACCGGAAGAATCATCTGATTTGGTTTACCATAGCCGGACGCCGGAAGCACTCCAAGTTTTACCGCAAAGAAATACTGCATAACCGATGCCAACACAAAGACCGGTATGGTAGCGCCAAGTATGGCAATGAACATAACAATATAGTCGGGCCATTGATTTTTCTTAAGAGCTGCAATAACACCGAGGAACACACCAATCAAAGTACCAATAATCAAAGCAGTACCTCCGACAGAAGCAGATACCGGTGATGTTCTTGCAATTTCTCCTGCAACAGAGCGGCCAGGAAATACGATACTCTCTCCGAGATCGAATGTCACAAGCCCTTTCATATACAACAGATACTGTGTAAACAGCGGTTTATCCAAACCATATTTTGCATAGTAGTTTGCTTTCGTCTGTTCCGGCAACGTCCTTGCCATACTTGCAAGTGGATCACCTGGAATACTTCTCATTAAGAAAAAGGTAATTGTCGCAATTGCGAACAATGTTAAAAACATATAAGCGATTCGTTTCAATGCATATTTTACCACGAATTTTTCCTCCTTATCAGGCGACTGAATGATTTAAAAGACGGGCTATTACAGCAAGTCTATAATAACCCGTCTCATATTCAGTTGCTATCTGCCAGATGTGTAAACGTTCTTCCATCCCGGATGAGTAAAGTACAGGTTCTCCTGTCCATACTCAGCATATTTATCATGCATAAAGTCTCTTGTGAACTGATGCACTACAGTTGTTGCAAATGGATCTGTTACATATTCGTCTAACAGAATCTTCTCTGCTGCAATATAATCCTGCATACGTTTCTCCGGATCTAATTCAATCACGCCAGCTTTTGTAAGCTTGTCGTACTCTTCATTAGACCATCCTGTGTAAATCTGGTTTGCATTAGACAAATGAATACTTAACATATCATATGGATCGTTGTAGTAAGCGCCCCATCCCATCATACCAATCTGATAGTTACCAGACTGCAGGTTGCTCTCAAAGATAGACCAGTCAGCAAATTCAATCTTCAGATCGATACCAAGCTGTTCTTTGTACATCTGCTGTAAGTACTCGCCAAATGTATGGAACCACTCATCTGTACCGCCAAGTGAGAATGTTACATCCAGTTTCTTCGGATCATTTCCTAAGCCCAACTCTTCCATACCCTCAATCAGGATATCTTTTGGAGTTTTACCTTCTGCTTCCATCTCTTTTCTCTGTTCTTTGATTGTGTCTCCTGCTTCTTCTCTCATGCTCTTGCCATCAACAGAAAGTGCCGGAGCAATCCAGCCATATAATGGCTCTCTCAAGTTGCTGTATGCCATGTCATTCAAATCTTCCTGATCTGCTGCAAGAACAAATGCTTTACGTACATTCTTGTTAGAGAATAATTTATCTGTTGTGTTAAAGAAAGCAAACGTAATATTACCACCGGAAATCTTTGTATACTTCAGACTTGGATCTGCTTTATATTTCTCAACCATCTCTGAAGAAGATGCACTCATTACATCAAGCTGTCCGGCATCAAATGCATTCGCTACTGCTGCTGCATCTGTAATGATCTGGTAATTTACATAGTCCAAATCTACGTTCTCAGCATCCCAGTATTCTTCATTCTTTACAATTTTCATTTCACTATTATGTGTCCAGGACTCTAATTTGAATGGTCCGTTATAAGCAAGTGTATCAGCTTCTGCACCATACTGATCTCCTGCAGCTTCTACTTTATCCTTTCTCTGTGGATAGTAGATACTTGCATCACAGCTCTCCAGGAAACTTGGCATTGCTGCATTTAATGTAATCTCTAATGTATGCTCATCTACAGCTTTTACACCTAATTCTTCAACCGGGCTTGCCCCTGTAGATACCTGATCATAATTTTTAATTGGTGTCAGGAAATATGCATTCGGACATCCTGTTGCCGGATCTGCACTTCTCTGAAGAGAATATACATACTGATCTGCTGTTACCGGTTCTCCGTCATCCCATTTTCTGTCTTCTCCTAGATGGAATGTCCAGACTGTACCGTCTTCACTTGTCTCCCATGATTCTGCATCACCTGGCATGATCTTGTATTCTCCCTCTCTCTGCTCAATACGGATCAGACCTTCCAGACAGTTCATGAGAATATCACTTGAATATGAATCTGAACGACGGCTTACGTCAAGTGTTGTCGGTTCAGAAGCTAAATATGTATTGATATACTGCTCAGCATCTTTTCCGCCTTCTTCTCCTTTTGCACTGTCTCCGCCTTTGGAATCACCACCGCCGCCGCATGCAGCAAGGGATGCGCCCATTGTCATTGCCAATAATAAAGCAACAATTTTCTTTCCTTTCATAATTTGCCCTCCTTTTATAGTGTTTACTATATTTACATTTTAAGATTCTAGCATTTTAATGTAATTTAGTCAATAAATAAGCGTGAAAATATACATTTTCTATAAAGAATTAGCATTTTGCATATTTTCACGCTTTATTTTTTATTAAATAATACTATTGACGGAACAGCTCTGCAAAGTCTTTTTCAACAGGCGACTTCCTGTCTGATGCACTTACTTCAATTTCCACTGCTGACGCGAGCAAATTAATTACTGCCATCGGAGACGATAAATTGTTCATAAACAATCGTGTTGAAGATGGGGCTAGTAAAAGCACATCACTGTACTTTGCAATCGGGGATTCCGCTACATTCGTAATCCCAATAACTTTTGCCCCGCTTTTCTTACTAAATTCGGCAATTTTAGTTGTCATAAAGTAATAATCAGGGAAAGAAAATGCAACTACGACCGTTTCTTCTGTAATAAGTGGCAATAAGGAATGAATCTCATCATTCAATTCCGTATCCATAACAATTCCCGGAAGTCCCGATGTACTAATCCATATCTGAAGGGCTTTACACATCAGCACAGAAAAGCCTCTTCCACAAAAGATAATCCGCTTTCCCTGCATAATAATCCTGGCTGCTTCAATAACTTTCCTGAGATCCAGATTCAAAAGTGCATGGCTGACACAGTCCTTCTCTTCTTTTCGGATTGCATCCAGAAGCGCTTCTCGTTCTTTTAATTCATATTTTGGAATGGATGTAGATGTATATTCATTCTCTTGATGAATTTCAAGCTGCTCCTGCATACTGACATATTTACGGAACTCATATTTCACTTCGTTAAAGTTCTCATATCCGAAGTCTGAACAGGCCTTTAAAATTGTGACCTCTGTCGCATCCACTGTTTTACTCAGTTCTTTTAATGTAATAAACGTCATTTGCTCAGGATGTGCCATCATGTAATCTGCAATCTGTTTCTGTTTTTTCGTCATACTCGAGTATTTTTCCTTGAGTACCGTTAATATTTCCATAATTCCTCCTCTAACAACTCTCTGCTCAGTTCTATTGCCTTCTCTGTAATCGCGTCAATATCATAGTATTTGTATTCCGCAAGTCTGCCGAGAACATAGAAATTTTTAATATGCTTTGCTTCATCAACATATTTTTCATATAATGCACGATTTTGCGGATTCTCTATTACATAATACGGAATTTCACCTTGTTTTCCTTCATAGTCTCTCGGATATTCCCGACTGATTGTTGTTCCGTCTATTTTCTGTCTTGTAAGAAACTTATATTCTGTAATTCTTGTAAATGCTTCACTTACGGTATAGTTTACTACCGGAACTCCCTGATAGCTTTCTTTCTCTATATGTTCAAACTCAATATCCAGTGTGCGGTACGGAAGCCGCCCATATTTGCATCCAAATAGTTCATCCAATGCTCCGGTAAAAATCACTTTTCCTTCAAACTTATCTCCCGCATAGTATATCTGACCATTTTGC